>Ga0185317_100021_pt1 | contig 76012 bp, 58 predicted proteins | sample DevilsHole_FD_128020 | JGI IMG/M metagenome (GOLD analysis project Ga0185317, IMG submission 128020) | Groundwater microbial communities from Devils Hole, Nevada to study Microbial Dark Matter (Phase II) - Devils Hole (SPADES assembly)... | ecosystem: Environmental > Aquatic > Deep subsurface >...
ATGGATCACCACCGGGCGCTTGTGCTTCGCGCACATCGCCCAGACGGGGTCGAGCGTTGGGTCGTCGACCGGCATGAGGCGGCCCGACTTGTATCGCCAGCGCAGCCCAAGCCGCTTGTCGATCTTTAGACCCTTCGCTCCTGCTAGAAAACTCTCTTCGAGCCGTTTCGCTTCGCGTACGCCCCAGTCATCGTCGTCGATGCCGTCGAAGTTCACGAGGGCGAATGTGACGAACCTGCCGGGATGTGCGCCCTCTAATGCCGCGATCGTCTCCTTCAGCCGGTCGCCCCAACCGCCGTCGAGGTTGATCACAGTGCGCACCCCCGCCTCGTCCATTTCAGTGAGGTAGCGGCGAACGCGATCGGGCGTCAGGAACTGGCTGCCGCCGCCGAGGTGATTGTGAATGTCGATGACCGGAAACCGCGGCTTGTCGACCGTCGTGGCCTTCGTCACCAGCATCGGCCGCGGTTCCCAGTCTCGCAGCTTCAACTCGCGAATGTCATCGGCCGCCTGAGCGGCGGGCGTCGCAAACACCACCGGCGCAAGTACGACAACGGACGTCACCAAGCGCGAGGTCTTCACGTCGAGGTCTCCTGTTCGATAGGTGAAACAGTCGCGTGCACTCCGCAACATCGTGGGCAGGCACGCACACGTAGCCCTCCGACCAAACCAGGATCACCGAGCAGTTCTGGCGACGCCGGCCTCGCTCGGCTTTGACTGCAGTCCAACAGTGTTGACGGCGATCACGCGGTAGGTGTGTTTGGCGCCAGCCTTCGCCGTGGTGTCGGTGAAGCGCAACGACACGAGCGGTTGCGAGGGAGTGTCGCTGTATTGCAGGTTTTGAAAGATCGGTCGCCCGAATGGGTTCTTGCCCTGATTGGGAACGTTGGCGAGGAACTGGCCGTCGCGTTCGATGATGAACCCAGCCAGTCCGCTTTCGAGATCGGCCTCGACCTCCCACGTGAGTTCGTTGTCGCTCACACGGACGTTCGTCGGCGCGGGAGGCGGCGAGCTATCGCTGACCGCGGTGTCCTTGACATACTGCATCCAGGCGCGTGCGATCGGCTCATTCGGCAGCCACGCGGCCTTCAGCGGATCGCCAGCAAACTTCGCCGCGGGGACCGCCTCGAAGCCGGTTGGCTCGGCCAGCCACGCACGGTTGGTCGGAATCTCGTTGAGGGCTTCGGCGCAGGAGTTAGGCAGACGAACGCCGAGGCAGGCGTCGAGCCATGGGATGGCGAAGTAGCGCTGATTGCCACACTCGTGGCTGGACAGCGGATCGACGGCCACGCTGATGAGGCCTCCTCTGGAACGCACCTCGCCGAAGAACGCTTCATTCGCCGGCCACACTCCCGCGAAACGGCCGTCTTTGACCGTGACCCCTTCCTTCGTGCCCGGATTGCACATCACCGGCACCTTCAGCGCCGCGTCGGGAAGGGTATGGGCCTTGATCCCGGGTCGCGCCGGATCCGGTTTCAACAGCGGCACGCCGGAACGCAGCCACGCCGCGGCCACTCGTTCCGGATACAGCAACACCATGCCGCCCGCCCAATGACCGCCGCCGCTGTGTCCCCACAGCGCCCACGGCACATCCGCCAACTCCGGATGACCGGACTTCGCGCCGAGATCAACCAGGGACTTGCGAAACGCGGCGCCGGAGCCGTTGCGCGGGTCGCACCACATCTGGCAGTCGGCCTTTTCTGGCTGCTCGTACGAGGGAGCGAGCAAGGCGCACTCATGTTTCTTCGCCAGCGCCTGCCAATGCAGGTCGTAGGCGCCGGTCAGACCCGACTTGCACGATCCTTCGCCACACCCGTGTTGATGCACAATCACGCCGCGCAGCGACTTCACACCGGGTGGAATCCAGATCGTATAGTTGACCGGAAAGATGAGTTCGCCCGGCTGGGTCGATGCCTCGTAACGCACGCGATAGTACGGCGGGTCGGCCGGCGGGAAGACGTCGTATGGAGGCTGTTGGGCCGGCGCGGTTGCGGCGAGCGCGAGCAGCACCGTCGCGATGTGACCGGCAGAAGCAATCGGTCTTGGGATCATTAGGCCGAACGCGAAAGACTTAGATGCGAGTTTCATGAACGGTTCGCCTTGCTCTTGTTGTTGCCTTTCCGCTTTGCCTTTGGACTGACGGCATCGCCCGTGTTCTTCATGGGCATTGGAGCGTGTACTTCGGCTCGCCACGCGGCGAGGCGGGCGTGCAATTCGTTCGTCTTGTCGGGCATCTCGTTGGCGAGGTTCTTCGTTTCGCCGATGTCCTGGCTGAGGTTGTACAGCTCGAGATGACCATCTTCAAGGAACTCCATCAGCTTCCAGGGCCCGCTCTGAATCAGGCTGACCGGCGTTGTGCGCCAGTTGCCGGCGCCGGCTCCGAGGTAGCCGGGGAAGTGTTGGAAGATCGCGTCGCGCTTCAGTTTGCCGGAGGGATCGCGGAAGAGTGTTACCAGGCTTTCGCCATCGAGCACCTGGCGGGGCGGCGGAGCGGCGGCGAGTTCCAGAAACGTGGGAAAGATGTCGACGTGAATCGTCGGCACGTCGCACGTCGAGCCGGGCTTCGTCACGCCGGGCCAGCGGACGACGAACGGCTCGCGCGTGCCGCCCTCGTACAGGCTCCCTTTGCCGCTGCGGAGCGGTGCGTTGTCGGTGACGTCGCCGGCCCGCTTGATCCCTTCTCGCACATAGCCGCCGACGCCGCCGTTGTCGCTCGTGAAGATCAGCACCGTGTTGTGGGCGAGCTGCAGGTCATCGAGCGTCTGCATCACTCGGCCCACGCTTTCGTCGACCGAGTAGATCATCGCGGCGTAGGTCGCGTTCGTGTGTCCGTCGACGCCGGGCTTCGACTTGAATCGCTCGATCAGCTCGGCCTTGGCATCGTGCGGCGAGTGGACTGCGAAGTGCGGCAGGTACAGGAAGAACGGCTCGTCCTTGTGCCGCGTGATGAAATCCACCGCGCGATCCGTGAGGAAGTCCGCCAGATACTGCCCCTCGGGATACCCCGTCTCGGGGTTCGTCGCGAAGTCGAAGTGCTGGCCCATGCTGACGATCGCCTCGTCGAAGCCGCGCTGGCTCGGGTGGTACGCGCCGCGTTCGCCGATATGCCATTTGCCGAACATGCCCGTCGCGTAGCCCGCCGCCTTCAGTTGCTGAGCGATCGTGTCGCGATCGAGCGGCAGTTGAGTGACGTTATCGACCGGACGCAACGGCCGATTGCTCCAGTCGAAGCGGTCGATGCCGCCCACCGTGTAGACGCCTGTGCGAGCACCATATTGGCCGCTCATCAGTGCCGCCCGGGTCGGCGTGCAGTTTTGGCAGTGGTGATGGTTCAGCAACTTCATCCCCTGCGACGCCAAGCGATCGATGTTCGGTGTCTCGTAGTACTTGCTGCCGAAGCACGCGACGTCGGTGTAGCCCAGGTCATCGGCCATGATGAAGATGATGTTCGGCTTGGTGGCCTTCGACGCCGACGCGTCCGCGGCATGCAGCATGATCGATGGTGCGACTAGCAGCGCGGCGAAGTTGGTGAGGCCGGTGAAGCTTCGTTTCATGGGATTAACTTCCGAAAACTGCGGTTCTTCGAAGAAGCACTCGGCCAAACTCTATCTCACCAGCCGCCAACCCGACGGGTCGGCGGTCAGGGCGGTGTGGCCCTTGTAGCGATCGTACACTTTGTGCATTTCCTCGATGGTGTCGAAGAATCCGACGATGTGGGTGGCACTGAATGACTCGCCCGCTTTCACCGGCCGGCCGTGGATCTCTTCGATCATGACGAAAAAATTGCCGGGCCACTGAGCACACCACGCCTCGTAGACGACCGACGGTTCGAGCGTTAACCCCGCCAGCCACGGGCCGTCCTTGCCCGCCTGCTTGTCGCGCAGATGGTAGGCACGGATGAAGTGATCGGGCGTCCGGTTCACGTCGCGCCGGTAGTTGAATTTCAAGTCCGGTGGGAACGGCGTGAAGAACTCGCTCACCGGGATGCGCACACCCTTCGGGCCGCTCAGATAGCTCAGATACATCTCGCTAAACGTGTCCCCCTTTTCGTGGCGGAGCGATCCAGGTGTATCGTTGCGCAGAAACATTTCGTCCGAGTCATTGACGCTGTCGATCTTGTTCATCAACACGAAGTAGCGCTCACCCCGCGGAAAAACGACGAGTTGCGTCCACTGCGACCCAGGTTTGCGGCCGGGAGCGGCGAATTCGAATTTGTAGGTCGTCCGGACCGCGACGAAATCCTTGCCGCGAATGACCTCGGGCTGCACCGGCTTCATCCACGGGCAAAGCTGCGGGCCCTCGACGATCCGCTTGCGATGACTGCTGCCGTGCAGCGCGATCGCGCGGGCCATGCTCTCCGGGTCGGTCTCGTTCGTGTGCCACAAGTAGCGGCCAATGGCGGGCGTACTCTGTGTCGCCAGAATCTGGTCCTGATACGACTCGTCGCTGCCCGCTTCCATGAGCCAGTCAACGACCATCAGCCCGTCACCGGCCTCGCGGAAGCCGGTGGCCTTGTCGAGAAACGACTGTTTCTCGATGCCCGTCATCCATTGCTTGTTCTTTTTCTTGGGGATGACGGCTTCGAGCTTGTCCGTCTCGATCTTGATGCCGAGATCGTCCTCCGTCACGCGAGCCCACTCGGCATCTTTCGCCGGCGCCTGGGACAGAACCGTTGGAGCGTTGGCAGTCGCGACGATCAGTGTCACGACGGCTCCAAAGATTCTTCGTGAGAGGTAAGTTGTTGCGAGACTCTTGGTTTCCCAATTGCTTGGTTTCATCGCGCATTGCTCAGTTGTTGTCGGAGGTCCCAATTCGCAGTGAGCCTGCAACCGGTCCAGTTGCGTTCGGCGTGCTGGCTAGGGCGCCGATCCTATCAAGGCGCTGACTTGCACGCTACAATCCGGCCGGCCCATTGATGGAAGGCCAAGCGTAGTCCGGCCTCATCATGCGGCGATTCCCGACTCGCAGTGACACTCATGAAAACCTCATTGCTTCTCCTGGCTCTCTCGCTGGCGACGCATGCGGTCACGCCGTTGGACAACGACCAAAGCACGCGGCCGAATATCGTCGTTGTGCTCGTGGATGATGTGGGCTTCTCGGACATCGGTTGCTACGGCAGCGAAATTCCGACGCCGAATCTCGACCGGCTCGCCGCCGGCGGCGTGCGATTCACGCAGTTCTATAATACGGCGCGGTGCAGCCCGACGCGGGCGTCGCTGATCACCGGCTTGTACCCGCATCAGGCCGGCATGGGCTGGCTGGACAACAAGGTGGAACCACAGTCCAAAGGCTTTCACGGCAAACTGCTGCCCCGTTGTGTCACGATTGCGGAAGTGCTCCGCGAGGCCGGCTACTTCACCGCGATGACCGGCAAATGGCACATGGGTCATCAGAACGGCACGCCGCCGTGGGAACGTGGGTTCATGCGGTCGCTCAGCTCGCGGTACGGCGAGGTGTATTTCCCGAAGGAAGCCGACCGGCCGGGCACGGCACATCTCTACCTCAACGGACAGGAGATCGCGAAGGATTCTCCCATATTCGGCCGCGACTGGTATTCCACGGATCTCTTCATGGACTGGGGCCTCAAGTTCATTGACGAAGCACGCGCGGAGAACAAGCCGTTTTTCCTGTACGTCGCGCAGGGTGCCGCCCATTTTCCCCTGCGTGCGCCGGCGGAGACCATCGAGAAATACCGCGGCAAATACATGGCCGGATGGGACCAACTCCGCGCGGAACGCTACGCCAGGCAAGTCCGGCTGGGGATCATCGATTCCAAGTGGCAGCTCGCGCCGCGACCCGCGGACTCGCCCGCGTGGGACACGCGCAGCGCCGAAAGGCAGAAGCGGTTTGACGAGATGATGGCCGTCTATGCGGCGATGATCGATCGCATCGACGTCGCGATGGGCACGCTCGTCGCAGGACTGAATGAACGCGGAGTACTCGAAAACACGCTGATTCTTTTCCTCAATGACAACGGTGGCAATGCCGAGGGCGGCCCGCCTGGCATCACGCAAGGCGATGGCCCAATCGGCGGACCGCAATCCCGAGTGCTGCTTGGGATGAATTGGGCCACGCTGTGCAACACTCCTTTCAGCCGGTACAAGCACTTCACGCACGAGGGAGGAATCAGCACGCCGCTCATCGCCCACTGGCCGCGCGGCATCAGTGCGGCGCGCCGCGGCTCCTTGGAAAAGCAGCCCGGCCACCTCATTGACATCATGGCCACTTGCGTGGACCTCGCCGGGGCAAAGTACCCGGCCGAGTTCGGCGGTCATACTATCCTACCGATGGAAGGTGTGAGCTTGCGTCCAGCGCTCGCCGGCCGGCTGCTCGGCCGCACACAGCCGATATTCTGGGAACACGAAGGCAACAAGGCCGTGCGCGACGGCCGGTGGAAGCTCGTCCTGCGGCATCGATTGCCCTGGCAACTCTTCGACATGGACGCCGACCGCACCGAGCAGCACGACCTCGTCAAAGTGCATCCCGAAATCGCCGCGCGCCTGGAGGCCGCGTGGAACGACTGGGCTGCGCGGAGTTTCGTCGACGAGTGGCCCGGACCGGACCACACAGACTGGGGACAGGATATCCAAGCCGGCGCGAAATAGCGTGCGTCGGGTCGCATCGACCGCGAACTGTCGGACTGAACGTGCCGCTAACCGGCACTAACCTTGATTCGCAGTAACTCACGAATACGGGCGTTTCCAAAGAGTTGCGGCATCTCACGGCTGTGACTTGCCCTCTACTTGTCGAGCCCTTACCCTGACACGGCGAATCGGTGCAAACTTGCCCCGACCCAAGACGTCATGCGCGAGAATCCAACAAACCGAAAGAGCGAGTACTAGGTGCTGCAGCCTTTGGATGCTGTGCTGGCAGTTACATTCTCACGAAAGGGCTTCACCGTGTTGACGACTCAGCGCGTTCGGAATTGCCTCGCTACAGTACTAGCAGCAGCATCTTATATCCTGTGGTTTTCGGCTGGGAGTGAAGCGGCTTGGGGGCAAGATGACGGCCCGGCGGCGCCTCTTTTTGTCGATGGGCAAGCGCAGATCGTTCCGGCGTTCAGCAAGCCGGAGGACTGGATCCAGCACGACCTGTGGGTCGAGACGGAATTCGACTCCGACGGCAACGGTAAGTCCGACCGCATGCATGTCGACGTCACGCGGCCGAAACAGACCGCGACCGAAGGACTCAAGGTGCCCGTCATTTACGAATCGAGTCCGTACTTTTCCGGCACCAGTTCGACGGACAAGCGATATTTCTGGAGCCCCGCTCACGAACTCGGCGCGATGCCGGCCGCTCACGAACTCCCGCCGCCGATCCCGCACCGCAGCCGCCGGCCGATCATGTCCCGCTCGCTCATTAATGATTGGGTTCCCCGCGGCTTCGCCGTCGTCCATTCCGCATCGCCGGGCACCGGACTGTCGCAAGGCTGCCCGACCGTCGGCGGCGAGAATGAGTCGCTGGCCCCGAAAGCTGTGATCGATTGGCTGAACGGCCGGGCCAAGGGCTTCACTACGCCCGACGGCGACGAGGAGGTCGTCGCCGATTGGTGTACCGGCAAGGTTGGAATGACCGGGACCTCGTACAACGGCACGCTCCCGATCGCCGCCGCGACCACGGGCGTCGCGGGCCTCGAAGCGATCATCCCGATCGCTCCGAACACGTCGTACTATCACTACTACCGCTCGCACGGCCTGATCCGGCATCCCGGCGGCTACATGGGCGAAGACATCGACGTGCTGTACAACTTCATCAACAGCGGCGACCCCGAGCGGCGTCCGGGCTGCGACGCGATGGTCCGCGACAAGGAAATGATGACGAACCAAGATCGCGTCACGGGCGATTACAACAAGTTCTGGGCGGGCCGAGATTACCTCAATCAAATCGGCCCGATGAAGGCGGCCCTGTTCATGTCACACGGCTTCAACGACTGGAACGTGATGCCCGAACACAGCTATCGGATCTACCGGGCCGCGCGCGACAAGGGGCTGCCGTGCCGCATCTACTACCACCAAGGTGGCCACGGCGGCCCGCCGCCGCTCGAAATGATGAATCGCTGGTTCACACGATATCTCTACGGTGTCGAGAACGGCGTTGAAAACGAGCCGCGATCCTACATCGTGCGCGAAGGAGACAAACCGTCGCAGCCGACCCCGTACGAAGATTATCCTCACCCGGACGCGCGCCCGGTGCGCCTCCACCCCAGCGGCGACGGCCGCGAGACCGGCCGGCTCGGCAACTCGATTGTTCCGAACCAGGGAACCTCGACGCTGGTCGATGACGTATCTTTCCCGCCGCAAGAACTCGCAAAAGCCGATTCTTCCGAGCACCGCTTGCTCTTTGCGACTGATCCGCTCGCCGAGCCGCTGCACATCTCCGGTACGCCGCGGCTGTCGATCAAACTCGCGTGCAATAAACCCGCCGCGAACTTGTCAGTCATGCTCGTCGTGCTCCCCATTGCGGAGAACGGAAAGTTCATCGAGCACCTGATCAACCGCGGCTGGGCCGATCCACAAAACCATCGTTCATTGACCGAGAGCGAACCACTGGTGCCAGGCCAGTTCTACGAACTCAGATTCGAACTGCAGCCGGACGACCAAGTGATTCCGGCCGGCAAGCAGATCGGGCTCATGATCTTCTCGAGCGATCGCGACCACACGCTGTGGCCGCCCGCCGGCACCGAGCTGACCGTCGATCTCGATGCGACCTCGATCGATTTCCCCGTCGTCGGCGGCGTGGAAGCGTGGACTCGGTCAGCCGCGAAGTAGCGTTGCGAGGTTTCAAATATGTCAAGTTTGATATCGCTAGCGTCAGTCTGCATTTGTTTGCTTGTGCCGGCGGCGCATGCTGATGAAGCGATCGACTTCAGCCGCGAGATTCGGCCGATCCTTGCCGAACACTGCCTCAATTGCCACGGTCCGGATGCCACGAAGCGAAAGGCCGATTTGAGGCTCGACGATTTCGCGAGCGCCACTGCCAAGCGCCGCGGTTCGCAGGCCATTGCGCCCGGAAAACCGGAGCGGAGCACGCTGCTGGAACGGGTGACGTCACTCCGGAACTCTTGAGTCGTTTTCCCGTGGCGCACGACGCACTCTGCATGTGCTTGTTTAACCCGCAGTCGCAGGCGAGGTCGTCCTGCACGGGCGCGACGATACGTTTTACGAACCTCGCCTGCGGCTGCGGGTTAAACGAGGTGGAATCGCAAGGTGCTTTGCACGCTCGTGATCCCGACAATCGGCTGTTGGCCCGCGGTCCACGGCGACGGCTCACCGGCGCGGCGATCCGCGACCAGGCGCTCTTCGTCAGCGGATTGCTGTCGGGCACGATGGGCGGCCCGGCCGTGAAACCGTATCAGCCGGCCGGGTTGTGGGAGGAACTTTCCTTCGGCACCGGCAAGACGAGTGTGGATTTCTATGTGCAGGATCACGGCGAAAGCCTCTATCGCCGCAGCCTGTACACGTTCTGGAAACGGACCGTCGCCCCGCCGAGCATGGCTGTGTTCGACGGAGGCGGTCGCGAAATGTGCCGGGTCAGCGTCGAACTGACCAACACGCCGCTGCAGGCACTCACGCTGCAGAACGACATCACCTTCGTCGAAGCCTCGCGTCATCTCGCGCGGCGCATGTTGCTCGACGGCGGCACGTCGGCCGATGACCAGTTGACCTACGGTTGGCGAACAGTCCTCACGCGAATGCCGCGTCCCGAAGAGCTCGCCGTCCTGCGGCGTTCGCTCGAGCGGTATCGGGCGGTTTATCGAAACAACCCGGCGGCAGCCGCGCAGCTCTTGCACGTCGGCGAATCCGCGCGCGACCCTCGACTGGGCGCCGCCGAGCACGCCGCCATGACGCTGGTCGCGCACACGCTGCTCAATCTCGATGAGGCGATCGTGCTCGAGTGAGCAAGGATCGGCTGACGATGCACCAACAGCGTGGCGGCCTGACTCGGGCAATGATTGAGTCGTCATGAAGCATCCAACCGTCTACCTCGATACGAATGTGATTTCGGCATACTGGTACGAAGGGGATGATCAGACGGTGCAGACACGTCGCGTAATCACGCGAGATTGGTGGCGCGAAGAGAGCGGACTCTTTTCGCTTTGGGTTTCGCTCACGACGCTGAATGAGCTTGAGGCGGGGCGGTTTCGACGACAGGCCGATTGCGTGAGGATGGCCCGTCGCTTCCGGCGTCTCACGATAACAAGCGTGGCACGCCAGCTTGCCAAGAGTCTCGTCTCGTTGGGCGTGGTTCCCGCAACCAAGGAGACCGACGCGCTCCAAATGGCAGTCTCGGCTGCTCACGAGATGGATTACTTGTTAACTTGGAATTACGCGCATCTGGCGAATCCGGTTGCTCAGAAGCACTTAGAAGCCGTCTGCCTGAGATTTGATCTTCGGGCTCCCTTGGTGGTTTCACCTGAACCGATTCCTCAGCATCGCCTGGGACAGCAGATCTGGAGACGCAAGCCATGATCACTGACTCCAACGTCGAAGAAGTACGTCGAGTTCGCCAAGAGCTGATCAAGCAGCACGGCGGGCTTGACGGCTACATGAAGTACCTGCAAGCGACCGAACGCGGCCGCGGGCGCATCGCAAAAAGGAAATCAACACGTCAAGGAAGGGCGCGAGCGCCTAAGAACGGTCATCGCGGGCGACGCAGAACCGTCGCAAAGGCGAAAGCTTGAGTGTACACCGGACTAAGCGTGGAGAATCCGTTCCGATAAGTGTACCCGTCCAAACCGGGAATGAGCTGCGGCCCCTTTCCGCCCACGGCCGACACGGCAATCTCGCACGCGAAGTCGCCATCTGGCTCTGCCGCCAAACGGTCCGAGTCCCCCTGGCTCAGATCGCGTCGGTCTTTGGCGTAGTATCCGCTGGAACGATTATGGACACCATTCGACGTTGTGAGGCACGCCAGAAGAAGTCGCGCGACTTTCAACAGACCTGTGAAACCCTGCGGGGTCGGGTCTACGATTTTTCGGAATTGGCCGAACACGGTCACTCGGCCGTCCAAAGCACCTTGGCGGCCAATTCCGAAAAATCGTAGACCCGACCCCAACGCCCGAGTCCCGCCGTCCGTGCGACGGTCGATCACCTCTTGCGCCCGGAATATGGGCTCTGCTACTTCGCCTTCACGTCGTAGCAGAGGAGCACGTCTTGGTCGCGGATGTACAGCTTGCCGTTCGCAACGACGGGGTGCGCCCAGGCTTGTTCGTTGCTGCGGTCGGGCTGGTCGAATCGGCCTCGCGCGACGTACTTCTTCGGGTCGGCGTCTACCAGGTAGATTGTGCCCTGAGCACCCTCATTGCGACAGTAGAGTCGACCATCGGCGTACATGATCGAACCCTTGCCGGGCTGCCGCTCCTGCCACATCACTTTGCCGGTCTTGAATTCGATGCAGGTCAGTATCCCCGGGTCGAAGCAGCCGTACAGGTATTCGTCCACGAGGACCATCCCGCCGTGGTGGTTTTTCAAGCTCCTGCTGAAGTACGCCTCCCCGGCCGTGATCGTGCCGTTGTCGTTTTTCGTCAGCTTCACTGCGCCCCCGCCCGCGTCATAAGACGACGCGGCAAACACGACGCCGTCGTGGTAGACCGGCGTGGAGCAGTTGATCCGGTGCGTGTTGGACGCCCGGTCATACCGCCACAATAGCTTCCCCTCGGTGCTAACCCCGACCAGCGTCGTCGCCGTGAGCTGCACGTAATGCTTCAACCCCTCGAAGTCGACCACGATCACCGAGGAGTAGGCCGCCCCGGACGTACCGAGAAAGCCCCGGTCGCCGGTCGGCCCCTCGGGCACGTTGCATTTCCAGAGCGGCTTGCCGGACTTCTTGTCGAGGGCCATCAGTGTCCCATCTTGGGTGCCGGGGGTGCAGATGAGCAGGTCGCCGTCCACGAGGGGCGACTCGGAGAAACCCCAGACCGGGACGATGCCGGCAAGGTCCTTGATGTAGTCGGTCCGCCAGACCTCCTTGCCGTCGGTCGTGAAGCACACGAGGTCGCCGTGCTGGCTGAGGATGTAGAGTCTGTCGTCGTCGACGGTCGGCGTGGCGCGCGGGCCGGAGGGCCGGAACACGTTCCCGTATTTTCCGGCGCGCCCGATCTTCGCCTTCCAGACCAGCTTGCCGTCCGACTCGTTGAGCGCGTAGAGCCAGGCCGAGCCGTCATTGTCGCCGGTGGTGTAGATCCGACCTCGGCTGACGGCGACTCCGCCCATCCCCTCGCCGACGCCGGTTGCCTTCCAGGCAAGCGGCGGGCCGTCCGTTGGCCATTCCTTGAGAAGACCAGTCTCCTGCGAGACGGCGGTGCGGTCGAGACCCTGCCACTGCGGCCAGTCATCGCCGACGACCGTCGCGCCAGGCAGAACCAGCGCGAGACACCAAGCAAACTGTTTCATAGAGTGAGTCTCCTGAAGAGCAAGAACAACCGGTGTCCGTTACCGCCGCCTTAGTAGTGTGCCACATTGAATAGGGTCTGAAATCGGCTTCGGTCGTTTAACCCGCAGCCGCAGGCGAGGCACAACAACAACAAATGCCAGCCATGCCTCGCCTGCGGCTGCGGGTTAAACGAGTTGATCCGCAGAGCGGCGTCGGGCAATCCGTCACCGTACAAATTAAGCGCCAAGTCCCCGACGGGCCGGTAGCCTGATCGTCCAGAGTTCTTGCCTGATCGTCCAAAACCTGTGGGAATGCCAGTGAACGTGATCACCCGCCGCGGGTAGACTGTCTGGGGCGGACGTGGCCGTTAGAGACTTACGCGGTAACATGCGCGCGCCGTGCGCGCATCCTCGGTTAACGCCAAGCCGCAGGCGCCGGCATGTGCGTCGCCACGACAAGCCGGTACCTCCTCGTGCCGGCGCCTGCGGCTTGGCGTTAAACGATTGGGTTGCGGGCGCAGCCCGTGTTAGGCTTGGAGGGGCTTGGAGGGTAGACGTGGCAACGGACGAGTTGGCCAGACTGGTGGCGGCAATCGAGCGGCACACACCGGCGGACGGCGTGTGCGACACGGCGGTGCCTGGGTTGCTTCTCGCCCGGAATCCGACGCCGACCGACCCCATCGCGCTCGTGGTCGATCCCTCGCTGTGCATCGTCGCGCAGGGGGCCAAGGAGGTGTTCCTCGCGGGCGACGTGTACCGCTACGACCCCGCCCACTCGCTGCTCGTGTCCGTGGATCTCCCGATCTCCGCACGCGTGGTCGAGGCGACGCCCGCCCGCCCCTGCCTGGCGGTCCGCCTCTCCTTCGATCCGTCGGTGGTAGGCGAGCTGCTGGCCGACTGCCTGGACGCCCCGTCCCCCGGCCCGCCCGAGCGGGGGCTCGACGTGAGACTGGTTGAGCCGCAGCTCCTGGACGCCATCGGGCGGCTCGTCGCGCTGCTCGACACCCCGCGGGACATCGCGGCGCTCTCGCCACTGGTGATCAAGGAGGTCACCTACCGGGTGCTCACCGGCCCGCAGGGGGCGCGGCTGCGTCAGATTGCCGCGGCGGGGGCGCCGGCACAGCGGATAGCCCGCGCGATCCGGTGGCTGAGGGACCATTTCGCGGACCCACTCCGAGTCGAGTCGCTTGCCCGACAGGCGCGGATGAGCCTGTCGGGGTTTCACCAGCACTTCAAAGCGGTGACGGGCCTAAGCCCGTTGCAGTACCAGAAGCAGTTGCGTCTGCAGGAGGCGAGACGGCTGATGCTCGGAGAAAGGTTGAACGCGGGGGAGGCGGCGTTCCGAGTCGGGTACGAGAGCCCATCCCAGTTCAGCCGGGAGTACCGGCGGATATTCGGCGCCCCGCCGCGCCGGGACGTGGTCGCCGCGAAGTCGTAGCGCAGACATCGGGGTAGCCCGGTTTTGGGGTGAGAAAGGGTGAGAAAAGACCGCCATGTGGCACGACGCCTGAATTACTTGCCGATCACATCGGATGCTCGCGCACTCTTCGATCGCCTCATTGCCGAGAAGGTGGTTCCAGCCAACAAGCCGCGTGACGCCGTTCACATGGCGTTATCCGCCATTCATGAAGTAGATTATCCGTTGTCCTGGAACTACGCTCACATGGTGAACGTAATCGCTCAACGGATGTTCGAGAGTGTGTGTCGGAAGTGGAAGCTGCGGGCGCCGCTCCTTGTATCGCCGGAGTCGATCCCCTGGGTGACGCTGGGTCAGACTATTCGGAGGCCGGACGAATGAGCAACGACGTGATCATGGAATTGGTGAATCAGGCCAGCGAAGCGGCCATCCGAAAACATGGCGGCATCGACGGCTACTTCAAGCACCTACAAAAACTCGACCGCGCGCGTCAGAAGGCCAAAAAGCGAGTCACCCAAAAACGCCGCGCCTCTTTGGCCCAGAAGGCGTGAGCGTTTGTAGCCCCAGCCACCTAGCCGAGTGCATAGGCCGCTAACCCCTGAGGCAAGCTCAGCGGCGAAAAGTCCACAGCCTCGGAGCGTGACGGCTACGAAAGGCAGCAAGGCATCGGTTGACGATGAACGAACAGATTAACTTGGAACGGCGCCGATTCCTGGCTCAGAGCGCTTCCGGATTGGGCGTCGCCGCGCTGGCGACGCTTTTATCTCAGGACCAAGACCAAGACGCCCACGCCGCCCAAGCCGGATTCGCCGCCAGCGGCCGGACGGGGCTGCCGCACTTCGCGCCGCGGGCGAAGCGGGTGATCTACCTTTTCCAAAGCGGCGGTCCGTCGCAGATGGATCTGTTCGACTATAAGCCGGCGATGAAGGAGTATTTTGACAAGGACCTCCCGGATAGCGTCCGAATGGGTCAGCGGATCACGACTATGACATCGGGACAGAAGCGGTTCCCGATTGCACCCTCGATCTTTCAGTTTCAACAACACGGCGAAAGCGGGGCGTGGCTGAGCGAACTGCTCCCACACACGGCATCGGTCGCGGATCACATCTGTTTCGTCAAGACCGTGGTGACCGAGGCGATCAATCACGATCCGGCGGTGACGTTTTTTCAGACGGGTTCGCAGATCGCCGGCCGGCCGAGCATGGGGGCGTGGGCGAGTTATGGCCTAGGCACGGAAAACGCCGATCTGCCGGCGTTCGTGGCCATGACGTCGCTCGGGACCGGCAACAAGAACGACCAGCCGCTGTACGATCGCCTCTGGGGCAGCGGCTTCCTGCCGACCACGCATCAGGGAGTCAAATTCCGCGCCGCCGATGATCCAGTGTTGTACTTGAAGAACCCGCCCGGCGTGGCGTCCGACGTCAAACGAATCATGCTCGACGACTTGGCGGAACTCAATCGCCAGCGGCTGGGAATCGTCGGCGATCCTGAGATTGCCACGCGGATTGCCCAGTACGAACTGGCGTTCCGCATGCAGACGTCAATTCCGCAATTGACCGACACCTCCACCGAGCCGGTGCACGTGCTCGAAATGTACGGGCCGAGTGTGGAAAAGCCCGGCACGTACGCCTCCAACTGCCTGCTCGCCCGCCGCTTGTCCGAAAGCGGTGTGCGGTTCGTGCAGTTGTTTCACCGCGGCTGGGACCAGCACAACACGTTGCCCAAGGCATTGCGAGGACAATGTGACGACACCGATCAGCCCACGGCGGCGCTCATCAAAGACCTGCGTCAGCGCGGCCTGCTCGATGAGACGCTGATCGTGTGGGGCGGCGAATTCGGCCGCACCATCTATTGCCAGGGCGAATTGAGCGGCACCAACTACGGCCGCGACCACCACCCGCGCTGCTTCACGGTCTGGATGGCCGGCGGCGGCATCCGGCCGGGCATGAGTTGGGGAAGAACCGACGATTTCTCGTACAACGTCGTCGAGAATCCGGTGTCGGTCTACGATCTCCACGCCACGATGTTGCACCTCTTGGGCATCGACCATCGCCGTCTGACGTTCCGCTTCCAGGGGCGTGACCATCGTCTGACCGACGCCCACGGAAATGTCGTTCGCGAGTTGTTGGCCTGACGGGTGGCAGCGTGATGCCAGCCGGATTAGCGGCGCTCCGGGGCGGCAACAAACAGCAGCACACAACATAGTAGGAGTTTATCCGATGAACCGTGACATCAAATTCACTGCGACGCTGTGGCTGGTGGCCCTTCTAACTGGTCTGTCGCAGGCCGAAGGGCCTCGCCGCGTGACGGACGAAGCACAAGAAGCTCGCCGGAAACAGTTGGAGGATCGGGCCGCGGTGGTCAAACCTATCGCGAAAGAACTAGCGTGGCTGAAGATCCCGTGGGTGCTCGACCTGAAAGCTGCGCAGATGGCCGCCGAGGCGGAAGGGCGACCGCTCTTCCTATGGGTGACGGGCGATGACCCGCTGGAACGATGCTGAGGCTACGCAGCCGGGCTCCGTGCGGGCCCGCTGTCCAGCGAGCAGGTGATCCGCCGCGTGTCGCAGAATTTCGTACCGGCGGCTATCAATCTGTACCGCGTGCGCCAGGCCAATGACGGCAGCCGCGAACTGTTTCATTCCATCCAGCGTCAGAAAGATCAGTATCAAGGGATCTGGATCGTCTCTCCGGACGGCAAGGTGCTCGCGGGTCGGCACGACTACAACGATTTCAAGAACGGGGCGCGCGAGCTGCTCGAGACGATCGATGCGAGCTTGGCGGCCTTCGGACCGGTCGAAGCGCGGCGTCTGAATCGCGCCGAGAAGCATGCTCGCGCGGTGGCTCCCGGCGATACGATCTCCGCCGAGACGATCTCCGTCTTGTTGCCATTCCGCGGTCGGGGTGTGCGCGACGACGGGAGCGTCGATCTGGCGCTCTATGTCCGCCAAGTACTGGGCGGCGGACGCGAGACGATTCCAGCCGGCGTCGAGCCGGGCCGAGCCTGGCTGTGGGACGGCCCGTACCGCACCGACGGCCCGCCGGTGATCGACACCGTTTCGCTTTCCGCCGACCAGTGGCGCACGTTTGCGCCGACGACTGTGGAACCGAACGCGAGTTGGTCAGTGCCCGAGCAAGTCGCCCGCGAATTCACACGGCTGCTGACGGCCAGCAGCGACCAATCCGCCATGCCTCGACCAGACGACGCCACGGTGGCCAAGATGGAATGCACGGTCGAGTCCGTTTCCGGCGGCGAGGCCCGCATCCGCCTGTCCGGCCAATGGGAGATGACACACGCGATCGAACAAGACAAGAATCGGCTCTTGTTTGGCGCCGCCACAGCGCGCGGCATTGCGGTTTACGACACTGACGCTCGATTGCTGCGTTCGTTGCTGCTCGTTTTCGACGGCACGATCCGCTCCGGACGAGCCGACGCCTCGCCCAATCGCACCGGCGCCGTCGCGGAATGGTCGTCACGGTAATCGCGATCGCCTAGATCTTTTTTTTCGAGAGGCATTATCATGAAAAACACCCGCAGTTCCGCTGACCGTTCTACGCCTCTTACGCGACGAACGATGCTTCGCACCGCCGTGGCTGCCGGGGCGGTTCCCTTGCTGGTGCCCGCGTCTGCTCTGGGATTGGCAGGCCGGAGTGTACCGAGCGAGCGTGTCACGATCGGATTCATCGGGTGCGGGAAGATGTGCAACGGTTATCACCTCCCGGAGATACTGAAACAGCCCGACACGCAGGCCGTGGCCGTGTGCGAAGTCGATCGCACGCGTCGCGAACACGCTCGAAAGCGAGGTCCCAGCCAGAGATCCCAGTCGAGTCCCGGCTCCATGGGCTCTTCCGGCAGATCACACAATTTGCTCGGCTCGCCCACTCCCACTGTCACGCGTTCGATTCGTCCCAGCCGGCCGCTCCGAACGATTTCCACTGCCTCGCGGAAAGGCCCGAACACATTCGACCGCTGCTGACTTCCAACTTGCACAACGCGGCGATGCTTGCGCGCATATCTCGATGCATCGCTTCGCCTCGAGAATTGTCAGCGTGAGTGGCTTTTCGCAGTACACGTCCTTACCCGCCTTCACCGCCTCGATAAGCGGAATTGCGTGCCAGTGATCCGGCGTGGCAATGACCACAGCATCGATGTCACGGCGGGCGATCATCTCGCGAAAATCGACATACTCAGCACAGCCGCGGTAGTCACTTTTCGATTCATTACCGTAGTGCTCTTCGATTCGGCGCCGATGCGGCCATACAACTCAGTGCTGAGTCCTCGCGGCATCCACAATCATTTTCCCAACTGGCGCGCGTATCGTGAATACTCGGGCGGACAACACACAGACATGGGGGCACATCATTACGACATCGCTCATTGGGCTCTCGATCTGGATCGAACGGGCCCGGTGCGAATCATTCCGCCCGAGAACCCTGCTCGCGGTTGACGTTTCCGATGACCTTCTGGCAAATCTCCACGCGATCCTGGAAGCCGTTCAGCGCCACGCTGCGCGGCAGGTAGGTTTCCGCCAGCAGCGGATTGGGCTCGCAGGCCAGGACGCGGCCCCCGCGCTCGCAGGCAGCGGCCATGAGCAGGGTGTAGTAGCCGTAGTTGGCTCCGACATCGACGCAGTGGAAACCGGGCTGGATGTAGCGGCCGAGGGCCAGTGTCACCCACGCCTCCCAGAAGCCGTCGGCCACGAGGCGCGGGGCAAGCATGAAATCGTGGGTGTCCACGAACGCAAGGTAGTCGCCGAGAAGGCGGCACAGCATCCGGGTGTCGCCGTAGAAGAGGCCTGTCGCGCGGCGGCGGGCATAGTCCTCCAGCTCCCAACGGCTGCTCAAATAAAGGAACTGCCAAGCCCATTTCTTACCCTCCAGAGATGCCCTTGTAATCAAGTCGTTCCAGCACCCACGCGTCAGCGCTTCGCACCACGGCTGCACGGGTTTCGGGGGTGTACTCGGCCATATACCGGCGCTGCGTGTAATAGTCGAAGTCCATCGGCCTGCGCTGGAGCACCTGCGAGTTGTTCACGCGGCGCTTGAACACGTGGACGTGATCGCTCCGCCGCCGGAGTGAGAAGTGCGCGCCGATCCGCAGGTGCTGCCAGCGGGCATCATCCAGTGACATCATGTCCTCGCTGCGCACCGCGATGCCGCGCTCGGGGTTAGCCTGGAGCCACTCCAGGTAATGTCGGTTGATGGCATTCCAGCGGTCCAGCGGCATCGGCCAGTCGTAGTGCCGGTTGGCCAGGAAGTCCGCGAACGACCACCCCTTGCGAAAGTGCGGACAGCCGTCGCGGTCGCCGGAAAAGCTCCACCGGTACATCGAAACCAGCCAAGCCAACGGCTCGCGAAAGCAGCAGATGATGATCGGGATGTCCTCGCCAGAGCGGCCAATGGGGCCGCGTAGGCGTGCCGGCCCGGCGTCAGGCTATCGGCAAAGCGCCGGGCCATGACGCGGAGCGCCTCGTTGACGTTGGGCCACGCCGCCCAGCCGGACGGCCAGGGACCGGGCGGGGCGCTTTCGATCAGGCGGATCATGTCCTCGACCGACAGGTCCTGCGTTGCCGAGTCGCATTTCGTCCAGTCGATGGCTGCCTTCTCTTGAAGGGTGGTGCTCATAGAGGCTCCCAGTTGAGGTTGAACTCCCAGAACGCCCCGACGTGGTACGCGCCGTCAATCGTGCTGGCGTTCAGCTCGATCAAGTGCTGGCCGGGCGGAAGGTCGATGGAACCGCTGGGCGTGACCGTGGTCATGGCGCAGCCGAGACCTTCGCCGACGGACCCACCGGAACAGACCGGCATGCCGTTGACGCGGGCAAACGCTTGCTCGTAGCCGAAGTCCTGGCGCTCCACGACGCCGACCATGTTGATGGTCAGCCGCATCGGCACGCAGAGACAGACCTGCCGTGTGGCCATGCCCCACTGGGTCGTCGCGTTGGGTCCGCCGCAGTTCTGCGAGACCTCGAACGAGATGCGGAGGGTCCAACCGTCGCCGGTCCAGGTTGCGCCGCTGAAGGCTGCCTTCTGCCAGAGGTACTCGGGGCAGGCACAGGAACCGCTGGGCAGCCCGGTGCCGAGCGACCCGCTGACGCCGGAGCTCGACCCGTAACTGCCGGGCGCGAAAACGAGAAACGCCGGGAGCGGCTGCTCTCGGCGTTCTCCGTCAACTGGTTGGTCCCGGAAACTCGAACCGGGACAGAAAAGCTCCCCGACCAGGACTCGAACCTGGAACAAACCGGTTAACAGCCGGTTGCTCTACCATTGAGCTATCGGGGACTGAAGAACGCGAGAATCGACCGCGATTCCTTATAGGTCATGTTTCCCAAGCTTGCAAGTCAACTTCATGCACGGTAAAAGCGCCCTTGCCATGAGAATCCGCAACCACCGCCGATTGACCGGACTGGCGAGCAGCTTTGTGGCTGTGATGGCCACGGGTTTCGTCGGCGGATGGATCTTCGGCCACCCCGTCAACCACGGCGACCAGCAACCTCCCTCCGCCGCCGCGCACGATCAACAACCGCCGCGCCGCGAGAACCGACTCGGCAAGGAGTCCAGCCCGTACCTGCAACTGCACAAACACAACCCCGTCGATTGGTATCCCTGGGGCGCCGAGGCGTTTGAAAAAGCCGAGCGCGAGGGCAAGTTCATCTTCCTCTCGATCGGCTACAGTTCTTGCTACTGGTGCCACGTGATGGAACGAGAGAGTTTCTCGGATCCCGAGATCGCGCGCCTGCTCAACGAACATGTGGTGTGCATCAAAGTGGATCGCGAAGAGTTGCCCGACGTCGACGCCGTCTACATGAGCGCCGCGCCGTTGTTCAACAGCAACGGCGGCTGGCCGCTGTCGGTGTTCATGACGCCCGACCGCAAGCCGTTCCACATCGAAACGTACCGTCCGCCGCGCGACCGCGAGACCAGCCGGGGCAAGATGCCGGGCTTCCAGACGCTCGTGACCGACATCATCAATCTCTGGAAGATCAACCGCGGCGAGCTCGAGGCCGCCGCCGACAGGGCCGCTCGCACGTTGCAAGCGACGACCCGTTCGCGCGGGTTTTCGTTTCGCAGACTCGACCGACAACTCGCCGTCGAGGCCGTGGCCGAATTGGCAACCATCTTCGATCCGGAGTATGGCGGGTTCGGGTTTGATCCGCGCAACACGCGTCGACCAAAGTTCCCACAGCCGCCGTTGCTCGAGTTCCTGCTGTATCAATCGCGGGCGGCCAAGGACCAGAATGCCGAGGCGATGCTCGTAAGCACGCTCGATCGGATGGCCGCGGGTGGCATCTGGGATCACGCCGGCGGAGGCTTCCACCGCTACAGCACCGACCGGTTCTGGCTGATCCCGCATTTCGAGAAGATGCTCTACGACAACTCCCAGCTTGCGAGCGTCTACCTGCAGGCGTACGAACAAACCAAGGCCCCACACTACGCGATGGTAGTGCGCGAAATACTCTCGTTCGTCGCTCGCGAGATGACTTCGCCCGATGGCGGATTCTACGCAGCGCTCGACGCGGAGTCGGAACACGAAGAGGGCAAGTATTACGCGTGGCGGACCGACGAGATCAAGCGGTTGCTCGCGCCGGACGAGTCCGCCTTGCTGACTCGCATCAGCGGCCTTGACGCGGCGCCGAACTTTCCGCCCGAAGACCCCGATCGGCACGTGCTGCACTTCACGGCGCCGTTGCCCAGAGTGGCCGAAGCGACTGGAAGGCCGCTGGCCGAGGTGATTGCGACGCTCAAGTCCGCCGAAAGCAAGTTGCTCGCCGCCCGGTCCGAGCGCACCCGGCCGCTGCTCGACACGAAGGTGCTGACCGACTGGAACGGACTGATGATCGCCGCGCTGGCCGACGCATTTCGCGTACTCGGCGACGAGGCGTACGGCAAGGCGGCCGCCCGCGCCGCCGACTTGCTGCTTCGCAAGGTCCGCGACGAAAACGGCAGGCTGCTCCACGTCTACACTGCGGGCGTGGCCAAACTGCCCGCCTATCTTGAAGATCACGCCTTCCTGTTGCGCGGCCTCATCGCACTGCATCGCGCAACAGGCGACGTTCGCTGGCTGAACGAAGCTCGCTCGCTCGCCGATCAAATGGTGAACCTGTTTTGGGACGAATCGGCCGGCGGGTTTTTCCGAACGGCGTCGGGCCAAGAGATCGTGCTGACCCGATTGAAGTCCGCCGCCGATTCCGTGCTTCCGTCGGGCAACAGTGCCGCGGTGCAGGCGCTGGTCGAGCTGGCCCGGCTTACCAAGGACGATCGCTACGCCGAGCTTGCGGGGCGTACGTTGGCCGCGTTCGCGGGCGAGCTGGGCGCCGACCCGTCGGAGCACGCCACGATGCTGCGTGGCCTGTGCGAGTACCTCGACGCGGGACTGCCCACGGCGTTCCTTTCCATGCGGCCCGCGATGGCCCAACCTCAGGTAGTGAAGGTCAACGCCGCGCTATCGTTGGACAGGCTCGTCCCCGGCCGCGAATTCCAGATCGCCGTGATGATCGACGTCGATCCTGAATGGCACATCTATGCAAACCCAGCGTCGCGGCCCGAGTTTCTGGCTACTACGGTCGGCGTGTCGAGCGAACTGCCGATCGACGTGCTGGACGTGCAGTATCCGGCCGCGGTCGACTTTCGCGCCGAGGGGTTGGACGAGGCTGTGTCCGTGTACAGCGGACGTGCGCTGGTTCGCATCCGTGCCAAGCTCGCGGCCGACGCCATCCCGGGACGGCACGAGATCGAACTTGCGGTGCGGTTTCAAGCGTGCAACAACCAACGCTGCCTGGCGCCAAAGACCGCCAAGCACCGTATGACGGCGACCGTTGCCGCGCCCGGAGAACGGGTGCGCGAGATGTTCTCCGATCTGTTCCAACCCACACCAGGGTCCGGACCCGGCCAAGTTCCCGGGCCATAGGAGAACCCATGAACCACCGACTCGGGCTTGCACGTGGTCGCCTAACGCCGCTGCTCATCTTCGGCGCGGCAACGATCGTCGACGCGGCGCTCGCGCTCGCCGAGCGCATTCCACCGCAACCTGTCGATGGCAAGATCAGGTGGGTGTACAGCTACGACGAAGGCAAGGCGGCCGCTCGCGCCAGCGGCAAGCCGTTGTTCGTGGTGTTTCGTTGCGAGCGGTGACAGGCCTGCTCCGATTTCGACGGGCAGGTTGTCCGTCAAGACGAAGAGATCGCCCGCGCCGCCGAGTCGTTCGTTTGCGTGCGCATCCAGTCGATGAACGGCGTGAACATCGATCTGTTTCAGTTCGAGTACGATCTGACCTGGATGGGGTTCTTTATGGACGCCGAGGACCGGTTCTACGCGCGCTACGGAGGACGCGAGGACGCCGAGGCCGAGTCGCACCTGAACAAGCAATCGCTGCTCGCCACAATGAGGCAAGTGGTTGAGTTGCACCGGCAGGGCAGGACCCAGATGGGCCGATACGAACCGACGCCCAAGAGCACTCGAACGCCGGAAGACATCCCGACGATGGGGCCGATGATGGCCCGTCGCAAAGACAACAAGTGCATTCACTGCCACGACGTCAAGGTCGCGTCGCTGCGACACCTGCAGTCGATCGAAAAGTTCTCGCGCGATATGGTGTTCACCTATCCGGCGCCATCGGCTGCGGGCATTGAGTTGGACCCGGTCGATCAATCCCGCGTGCGGCGAGTCGTCGCCGGCTCGTCCGCCGATCGCGCCGGCGTCCGCCAGGGCGATCGACTGGCTGCGGCCGACGGCCAGCGTGTCACGACGCTCGGCGACTTCTCGCGTGTCTTGGAACTCACGCCCGCGGAGGCCGCGTTGCCGATCGAGGTGGAACGGGGCGGCGCCGTCGTGCCGCTGGAACTGCGGCTGGCAGGCAACTGGCGACGCAGCGGCGATCCGTCGTGGCGCGAGTCGCTGCACGTCGCCGGACCAAACGGCGGATTCTGGGGACAGAAGCTGAGCGCATCCGAGCGCGAGATGGGCAAACTCGCGGCCGGCGCGATGGCCGTCAAGGTCACGTTCATCTGGGGCGACCACACGCGCAAGGCGGGGCTTCGCACCGGCGACGTCATCGTGGAATGGGACGGCGGACGCAGTGACATGACGATCAACCAGCTTCATGCCCACCTGAACTTGAATCGCAACTACGGCGACACGGTCGACGTGGTGGTAATGCGCGACGGCCGAGAACATAAGTTGCGACTACAGCTTCCGACCGGGCCGCCGGCGAACGACTGACGGCTGCGACTGACGGCCGAGACGGTGGCCTTGACCAACGTTTTCGCACATCGAGCATGAGGTCGTGCGGCTGCTCGCGGATGGCGTGGTCCAAAAGATGTCGCCGAGCGACTGAGTCGACACGCAGTGCATAGGATTTGGATCAGAATAACTTCCTCGTTTAACGCCAAGCCGAAGGCGACGGCGATCGGCCAAGTCCGCGCGACCCACCGTCGCCTTCGGCTTGCCGTTAGACAAGTGAAATCGGGAACTGATTCCTGACCAAGTACATAGCCATCTGAAACAACTCTATCATCGGCTCGGAATCTCGTCGCGAGCCGAACTGCTGGCCTGGTACTGGCGAGGCAACTCGAAGTAGGCGGACGGACGCATTCTGGCGTCGCGCAGTCGCTACTCACGCCCACCGCCGATCAGCCGCACCGCGGCTTTGGAGCCGTCGGGCGGTTCCGACTCTGTGGCGTGCGCCTTGTGCCACAGGCTCGCCGCGCCCCAGAGTACGCCGTTGATGACGCACAGCCCGGCGATCACGAACACCCAGTTGGGCACTCGAACGCCCGCGATCGCTGTGCGGCGGAACGTCCAGAGGAAGATCGCCTTCCAGAACTGCCACAGGTGATGGGCCACAAGCTTGGCCGTCTCGATCAACTTGTTGCGGATACGGTCCTGGTAGCGTTCGTATGGGTCGCGCCGGCCGATATCGCCGTAGTAGTTGAGCAGCAACAAATGCTCGCCGATCGGGCAGCCGTCGGCCGGCTGGTTCAGGCCATCGAAATACTGGATGGCCGCGCGATAGGCGTCATTGGGCCGCGCCGTGCGAGCGAATTCCTGCTCCAGCCAAGCCAGGTGCTCATCCTCACGGAACCGCCCGTCCGTGTCGCCCGCTAGTCGCACTTCGAGCAGGTGCGTCATCGTGCGGCGGATCAGTCGATCTTCGCGGTATCGGCCCCAAGCGTACAGCGCGATCAGAGGGTAGAAGATCACCGCCGCAACATGCGTCGGAGTCGCTCCGAACAGCACGATCATCATGACCAACGCCGTGATCACGTTGCGCATCGTGTGAGATCGCAGCGCCATCTGCCCGGACCGGATGACGCCGCGGACCGCATGCAGCGCCCATGCACGGCTCATTCCCGCCGGAATCACCAGGGTCAACTCCGGATCGCGATCCATTATCAGCACCAATCGCGATAGCCGAATCTGTTCATGGCCGTGCACGATGTGGTCGTACTCGTGACGCAGCTTGCGGACCCAGTGCACGAAACCGACCACCAGCCGCCGCCAAAGACCGGGCGGAGGCGCCGCGTCCACTCGTGCGTCGCCGGCCGCCGACTCGCGCTCCAGCGTAAAACAGAATCGTGGGTCGAGTCGATGATGGGGTAGCAGGTAGATGTTCACGGACCTTGCGAAGCTCCTCGACCGATTCCCAACGACAGTACAAACGCGAGCGCCATGACGCATGCGCCAAACACGTAGGGCGCCGCGTGCCCGCCGCCTTGACCGTACAGTACGTTGCCGGCGAGCGGCCCCAGGATCCGAGCGAGCGCAGACGCCGACTGGGCCACGCCCAGCACCTCGCCCTGAATATGCGCTGCCGTGCGACGCGAGATCAACGCCTGCAGCGACGGCGTCAACGACGCGAACCCCAGCACCGCGACAGGCAACGCCGCCGCCGCGACGGTCCAGTTCATCCACACCGCCGCGCCGCCGACCCCGGCCAGGCCAAGGCCCATCAGCACTGTGCCGGCGACCGTCATCGTCACCTCCCCAAGCACCGGCATCAGCCGCCGAACCAAGACGCCCTGGGCCAGCGTGAGCAGCACGCCGACGTAGGCGAACAGATAAAAATTGTAGCGGTCGCCGAATCCAAAGGCATCCTTGGTCAGCCGAGGCAACGTGCCTTCGAAGTTGGCGAACGCAAACGTCGCCACAAAGAACGTAGCCAGCAGCAGGCCGACCGTCGGAACTCGTAGCGCTGTACTCAGTGATTGCACGGCCAACCAGCGGCGCAGCGCGGGTGCCGCGCCTGGCCGCCACGATTCGGGCAAGATCGTCGCGGCCAGCACGCACGCGACGAAAGACAACACGGCCGCGGCGACGCCGGGCGCGGGGCTGGGCGGCGCCGCCGCGTCCGTCGGGACCCAATGCGATCCCAGCAGTGGTCCGAACGTGAAGCCGATCCCGAACGCGGCGCCGATCAGGGCCATGCCCTTACCGCGATCCTGTTCAGTGGTCGAGTCGGCGATGAACGCCTGCGCCGTAGGTATCGTCGCGCCGGCGATGCCCGCGCCGATGCGGGCCACGAAGATCCACGCCAGACTGCCGATCCACGTGGCATAACTGAACAGCCCGTAAAACACAGCCGAACCGGCAAGCCCCAGAATCAGCACCGGCCGCCGCCCGATTCGGTCGGACAATCGCCCCCACGCCGGCGCGAACACGAACTGCATCGCCGAGAACGATGACATCAACAGGCCAATCGTCAGGTCGTTCGCATCAAATGCGTCGGCATAGCGCGGCAGCAACGGAAGCACGATGCCGAAGCCAAGCAGGTCGATGAAAACCGTCAGAAAAATGACCAACAGGGGAGATCGCTTCATTGCGAAACTGATTCCTCGATTCCTTCAAGCCTGAAACACAGAGGCACAGAGCACACACAGGCAAATCGAGTGTTCCTCTGTGTCCTCTGTGCCTCTGTGTTTCCATGCCTTCGAAGGCTGGGTGTGCAATCTGGGAGACGGACAAGACGTCACACGTTCAGCACAGGCAATCGATGCAGAGCAAACCCGCCGTCACGCTCGGCGAGCGCGGCGGAATGGGATGTGGCCTCCTCGGCGTCGAACTTGTCGATCTCGTCCATCAGAGCTTGGACCATTTCGGCTTCGTCGACGGTGCGGACGATCTCACCGCGCTTGAAGATGACGCCTTTGCCCCGCCCGGCGGCAATGCCCAAGTCGGCCTCGCGAGCTTCGCCCGGTCCGTTCACGACGCAGCCGAGGATCGATATCTTGAGCGGTTGCTTGCGGCCCTTGAGTTTCTCTTGTACCTCGCCGACGACCTTCTGCAGGTCGATCTCGAGCCGGCCGCACGTGGGACACGCTATCACTTCCGGCTTGCGTACGCGGCGCGTCGTCGCTTGCAGGATGTCGAACCCGGCGCGGACCTCTTCCGCCTTGTCTTCCACCAGCAGCGAAACGCGGATCGTGTCGCCGATGCCGGCGAGCAGGATCGCTCCGATGCCCGCCGCCGACTTGGTGACGCCGTATGGCGCGACGCCCGCCTCGGTCACACCGACGTGTGTCGGATAGTCGCACTGCTGCGCATAAAGCTGATACGCCTTCACGACGGTCGGCACGTGGCTCGACTTGAGCGACACGACAAGCTGCTGATAGCCCTCGGCCTCGGCCATCTCAATGTATCGCAGCGCGCTTTCGACCATCGCCTCGGGACACGGCCAGCCGTACTTTTCCACCAAGTCGCGTTCCAGGCTGCCGGCGTTGACGCCGATGCGCGTGGCGATGCCGCGGTCGCGGGCCTTGCGCACGACTTGCAGATACCGTTCGCGCCCGCCGATGTTGCCCGGATTGATCCGAATCTTGTCGCACTGCTCATCGAGGCAGCCCAGCGCCATGCGGTAATCGAAATGGATGTCGCAGATCAGCGGCACGCCCATGCGGCGGCGAATCGTGGTCACGTTCTCGAGCGCCTCGGCACGCGGCACCGTCACGCGGATCAGTTCGCATCCCGCCTCTTCGAGGACGCGGCACTGGGCCAGCGTCCCCTCGACGTCCTCGGTGTGGGTCGAAGTCATCGACTGAACCCTGATCGGGTTCGACCCGCCGACGATCAGGTTGCCGACATGCACCTCGCGCGTCCGGTGCCGTTCAACCACCGTGCTATAGGCCATAGACTCGTGCCTCCTGAGGACGTGGGCAGGCTAGAAGCCTGCCCCACCTTCACATCGAAACGACAACCGACACCTTGCCCTCCGCCGTGACGCGAAACAACTTTCGCGCGCGTGGATCGGCCACCAAGAAGTTGCCGTCGGCTTCGACCGCCAAGCCAACTGGATTCACCAGCGGCTCGCCCTGCACGATCGGCTTCACCTTGCCGTCGGGTGCGACGCGCCAAACCGCCTTGGCGTAGCCATCGGTAACGACGTAGCCGGCCTGATCGACGACAACGTTATGTGGGAAGTTCTTGGGGGCGAGCTGCCCCTTGACGATCGGCGTCACTTCGCCCTTGTCGCTGACTCGGACAAGCTGGTCCTTGCCATGTGACACGACCACAAACCCGCCCTCGCGATCGCGCGCGATGCCGTGCGGGGCTGGGACGCGGGCGATCTCCTGCGGCTCACCGCCGCCGGTCGGCACACGGAAGATCGCGGCCAAGCCCAGGTCGGCCACGACCAGGTTGCCTTCGGCATCGAGCGTGACGCCCATCGGCTTGTCGAACTTGCCGGCGTACGCACCGTCGGGGTCGAAGTCCTGATCTTTCGGCGCGGGTCCGATTCCGCGGGCGATCTTCTGGCCCGTCAGCGGCGTCAGCTTGCCGTCGGTGGACATGCGCCAGGCGTCCATCGACCCCGTGTCGCCAAAGAATAGGTTGCCCGCACTGTCCACGGTCAGCGCCATCACGTTGTACAGCGGCGTTCGATACTTGCGACTGCCCTTGTAAAGCTCGGTCAGCTTCCCACCCTCATCAACGCGAAGTACTCGCTTCAGTTCCTTGTCGACCAAGTATGTGGCGCCATTCTGACCAACGGCGGTCACGATCGGGTACGGCTCAGGCCCTTTGCTGGCTTCGGGCTTGGTTTGTGCGATGGACACAACCTGAGCAAGTACCAGGGCGGCGGCTGTTGCGACCAGGAACATGCGGCCGCGGCGCCCGCACAAGACGATTGGCATTGGGGTTTCTCCCACAGGACCGTGATGATTACGAACCGGACCCCAAGTTTAGATGAGAGCGGCGTACGATACCAGGGTAGTGCAGCAGCAGGCTACCGCGCGGCTTGCGATCGCGAAGTGGGGCGGGTGTCCGACTCCGTGAACTTGCAGCCGGGGCGCACGGGCGCTAGAATCGTCGTGGACGGTGAACTAAACACAGTACCTCGAACCGACCCGACCACGTCATGGAACGCCTTGTCGACCCAGGTCTGACCGCGGCGGCTGAGCGAGCGATTCGGCGCTGGGAGATGCGCCGAAAGGTTGAGCAGCAGGCAGCCGAACAGGCGACCCAGCCGCGATTCTGTATCACGATCAGCCGCGAGGCCGGGGCGCGCGGGTCGACGATCGCGCGGCTCGTCGGCCAGCGGCTCAGTTGGCCGGTCTACGACCTGGAACTGCTCGAGTACATCGCCCACGAGATGCACCTGCGCGCGGGCGTGCTCGAAAGTCTCGACGAGAAGGCGTTCAATTGGACGAACGAATGGCTGGCCAACCTGCTCGGCGCGCACTGGGCGAACCAGGACTCCTACATCGTGCATCTGACCCGCGTGATCCTGGCCATCGGCATGCATGGCGACGCGATCATCGTCGGCCGCGGCGCGGGTTGCATCCTGCCGCGCGAACGGTCGCTCAATGTGCGAGTGATCGCGCGCGACGCAGACCGCATCGCATTCCTCAGCCAGATCGTGCGGCTCACGCCCGGCGAGGCCGAAAAGTACATGCGCGACACAGACGCCCAGCGCCGCAAGTTCGTCAAGGACTACTTCCATCGCGACGCCAGCGATCCGCACGAATACGACCTGACGATCGACTCGAGCCGGCTGGGCGAGGAGGCGGGTGCGGAGATCGTGGCCGTTGCGTTGCGCGGCAAGCAGACATTTGCACGACAGCAGCAGCCCACCAAGACGCGGGCGTCGCACGTTCCGACCGAATGACGCTCAACCTGCGCGGCGGGTCTCGATGGCGGCTGCCTCAGCGTCGCGCACAGCAACCAGAGCGATTCCGTAGCGATCGGCGAGCCGAATGGTCTCGGCCTCGTCCAGCAGGATGGTGCGATCAGCCTCGACGGCAAGCAGCCCCGCGCCCGCGCGGTGCAGCGTCTCGATTGTGTCCGGGCCGATCGTGGGCACGTCGAACCGCATGTCTTGCTGCGGCTTCGCCACCTTCACGACCGTGAAGCCGCCCGATGGGCACAGCTCGCCTGCCCGCAAGATCGCGCGGTCGGTCCCTTCGATCGCCTCCACCGCGATCGTCGCGCGCTCCTTCACGACCACCGTCTGGCCGACGTCGAGCCGACCCATCTCTTTGGCCATGGTCCAGCCGAACTCGATGTCTTGCAATTCACGCTTGGTCGGCTGACGACGAGTGGGGCAACCTGGTTTCACGAGCAACTCCGGGCAAAAGTCTAGTGCGGAAACAACACGAATGCCGTCGCGATTGAATTCGTTGACGACCAGCATGAGCATCGAGTCGTCTTTGTTGTCGCGCCGGTTGGCGGAGAGGAACGCTCGGATGAACCGCCAGTCGGGCAGGAACCGCAGCGCGCGCCACGGTGCGTAGATTTGGGCCTTGTGTACTTTGCCAGCCATCACGACCTCGCGCACACCGGCGCGGCGAAACGTGCGGATCATCTTACCGAGCTTTGCGATGCCCGCCCACCGAAGAGAGCTGACCACGCTGGCCAATTCGGGCGACGCCTCGTGGCGCACCGCCACACAGACGACCTCCAGTCCCGCCCTACGCGCGGCCTCGGCAAACAGAATCGGGAACCGACCGTAGCCGGCGAGCAGCCCGATGCGGTTGTTGCTTGGAATGCCGGCTGTTTGCATGATCACGCAGACTTCCGTTTGACTGCGGCCGAACCCTCCAGCTCCTCCACACGCTTGGCCAGCGCGTGCAACTGCTCGCGCAGCTCGGGAATCTTGTGCAGATTCACCTGCATCCGAAACTGCTCGCGCTCCGGCGTGGCAGGGATGCCGACCCAATGTTCGCCCGCAGGTATGTCGCGCATGACACCCGCCATGCCGCCGACGATCGCTCGATCGCCGATCGTGACGTGATCCTTGACTCCCACCTGGCCGGCGATGATCACGTAGTCGCCCGTCTTGCTCGAACCGGCGATGCCAACCTGGCTGACGATCAGGTTATGTCGGCCGACTTGGACGTTGTGAGCGATCTGGGCCAGGTTGTCGATCTTCGTCCCCTCGCCGATGCGTGTGATGTGGAACGTGCCGCGGTCGATCGTCGCGCCGGCGCCGATCTCGACGTCGTCGCCGATCTCGACGTGGCCGAGTTGCGGCACCTTGACATGCCGGCCGCCCTCGGTGCGGTAGCCGAAACCGTCGGCGCCGATCACCGCGCCGGCGTGAATGATCACACGGTTGCCAACCACGGTGTTTGGATAGAGCACGACGTTGGGGTGGATCACCACATCGTCGCCTAACCGGCAGCCGTCGCCGATAACCGCGCCGCTCATTAGCCGGCATCGCGAGCCAACGATCGCGTCGTGGCCCACCACGGCGAACGGCCCGATGCTCGGCTCGACGCCGATCTTCGCCGACTTCGCTACCGACGACTGCGAGTGTACGCCCGTGACTGCCGGCGGCTTCACTCCCAGGATATGCTCGGCGATCCGAGTGAACGCGGCCAACGGCTTGGCGACACAGATCACCGGCAACTCGCCCGCGTCCATGTCCGGCCCCACGACGGCGGCCGCTGCCTGGCACTGAGGTAGCAGGCGAGCGTGCTTGACGTCTTCGACGAACGTGAGGTGTCCCGGCCCCGCCTCGGTGATCGGCCTAACCCCGGTGATTTCTATCCTGCCGTTCCCCTTGAGGGTACCGCCCACGAGCGTCGCGAGATCTTGCAACAAGTAGCTCACGGTTCGCGTCCTTCCTTGAACGCCTCGTTGTATACCTGGCCCAAAACCGTAGTCGGTTGGCGGCGGCGGCCGCAACCGGAGGAGAGAGGGGGCGGGATGATAGGAGAGCCGTGGTTTTGTGGCAAGCCGACCAGCAACGAAAAAACCCCGCCGACCACCCTGAGGCGGTTCGGCGGGGCCGGAACAGAGAAGAGGCAAGCGATATAATACCCACCATCTATCGGCCTTCAACTGAATTCTTGGAAAAATTCCATTCTGGCGGTCGGCTGCGCTTGATCGCCAGCGACCTGACGCCTATCACTGTGGCCGAGTGTCATCGTGAGGCACAATGGCGTGTGATGTAGACAATCCCTTTAATGTCAATAAGTTAAATTCACTCCCGGAGTCCCAAGTTGCCCGAGCTGATTGCATTCCTGGTTGCGCTGTTTCTGATCACCGTGGTCGGCCATGGACTTTGGGTGCTATTCGCATGGTTGTGGCGGCTGCTTACGGGCGGCCCGCCGAGCCCATCGACCATGCCAGGCTGCCCACGCTGTGGAGCGGCCATGGCCGTTCGCGGCCTGTGCGGTCATTGCGGTTGGCCAGGTGGGAGGGCGAACCAACCGGATGTTGTCGCTGATCTACGGGTCACTGCTCGGCAGTTGGACCGACTGCGCGAATCGGGCGCGATCGCCCACGACACGTTCGCTGCGGTGATGCTCGCCATCGAGGCTCAGCAGCGTCGGATCACTTCGCCCCCGACGACTTCCGCTACACCGGTACCAGACGCCACTCCCTCACTGCCCGAGCCCGCGCTGCCTGCAGTCCCCACCACAGCGCCAGCCGCGGCAACCCCGGCGCCTGCCGACTTGGTCACGACGGCCGAACCGCCGTTTGCCCGAGTTGTTCCATCGCCTCTGGGAGGCGACTTGCCCGATACGCCGGCCACACCACCGTCGGTCGAATCGCCGCGCGGCGTCAAGCCGCGCAAGCAACTGGTCGCACTCGGGAAGCCGTACGAACCGCCGCCCCCGCCGCCGCCACGCAGGCCGTTCAGCGAAGTGCTCGCCGGATTCATGGAAGAAAAGAACATCCGGTGGGGTGAACTCGTCGGCGGGCTGCTCATCATCGGCTGTTCGATCGCGCTGGTCGTGAGCTTGTGGTCGCAGATCGACCAGACGCCGGCGCTCAAGTTCTACATCTTCACCGCTGTCACGGCGAGCCTCTACGGCGTCGGCCTCTACACCGAACATCGTTGGAAGCTGCCGACAACCAGCCGCGGCGTGCTGATCATTGCGACGTTGCTCGTGCCGCTGAATTTCCTGGCCATCGCCAAGTTCTCGAAGGGCAGTTCGCCCACCGACCCACTTGTGATCGGCGGCGAAGCGTTCGCGCTGGGGCTGTTCTCGCTGTTGATCTATGCGGCCGGCCGAGTGCTGACGCCTGCGTGGCCGCGGATCGTGGCGACCAGCGTGCTCGGACCGTGCGCGGCCGAACTGCTGATCCGCCGACTGGCGGGGCCGCAACTCAGCCTGACGATGCTCTATGGACTGAGTGCCCTGCCCCTCGCCCTGTACGGCGGCACGACCGGCTGGATGCTCGGTCGCGTGCGGCGCTGGAACTTGCTCGGCGACAGGGAGGCTAACACACTGTTCATCACGCTGGGCGTGGCGACGTTCGCCTCGCTGCTGCCGCTTGGCCTGCTACTGGTCGAGACGCGGCAGTTCGTCGTGTCGTTGCGCGAGATCGCTCCGCTGGTCAGCCTGTTCGGACTCCCGCCGCTGGCCGTCGGCCTGGTGCTGTGGCGACGACTCGCCGAGGCGCACCACGCAGCGCTGCGCACGTCGGGCACCGCCGTGGCTGTCGCCGGTGCGATGGTGATGGTCGGCGGCATTGTGCTGGCGTGGCCGAACCCAGCCGGGATGTTGCCGGCGGCCGCACTCGACTTTGTCGCGATCAGCATGGTGGCGATCTGGTTTGAAATGCCCGCGGCTCATCTGCTCGCAACCGGTTGTCTGGCGATCACCTATCTCGTGGGCCTGCACCTGGCGACCGGGCAAATCGCGTGGACGGGCAACGATTCGGCGAGCGTCGCGCACGCGATCGGTTCGGCTCGAAGCGGCACGGCGCTCGTCGCATTGGTCGCCTTGTTCGCGGCCGGTTCACACTGGTTGCGACGACTGACCCGCGATCGTGACGCCTTTCCCTACACGCTCGCGACGGGTGCGACGGGACTGGTGAGCTTGGCTTTGGTGAGTTGGTTTGGCTACGGCCGCGCGGCCGATCACGGTGCGACATGGGTCTTCACCGCGTATGCCGTCGCGTCGTTGTGGCTCGCGTGGCAACTGCGCCGCGCCGAACTGACCTGGTTCAGCTCAACCCTGTTGCTCGCCGCACTCGGCCAGGGGCTTGTGTACCGATTCGCCGAGACCCTGCAACTGAGTCACCCGTGGTCGGTCGCACTGTTGTCGCACGCCAGCGTCACGGCTGCCGCAGCCGCCGCGTCGCAGTACGCGCCGGTGGTGCTCGTAGGGTGGGCCAAGTCTTCGCGGCCCACCACTGCGGACGATGCACATCAGATGGTGGGCCGCGAAGACTTGGCCCACCCTACGGACTTGGCCCACCCCACGAATCCACAACGCCTGTTCATCGACCCGCTGAGTTGGTCGGCGCTCGCCACGTCGCTCGCGGCGGTGCCGTTCCTGTTCGCGGCCGCCTCAGGTGCATCGGCCGGCACGCTTGCCGTGCGCGTCGGTTGGTTGGCGGCGGTGTGGTTCGCATGCGCGTGGCAGCGCCGCATGGCCGGCGCCTTCACGGCCGGCCAGGTTGCTCTGAGCGTGGCGGTGTTCTTGGCGGTTCGGTCCGTAGTCGAACAACAGTCGTGGTTCGCGACGTCGCGCTGGGGCCTGTACGACCCTCGATCAGTACAGGTGACGGGCGTCGCGCTGGCGATCTTCAGTCTCGGCTGGGTGCTGCTGCGTCTGGCGCTGCGATGGTACGGGGTTCAGCCTGTCCCGGCCGAGACACGCGACCCGATCGAACCGTCCCAGAACGCACCGGCCCGTGACGTATCGCAGTGGCTGTTGTATCCGCCGTGGCCCGCGTATGATCGAGTCATTGCCGGCGCCTTGCTGGTCGTGCTGGCCGCGCTCGCGGCGTCGGCGGCGTGGCCGGGCGTCGCGGCGGAACTCGCGTCGGCGAGTGAGTCGAATCCACCGGCGCCGACGAACGCGCCGGATGCCTCCATACTTGCTCGCGGCCTCGGCTCGTGGCTGTTCTGGGCAGGGCTGTTGGTCGTCTTCGTCGCATCGCTCTGGGAACGCTTCGAGCGATGGTCGGTGGCTGGCGCGATCGTCACGTTGGCGGCGGCCGTCCCGCTCGTGGCGGGGTACTGGGACTTGCAGCAATCCGGTGCGTCGGCGATGCGCTGGCTCGCGGCCGGGTTCCTGGCGGTCGGTTCCGTTCCGTTCTGGTTCCGCGGTGCGCTGGCCCCAAGTATCGCGCGGCTCGGCTGGCCTGGGTGGAACGCCGCGTCGAAGTTCGTCGTCGAAGCGCGAGCGCTGCTGCTGGCGCTGACCATCACGCCCGTTCTGGCAATCACTCTGTATGCTTCAAGCGTGGCAATCGCCGGCGACTCGATCGTCGGGCCGGCCGCCGAGTCGTTCTTTGCTCGCGTGGGCAACGCAGTTTCCTACTGCACTCCGCTGCTGATCGTGAGTCTCTCGCTGATTGGCCACGCCGTGCGCGATCGGTCGGCTGTGTTTGCATTTGGCGGCGGACTGGTGCTCAATCTGACCGTGTCACTTTCCTATGTGTTGTCCGTCGTGACCGCCGGCGGCCACGTCGGCGTGATCGAACTGGTGCGGCTCATTCAGCTCAATGCGATCACGTTCGCTGGGTTCGCGCTGGCGTGGGTTGCGGGCCGATCGACCAGACTCGGGAACTTGTTCCGGCAAACGTCGGGCGTGGTTCCACTCGCCGACCCGGATGGCGGCGCAGCCGCTCGGTCGGCTTGGCGTTGGCCAACCGGCGAGACAACGGGCTCGCCGCCGTACCTGCTCTGGCTCCAGGTTGTGCTCGCCGTGGCGGCCAACGTGCTGCTCATCGGTCGGGCGACCGCGTCGATCCTCCTGCACCCAGACGACCCAGGAGTCATGGTTTCGCACGTCGGCAGCGTCACGGGCTGGATCGGGCTGGGACTTGCGTGCCTCGCCGGCCTGGCCATTATCGGACGCCGCACCGCGCAGCCACCGGTCGAACTGATTTGTTTCGGCATGCTGACGGTCGGGTCGATGGCCGCGTGTGTAGCGGCGCGTTGGGATGCGGCTTCGCTTTGGTGGGGATATCATTCGCTCATGGCGGTGTGGGTGGCGAGCGGCTGGGCAATGTTGGCATTGGGCTGGCGCATCGATCCGCAGGCCGCCCGCCAGGCCAACTCGCCAGCCGATGGCCTCGAAGCTGATCCGCCCCGTCTTCCGTCCATGAACTACAACCCATATTCGACGATTCAACAGACCGTTACGGGCTGGGTGATGCTTCTCGTTGCTGCGACGGTCGTGATGGGCCTGCGGGCGATCGCGGGCGATCCTCAGCGGCCGTGGTGGACGGTTGGCGTGATAGCGTCGGCCGGCATCCTGGCGGCCGCGCTCGCGCGATGGACGTTGCGAGGCGGTTTCCTGTACGTGGCGGGCGGACTACTGAACCTTGCCGCGTCGATCTACTGGGTGGTCGAGTGGGCGGGCAAGCGCCAGGAGCCGGTGTTCGAGTTCATTGAGGCGAACATCATCGCGCTGGCGCTGCCGTCGCTGGTGTGGCTCGCCCTCGAGCTTCAAGTGCTGAGTCGTTCCGCACTGGTCGCGCGACGACGTTGGCGGCCGTTTCATCGTGTCGCCGCCGGTCTGGCCGTCACGGCGATGCTCTTCGACGTCGTGCTCCGCATCGGCGTCGCGGCGTTGGCCGCGTCCGCGCGGCCGATGAATCCGCCGCTGTTCGGCTGGGCGGCGTGGTGTTCCGTCGCCGTGCTGCTCGTCGGCTGCCTCTGGGACTCGGCCGCTCGGTCGAGCGTGTTGGGACTTTATTTGATCGGGTTGTGTGGGGTCGGATTGGTCTTGGATGGACTCAACCTGACGGGTGACTGGCTCGGCTGGAGCGGCGTGATGGTGCTGGCTGCCTACTCGGTGGCGACGAGCTTCGCGTTCAGTCGCCGCGCGGTACTTGGGGCCGTTGCGGCGCGGCTCGGCATGCCGCCGCGCGAACAGACGTCGACGGGCGCAGCCGCATGGTTGGTGTCGGCCAATCTGCTGCTCGCGGCGACCGTCATGGTCCTGACGTATTGGGTGGATCTCCGGTTCGATGAACTGGCGCTGCGGTTCGCTGCGGCGAAGGCGGCGGTGGCGCAGGCGTTGGCGGTTGGCCTGCTGGCGCGCGGCCAGCGGCGAACGCAGCTTCAGCACGTGTCGTTGTGGATCGGCGTCGTGGGCGCGGTGGCGTGGGGCTGGGCGTGGCTCGATCCGGGCACGACGGGCAACGTGCTGAATCGGGCGGTCGTGGTAATGACGGTGCTCGCGGCCATGATCGTGCTCTACGGCGTGGGTCTTGCGAAGCTGCTGCCGCGCGAGACCGAATGGACGGCCGCAGCGCGGCGCGCCGTTCCAGGCCTGATCGGGCTGGCCGGCCTGTCGCTCGCGTTTGTTCTTGGTGCGGAAGTGGTCCGTTATGACCCGGCCGGCACGGCGATGGCGTGGCCGGCGATCGTGGCCGTGGCCGCGACGCTGGGCGGGCTGGCCGTCGCCGCACTGGTGTGCGCGGTCGTGCCGGGCCGCGATCCGCTCGAACTGTCGGACCGCGGGCGCATGAGTTACGTGTACGCGGCCGAGGCGCTGGTCGCGCTCTTGTGCATGCACGCGCGGTTGACGATGCCCTGGCTGTTCCGCGGCTTCTTCGAGCAGTACTGGCCGTTCATCGTGATGGCGCTAGCGTTCGTGGGCGCGGGGCTGAGCGAGTTGTTTCGCCGGCAGGGGCGGCTGGTGCTGGCCGAACCGCTGGAGCGGACCGGGGCGTTCCTGCCGCTGTTGCCCGTGGTCGGGTTCTGGGTGCTGAGTCCAGAGATCAGTTACTCGGGTCTGTTGTTGCTAGTCGGCGTGCTTTACGCTGTGCTGTCGATCAGCCGCCGCTCGTTCGGGTTCGGCGTGCTCGCGGCGCTGGCCGCCAACGGCGGTCTGTGGTACTACCTGCAACACGACCTCGATGGCTTCGGACTCTTGGAACATCCACAGGTGTGGCTGATCCCGCCGGCGCTGTCGGTGCTGGCGGCGGCGTACTTGAACCGCGACCGGTTGAGTGAGGCTCAGATGACGAGCGTGCGTTACCTGTCGCTCATGACGGTGTACGTATCATCGACGGGCGACGTCTTCATCAACGGCGTGGCCGACAATCCGTGGCTGCCGCTGGTGCTGGCGGGCCTGTCGGTGGTCGGGATTCTCGCAGGCATCGTACTGCGCGTGCGGTCGTTTCTGTTCCTGGGATCATCGTTCCTCGTGCTGGCGATCTTCACGATGATCTGGCACGCGGCAGTCGATTTGGACCACACTTGGCTGTGGTACGTTTCGGGCATCGTGCTGGGGGCGGCGATCATCGCGGTGTTCGCAGTGTTCGAAAAGAAGCGCAGCGACGTGCTTCGGGTCGTGGAGGGGCTGAAGCAGTGGCAGCGATAGGAACCGCGCGGGCGGGTTCGGCATGATTCGCAGCATTGTGCAACACAGCGACGGTGCGGTCCGCGACGACATCGCGCCTGCGGAGTGGTCGGCAGCGCGGGCGGCGCCGGGCAACACGCTCTGGATCGACCTCATGCCCGCAAACGGCGAAGAGGCCGAAGTAGAACGGCACCTGCTCGAGCAGTTCGGGTTTCATCCGCTGGCCGTTGAAGACGCGCTGCGTCAGACGCACGTGCCGAAACTCGACGATTGGCGCGAGTACATTTACCTGGTGCTGAACGCGGTCACGTTCGACCGCGTTGCCCGCAAGATCAAGTTGCACGAGTTGGACGTTTTCGTCGGGCCGAACTACCTGGTAACGCACCACAACCACCCGATCGCATCGCTCGACGCCGTCTGGCAGTCTGTCGATCGCGGCGGCCCGCGCCTGGCCCACGGGACCGACTATGTGCTGTATCAAGTCATCGACGCCCTCGTGGCCGAATACATGCCGATCGTCGATGAGTTGGACGACTGGATCGACGAGGTCGAGGGTGAGATCTTCAAGTCGCCGACGCCGAAGACGCTGGCCCGCATCATTCGCCAGAAACGGCGACTGGTGTCGCTGCGCCGCAGCCTGTCGGCTCTGCGCGAGGTGCTGAACAAGCTCGCTCGCGACGACTACGCGGTAATCGACGCGAACGACCGCGTCTACTTCCGCGACGTCTACGATCACACCGTGCGACTGTACGACATCGTCGAGTCGATGCGCGATCTGGTGACGGGTTCGCTCGACACCTACCTTTCCGTAAACGCCAACCGCACAAACGAGATCATGAAGACGCTGACGATCGTGAACGCGATCTTTCTGCCCATCTCGTTCCTGGCGGGCTTCTTCGGGATGAACTTCTTCGCCGACTCGTTCGCGGTTCAGTCGACGTCGAACTGGGGCTGGCTACTGGCGCCCGTCGTTGCATCCATACTCGGCTTGCCGGCGGCCATGTATTACTGGATGCGGCGGAAACGGTGGATGTAAGCTCACGGCGCAGCGATCATCAATGGCGACACCCGAAAGCCAAGTTCTGACAAACTTTACTAACACTACAGCGCAGGTTGTTTGACTTGGGGAAACTTCCGTCGTCGCGAGTCCTTATTTGATCGTGCCGCCAGTTGCCCATTGTGAGAACCTGCGCTGTAGTGCTAAATCACCCTGCGTGAATCTGCGAATCGCTCAAACAACCCCTCACCCCAACCCTCTCCCCAAAGGGGAGAGGGAGAAAGGCGCTCGGAACTCATAGACTGCCGAATAAAGGCGAAGCACAACCAAGCACAACCTTATTTTCCCTCTCGCCTTCGGGGCATTGATCTACACAAGTCCGAGACAGGGCCAGCCGCGAAGCGGCGCGAGTCGATAGCCAGGGGCGCGAGCCCCTGGTTACAGGTCCGGGATTGTTCGGCAAGCCCCGAAGGGGCGCAACATCCCGTGCCGCCCCTACGGGGCTGGTACGTTGTCCCTGCCTCATCCCCAGGGGCTAACGCCCCTGGCTATCGACTCACGTCCCTTCGGGACTAAGTACCGCTCCACATTGAAAGGGGTCCGAATTCGTTTAACCCGCAGCCGCAGGCGAGGCACAACAAGCGCCAGCCATGCCTCGCCTGCGGCTGCGGGTTAAACGACCGAGGCCGATTTCAGACCCTATTCAATGCGGCACTGTACTAAGCTGTGTAGATACCAATGCCTTCGGGGGGAGGGTTGGGGTGGGTATTCGCAAATTCGCGCACGTGATCTAGCTGCGACTAACCGGCGACACGGCTGTTTCCATTCCTTCGCCAGTTCCAGACGAAAAACGCCACGCACCCGCTGGCCATGACGCTCAATCCGAGCAACAGGAACTTCGCACCCGACGTGCCTAGCACGAAGAGCCAGCCGACCAGCGCCACGATGCTAGGCGCCGGATACAGCCACATGCGGAACGGCAAATGAACGTCCGGCCGTGTGGTTCGCAAGATGTGCAACGCAACGATCTGGCCGACGAATTGAACGAGGATGCGTACGGTCACGGCCCCCATGATGACGTCTTGGAGCGACGCGAAACAAAACAGCGCCGTCAGTCCACCGATCGCCAGGAGCGACACGATCGGGTAGTGGCCGCGCGGGTGAACGTAAGCGAACACCGAATAGAAATCGCCCGCCCGCGCGGCCGCGTACGGGATTCGCGAATAGCCCAATGTGATCGCAAACATGCACGCGGCCACGGTCCACAAGATCAGCCACGTAAACCACACGGCCACGTCACGACCATACAGCCGCTCCATGAACTCAGCGGCAATGTTCTTCGACACCATTGCCTGCTGCCACGGCACGACCGCGATGATGCACAAGTTCATGGTCAGGTAGATCGAGGCCACGAGCACCACCGAGATGAGCACGGCCCGGGGGATCGTCCGCCCTGGATCGACCACTTCATCGCCCAGGTGGCAGATGTTGTAGTAGCCCAGGTAGTCGTAGATCGCGATCAGCATGGCCCCGCCCAGTCCAGCGGCGAACGCCGGATCGAGCCGATACGCATCGGGCGGAACGCGCAACAGGGATCCGTCGAAGTGAATGAGGCCAGAAACGATCACCACGGCCACGGTGGCGATCGTCCCAGCGCAGAGCAACACGCCCGCCCAGCCGGCGATCCGAACTCGGCAGCACAACGCCAGCGTCACGACCAGACAACCGGCGGCGGCCAGCATGTGCGTGCGGTCGAAGTGTACGATCGCCGGATGTGGCGAGGCCGCCGCGTCGCCCTCGGTCGCAGCGTCCGCCGATCCGGCAGTGCCTTCACCCGATCCGTGCGGCGCCGGGACGCTCGGGTCCTCAAGAAAGAATGTAGGCCACGTAGTTCATCGCGCCGATGTAACCCGAGGCCATTTCCAGCGTGCCGCTCACCAGAAACTGCCAGATGAAAAGAAACGGCAGCAGCCGGCCCCATCGATAGCGTCCGAAGATTTCGCGCAAGAAATGATAGGTGCCGCCGCTGCCGGGTAGCGCCGCGCCCAGTTCGCTCCACACCAATCCGTCGCACACCACCAACACCGCGGCGACCACCCAGCCGACGAGCGCGTGCGGACCGCCCATTGCCTTGATAAAGTCGGGAATCGTAATGAACGGGCCGATCCCGACCATATTCGCCACATTCAGTGCGACGGCAGGGAGCAACGTGAGGCCGCGGACCAGTCCGGCCGACTCGCCCGAGCTGGTTCGTGCCGTGTCGTCGTTGGAATTCATGGGGCGAGCGCCGTCGATTGGCTACGCATTCCGGTTCGCTACCTGGCCGGTTCGCAGCGCCTGGTTCGCCAGGTGGGCGGCGGCCGCGGCGCTGACGCCGGCCTCGGCCGGGCAAGTCGGCCGCTGTCGACTGCGCACGCACTCGATCCAGTTCGTGAGGTGCAACAGTTCGCCGTCGGGTTTGTCGTAGAAGTCGGCGCCACGACGAGTCGGGTTCGTACCCAGGATCAGTTCCTCGATCTCGCCCTTGCCCGGATCGGGAATGACGCGATAACAACCGCGGTCGATGTACAGCGTCCCCTCGGTGCCCATGAATTCGATCATCGCGCCGTTGCGGGCGTTCGAGAATGTGCCTTCGAAGTAGGCCTGGATGTCGCCGGCATACGTGAGCAGGCACTGAACCGTATCGGGCGTCTCCCACACGCCCTTGCTGGCCTGGTGCGCGCCGATCGCCGTGGCCGTCGTCGGTATTCCGAGGTCGAGGAACCAGTGCGCCACGTCGATCCAATGCACCATCAGGTCGGTGAAGATGCCGCCGCCGAAATCCCAGAACCAGCGCCAGTTCCGAAAGCGGTACTCGTCGAACGGTTGATCGGGGGCCGTGCCGACGAACGCCTTCCAATTGACTTGCTTCGGATCGACGCCGAGCGGCGTGCGTTGCATGCGGCCGGGATGGTTGCGGTTCCACGTGAGGTGTACTTTGTGGACGCGACCGATGCGGCCGGCCTTCAGGAGTTCGTACGCCTTGAGGATGTGCGTCATGCTGCGTTGCTGCGTGCCGACTTGCACGACGCGCTGGTTGCGGTTTTGCGCCTCGATCACCGCCTGGCCTTCCTTGAGGTCGTGGGTCAACGGCTTCTCGACGTAGACATCTTTGCCCGCATTGCAGGCGTCGACGGTCATGGGCACGTGCCAATGGTCGGGGCTGCCGATCAGCGTGGCGGCGAGGTCCTTGCGGTCGAGCAGCTCGCGATACTCTTTGGTGGCGATCGCCTTCGCGTCAGCCAGCTTGCGGCCCTCGGCCAGGTGAACGTCCCAGATATCGCACACGGCGGCGATGCGCACGCCGGGAATCTGGGCGAGCGACTTCATCAGGTGCCGGCATCGGCCGCCCGTGCCCAGGCACGCCACCTCGATCGTGTCGTTCGCCATGTAGCCACGCGCCGACTCAACCGACGCGCCGGCCAGCGCTGCGCCGGCGGCCCAACCGGTGGTCTCAAGAAACCGACGACGGGAAGTCTTCGTACCGTTCATGGAATGCTCCTCGATCGGGTTGTGACCCCTTCGTCATTTCTCCCTCTCCCCGTCAGCAGGGAGAGGGTCGGGGTGAGGGGCCGAAACCCGAATCACGCAGACCTACTTAGTCCGGTCGCGAGTGAATGTCAACCATTAATACTGCGCGACGAAAGTCGGCACGCGAGGGTCGATGCGCCGACGCCGGCGTGGCTCGATATTCACTTGCTGTCGGCTTATGATGATTCGCGTTGATCAATCCCCAGCTTGGTCAACCAGCGAACTTGGTCGTTTTCCTGAGGTGGATCCAGGCCGTCGAGCGTGGCCCCAGTGCGTTGGTGCGCTGGTGGTCGGCGCGTGATCGCTCCAGTGCTACTGGGGGCAAACATGTCTCGTAACTCAGAGAGCCGGTTCAACAACAAGAGTTCACTTTCTACGGCGCGGACGTTGCGGCTTGAGCTACTCGAACCGCGGCTGTGCATGACGCACTCAGGATTCTTCGACGCCTGTACCGGCCTCGTGCATCCGCCGGCGCCGACCACCGAAGGCTCACAAGTAGACGTGGGCGGCGGGTTCGTGGCGTTTGTCGTCTCAGAGGCCGCGCAGCGACGCGACCTGAACGGCGATCACGACCGGTTTGACGACGTGCTGCACGTGTTGAACGCCGCGACGGGCGAGGTACGGAACTCACGGCAACACGTCGTCGGCAACACGATTACCGCGCTGGGCGGCGGACTGGTTGCACTGGCGACCTCCGAGGCGGCTCAGCAACGCGACCTGAACGGCGACCGCGATCGCGTGGACGAGGTGCTGCAGGTCTTCGACTTCGTCGCCGGCATCGTGCGGAACTCGGGGCAGCAGATCATCGGCGCCGCCTCGCCGCGGCTGCAGACCGGCATTGTGAGCCGTGGAGTCGAACCGCCCAGCCCGGTCGCGGTCGGTCCGCGCATCGTCCCGCTGGGTGGCGGTCTGATGGCGTTTATTACCTTCGAGGGTGCGCAGCGCCGCGAACTGAACCGCGACTCGGACCGGGCCGACTCGGTGCTTCAGGTGTTCAACGGCATCACCGGCGCGGTGCTGAATTCCGCGCAGCAGGCCGTCAGTGGATCGCTCACCGCGTTGGGCGGCGGGCTGGTCGGGTTCGTCACATCGGAGTTCAGTCACAACCGCGACCTCAATCGCGACGGCGACCGATCGGACACGGTCTTGCAAACCTTCAACGGCGGCACGGGCGAGGTGAAAAACTCCACCGAGCACGCCCTGTCCGATTCGCTCGTCTGTTTGGGCGGCGGCCTGGTGGCCTTTCTGACGTCCGAGGCGAATCAGAATCGCGACCTGAACCGCGACGGCGATCGGTCCGATACGGTGCTCGAGGTCTTTGACACCGTGCCCGGCGTCGTTCGCAACTCAGGCCAACACGCCCTCGCTGGTACATTGACGGACCTCGGCGGTGGGTTCCTGAGTTTCCTGACTTCCGAAGCGTCGCAAAACCGCGACCTGAACCGCGACGGCGACCGCTTCGACCTGGTCCTTCACTCAATCGACGCGCTGACAGGCGTCGTCACAAACAGCGGCGAGGCGGTGTGACGTCCTCTACTTCTTCGCCTCCAGGCAGAACAGGTGCTCGAAGCCGCGGATGAACATGCGGCCGTTAGAGACGGCGGGCGTGGCGTGGCTGCCCTCGCCCAGCGGTGTGCTGCCGAGCACCTGGAATTCGGGGCTGGCCGCGAGCACGATCACGTCGCCCGCCTCGCTCACGCAGTACAGCTTGCCGTCTACGCAGATGGGCGATCCGCTGAACATGTTGCGACCCTCCAGCCGCTGCGACCATTTCTCTTCGCCGGTCTTTGCCACGACGCAATTGACGATGCCGTTGTCGCCCCAGAGATACAGGTGATCTCCGTAGACGATCGGCGTGGGGACGTACGGCAAGACGCGCTCGCGTTTCCAAGTCACGGCCGAGCCGTCGCGGTCGCCGCTGCCGCCGGGCTTCACCGCGGCCATGTACTTGCCCTGGCCGCCGCCGCCACACGTCGCGAACAACAGACCGTTGCCGTACACCGGCGAGCCGCAACACCGGGCCGGAAAGATGTCGGCCCGCCAGTTCAGTTTACCCGTGCGCGGATCGTAGCTCGCCATGCCGTCGGCCTGGCTCGTGAAGATGAGTTCCTGCTGATTGAACTCGCCGTTGATCACGATCGGCGTCGCGTAGCTCGCCGCCTTTTCCACGGCGCCGCTCACGTTGCGATCGACTTTCCAACGCAGCTTGCCGGTCTTCGCGTCGACGGCCACGATGAACGACGAGCCGTCCTGATCGTTCCCCAGGATCACCAGGTCTTCGAACACGACCGGCGAAATGCCCGTGCCGTGCTGGCTCTCAAACGGTCCAAGATCGTACCGCCACAGTTCCGTACCCTCGAGATCGAAGGCGACGAGCAGGTACGACGGGTCGCTGCCGAACGCCACGTACACCCGCTGACCGTCGCACGCCGGCGTGGCCGACGCATGACTGTTTCGCTGGTTCAGCTTGTCGGTTTCGAAGTCGAGCCTTCGGGCCCAACGAATCTCACCGGTCGTCGCGCTGACGTCGAGGACGATACGCACGCGGCCCTGGTTTTCGGCCGAGGTGACGAACACGTGGTCGTCCCAAACGCACGGCGACGAATGACCGAGGCCGGGCAGCTTCGTCTTCCAGAGATAGTCGCTGTCGGACCACGCGACCGGGAACCCCTTCTCGGAACTGATCCCCGCCCCGTTCGGCCCGCGGAACCGTGACCAGTTCTCGCCGCGGCCGGGCGCCGTTGCCAGCGATAGAAGTACGAAGAAACAGGTCGTGAGAACGGTCAGGCATCGTGGCGCGTACGGCATGAAAACCTCGTTCTTCAGGCTTGGGTGACTGTCTGGGTGGGACCAACGGTGGACTTAGCTTAGTACTGTGCCACATTGAATAGGGTCTGAAATCGGCTTCGGTCGTTTAACCCGCAGCCGCAGGCGAGGCATGGCTGGCGTTTGTTGTGCCTCGCCTGCGGCTGCGGGTTAAACGAATTCGAACCCCTTTCAATGTGGAGCAGTAGTTTCGGTCACATTTGGCCGCGACGCAATGGGAAAAAAGCCTTCCCGCCTTCCCTGGCCACTGCCATCCGGCCTTGCTCGAAACCCCCGCTTTGGCTACTGTTCCCGGCCCTTCCAACAATTACACGGGACTCATGGAGGCCGGAACGATGAACGCACGGAGTCAATTCACTGGTTCAACCAAGGCCCTTTTCTTGACGGTCGGTGTCGCCGTCGCCGTGATCTGTGCGGTGGTCGTGGCGAGCGATCCCGACACGAGAAAGCCTGACGCGAAGAGGCCGGCCGCAACGAACACGAAGACGCCGACGCGGTCGGCGGGCACGACCGGCACGGCCCCGGCCGGCTCGAACGAGCCGATCGTGGCGCGAGTCAACAACGAAGTCGTGACATACAAGGCCCTCGCCGAAGAGTGCATCGCTCGCAAGGGCGCCGAGGTGCTTGACACGATGATCTCCAAGGCGCTCGTCATGCAGGCGTGCCGCGAGCGCGGGATCAAGGTATCCGCCGAAGAGATCGACGAAGAAATCCGTCAGACCGCCCAGCGGCTCAACATGACCCCCGAGAAATACCTGAGCGTGCTGGAAAACGAACGCGACATCTCGGCGGAACGCTACGCCAAGGACATCGTCTGGCCCGGTCTCGCGCTCAAGAAGCTGGCCAAGCCGTACGTCAAGGTGACGGACGAAGACATCGAACGCGGCTTCCAAGCGTATTACGGCGAGAAGGTGAAGTGCCGCTGGATCGTGCTCGACAACCTGCCGACCGCGATGAAGATCTGGAACGAGCTGCGCGACAGCTCGAAGGACGACAGCGGCAAGGTCGCGCTGGCCGAATTTGAGCGGCAAGTGACTCGCTGGTCCACCGATCACGCCACACGATCGCTCGGCGGTCAGCTCCAGCCGATTTCGCGCCACACCAGCCCAGCGTTTCAGAAGATCGAACAGGCGGCCTTTGCCCTCAAGGAAGACGGCGAGATCAGCTCGGTTGTTCAGATGGGCGAGTCGCACGTTATCCTGTACCGCGAAACCCGCATCCCGCCGGCCGACGTGTCGCTCGAAGATCCGCGGGTGCGCGACAAGATCAGCTCCGACATCTACGAAATCAAGATGCGCGAGCAGATTGCTCACGTGTTCGAGGACATCCGCAAGAACGCCACGATCGAGAACCTGTTGACCGGCGATGTGTCTAAGCCAGAACCGAAGGCCGCCGCGGCGGAGAAGCCGACGGCGCCCAAGCAACCGGTGAAGGCGGCCGGCAAGCAAGATGCGGCCAACCGGCCGGCGGAGACGATCCGCAGATAGACGCCGCGGGAACAAGATGAAGGCGGAAGGACGATGGATGGCCTAGCCGTCACCGGTTAGTTCGTCCTTCATCCTTCCGCCTTCATCCTTTACAGTATGGTGGCCGCTTCGTGCGGTGACCTGAGGGCACTCGATGCGCAACGATACCGAAGAGTCATTTGGCAAAGGCTGGAACGAGCCGTTTGAGATTCCCGTGGCCGACCGCGTACGGCGGTTGCCGGCATATCTGTTCGCCAAGATCAATGAGCTGATGTACCAGAAACGGCGAGCCGGCATCGACATCATCGATCTGGGCATGGGCAACCCGAACGACGCGCCCGACGACCGCATCATCGAGAAACTCTGTGAGGCGGCCCGCAATCCAAACAACCATCGCTACTCGGCCAACCGCGGCCTCCTGAACCTGCGTCGCGATGCGGCGGCGCGCTACGACCGACTGTACGGCGTCAAGCTCGATCCGGAAAAGGAAGTCATCGCCACAATCGGGTCCAAGGAAGGCTTCAGCCACATGTGTCTGGCGATGATCGGCCCCGGCGACACGGCCGTCGCGCCGGCGCCGTGCTACCCGATTCACCTGTACGCGGTCGCGCTCGCCTCGGGCAACGTGCTCAGCCTCGATATCGCCGACCCGGCGAAGTATCTGTCGAACATCGCCCACGCGGCCGAGCAGTTCTATCCGAAGCCCAAGCTGGTGATCGCGAACTTCCCGCACAACCCAACTGCCGCTGTCGTTGAAAAGGACTTCTACGTCGAGCTGGTGCGGCTGGCCAAGCGGCACGGATTCTTGGTGCTCAGCGATTTCGCGTACGCCGACGTCTGTTACGACGGCTACGAGGCGCCGAGTTTTCTCAGCGTGCCCGGCGCAAAGGATGTAGGCGTCGAGTTCACGACGATGTCGAAGGGCTACAACATGGCCGGCTGGCGGCTCGGCTTCTGCGCCGGCCATCGCGAGATGATCCGCGCCGTCGCGACGATCAAGGGTTACTACGACTACGGCATCTTCGCCCCGATTCAGATCGCGGCCATCATCGCACTGCGCCACTGCCAAGATGCGGTCGAGGCTCAGCGGCACGTCTATCAGCGCCGCCGCGACGCGCTGTGCGACGGTCTGGCCCGCATCGGCTGGCCGGTCGAAAGGCCCAAGGCCAGCATGTTCGTCTGGGCGCGCATTCCAGAGCCATGGCGCAGCCAGATGGGGTCGATCGACTTTGCGATGAAGCTGATCGAGGAGGCCGAGGTCGCCGTCTCGCCCGGCCGCGGATTCGGCCCGGCGGGCGAGGGGTACTTGCGGCTCGCCCTGGTCGAAAACGAAAAGCGGCTGCGTCAGGCGGTTCGCCAGATCGGCCGCTGCCTTCGCCCCGAACGCGCCGCCGGTTAGCTCCACTCCGTGACGTCCCACCCGCAGGAGTCCACAAACAAGTGCATGCGTCGGACGTTCTCATCATCGGCGGCGGCATTGTCGGGCTGGCGACGGCGTTTCGACTGACCGAACGGTTTCCGACCAAGCGGTTCGTCGTACTCGAAAAGGAAGCCGAGTTGGCCTGCCATCAGACCGGCCGCAACTCCGGCGTGTTGCACTCCGGCATCTACTACACGCCCGGCTCGCTGCGGGCGCTGAACTGCCGCACGGGCAAGCGAGCGATGGAGGAGTTCTGTGCGGCCCAGGGAATCGACTATGAAATCTGCGGCAAGGTGATCGTCGCCGTGACCGACGACGAGGCGCCCGCGCTCGAACGCATCTACGAGCGAGGCCAGGCAAACGGCGTCCGTTGCGAGATCATCGGCCCCGATCGACTCAAGGAGCTGGAACCGCACGCGGCCGGTGTCCGCGCTATCCACGTGCCCGAGGCGGGAATCGTCGATTACAAGCAGGTCGCCCGACGGCTCGCCGAGCGCGTGCGCGAACGAGGCGGCACGATCGTCACCGGTGCTCGCGTCGTGGCCCTGCACGCGCACGCGGACGAAGTCGTGGTTGAATCCACAGCCGGCGAGTTTGCGGGTGAATGCGTGGTCAACTGCACCGGCCTGCACTCCGACCGCACGACATTGCTAAGCGGCCAGGACCCTGGCGTGAAAGTTGTTCCGTTTCGCGGCGAGTACTACGAACTCAAGCCCGAAGTCCGCCACCTGTGCCGCAACCTCATCTACCCCGTCCCCGATCCACGCTTCCCGTTCCTGGGCGTTCACTTCACACGCATGATCGGCGGCCACGTCGAGTGCGGACCGAACGCCGTGCTGGCGTTCGCTCGCGAAGGCTATCGCAAGACCGACGTGAACCTGCGAGACCTGTTCGAGAGCCTCAGCTACCCCGGCTTTCTGCGCCTCGCCGGCAAGTACTGGAAAACGGGGCTGGGAGAAATCTGGCGGTCGATCAGCAAGGCGGCTTTCGTCAAGGCGCTGCAACGACTGATGCCCGAGTTGCGATCAGAACATCTCGACCCGGCCCCGTCCGGCGTGCGCGCTCAAGTGGTCGCTCCCGAGGGCAACCTCGTGGAAGATTTTCTCTTTCGCGAAACTGATCGCGTCATCAACGTCTGCAACGCCCCATCGCCGGCCGCCACGGCGTCGCTCAACGTCGGCAGCCTGATCGTCGATCGCCTCGCCGCACGCTGGGTACGCTGACAGGAACAGTTATCGAACCTCAACCTGGATTGACGCTGCGACGAGTTGCACTCGCGCGCGGTCAATCCTAGCCGGCAGCACGCAGCGCCCAGATGGTTGACCGCGACGGCAACGTTCAGCACTTTGCCCGACGCACACCAGTGCGACTCGACCGCTCGGTTCACCTCGCCGGCGACGAACGAATCGAACCGGAGAATCTGCTGCCACGCGGGCGATAGGGCCGGCGGCCAAGATCATCGGCGCCTCGTCCAGCCGTGCTCCTTGATCCTGTCCAGCAGCACGGCCCCCAGGATCACCAGACCCAGCACGACTTTTTGCGTGTAGCTCTCGACGTTGGTCAGGTTCATGCCGTTTTGGATGACGGCGATAATGAAAGCACCGACGAGCGTGCCGAGAATCTTGCCGCGGCCGCCCGACAAACTGGTCCCGCCGACCACGACCGCGGCGATCACGTACAGCTCATACATCTGGCCGTAGGTCGGCGAACCGCTCTTGAGCTGCGACGCCATCACCACGCCGCCCAGCCCGGCGAGCAGGCCCGACAGAGCGTAGGCAAACACCAACAACCGCTCGACCGGCACACCCGACAAGCGCGCCGCCTCGCGGTTGCCGCCCACGGCGTACAAGTAGCGACCGAGCACCGTCCGCGACATCACGACGTGGGCGATCGCGTACAGCAGCAGCATCAGCACGACCGCGTTGGGCACGCCGACGAGATCGGCGCCGCGACCGAGCCAGACGAATGACTCGGGAATCTGATAGACCGATTCTCCGCCGGTCAGCAGGTAGGCCGCGCCGCTCGCGACCAGCATCATGGCCAGCGTGACGATGAACGGTGGGATACGGAACGTCGTGACCATGACGCCGGTGAACAGGCCGACCGCGCCGCAGACCGCCGTGCCAGCCGCACAGGCCAGCGCCATGCCGAGCGGCCGTGCCTCCAGGGCGCCGGCGAAATCGCGGATCAGCAGGCTCGACGCCACGGCCGACAGCGCGATCAGGCTGCCGACCGACAGGTCGATCCCACCGGTGACGATCACCATCGTCATTCCGACGGCGACGATCGCGATCACGGCGATCTGGTTGGCAATGTTCAGCAGGTTCTCTCGCTTCAGGAAGGTCGGCCACCAATAGCTGCGCGGCGTCATGACGCGCGCACCCGCCAGTGCGGGGAAGTCGGCGGAGACGTCCGCAAACACCAGCCACGACGCGGTCGCCTGATTGCACGCGATCACATCCAGCCGACCGCCACCGCCGGCAATCTGGGCCAGCGCCTGCCGTGCCTGCCGCGGTTCGCCTTTGACCACCGCCAGAACCACCGCGCCGGCGTCGGTCAACTCCGCGAGCAATCGATCCGCGAACGCGGCGTCCTCATGATGCCCCTGAGCGGCGACGAGCACGCGGACATCGCGACCAAACTTGCCCACGATCTCGCCCGCCAACTGCCGCGCCGCCGACTCGCCGGTCGGGTTCTGCTCGCGGTACGTCACGATGCTGAACACCAGGCAGAGCAGCACAAGCACCACCAGCATGCCGTAGTCGGACCCGAAGCGGATGCGGGCGAGAAGTGGTCGATCAGACATGCTCAGGTCGCTCGAGAATGACGAATGACTAGGCACTAATGTCTAAGGAATGATCAAATGCCCAATGACCAAATAATCCACGACAAGCATCGAGTCGTTCGGAGGCATTCGGCATTGGGGCTTGGGTATTCCTTAGACATTAGACCTTCGTCATTAGGCATTACTGACCAAACACCTGCTCCAGTGCCCGCCGCATGACACCCGGGTCGGGATCGATTCCGGTCCAATACTTGATCCCGATGACGCCCTGATTCACAAGCATGCCAAGGCCGTCGATGACCTTGCAGCCGCGTGCCTCGGCATCGCGTAGGAGTCGGGTGCGCGGCGGGTTCGGAATCACGTCGGCCACGACCATGCCAGGCCGAAGGGTGGTCGCGTCCAACGCCAGCCGGGCGTCGACGTCGGGAAACAACCCAATCGACGTGGCGTTGATCACCACATCGGCGCCATCGGGAACGCGGTAGTCGCCGCGCCAGACGACCAGGTCGGCGGCGACTCGCACCTTGTCGCCGAGCAGTGCGACGAGTTCTCGCCCGCGCTGCTCGCTGCGATTGACCACGGTGATGTGATCGGCGCCGGCCAAGGCCGTCTCGACGCCGATCGCCCGTGCCGCGCCCCCCGCACCGAACATGACGATGCGCTTGCCTCGCGGATCGGTCAGCGACCGAAGCGATTGGACAAACCCCTTGCCGTCGGTGTTCTCGCCGATCCAGCGATTGCCGCGCCGGACCACGCAGTTCACGGCGCCCATCAACGACGCCGATTCGCCCAGCCCGTCGAGGTGTTCAATCACGGCGACCTTGTGCGGAATCGTGCAATTGAACCCAACGAACCCCATCGCCCGTGCGCCGCGCACCGCGGCAGCCAGGTCGGCCGGATCAACTTCGATGGTCATGTATCGCCAGTCGAGTCGGTGATGGCGATAGGCCGCCTCGATCATCGCCTGCGTCGGATTCTCGGCGACCGGCTTGCCAAAGCAGCCGGTCAGTTCTTGTTTGAAGTTGAGTGTCTTCATGGGGAAGCCCGTCGTGCAGTCGGCTTTCAGCGGTCAGCGGCCGGCAGTCGGTTGTACACCGCACGCAGCCATCCATGAGCCGTTTTCGTTTAACGCCCAGCCGAAGACGCCGGCAGAACATGGCTGGGATTGTGCATCTCCGGTCGCCTGCGGCTTCCGCGCTAAACGAGTCAAACCTGCCGCGTGCGGTATAGCTGACTGCGGAACTGCTGACAGCTCCTACTTCAGTTCCGGGTCATTCTCGCCATCGGCCTTGCGGTAGAGACTCGTGGGGATCAACATTTCGGGCGGCAGGTCTTCGCCCTTGTAGTGCTTGACAATCGCGCGAGCGATCTCGATGCCCATCTTGTCGGGGAACTGGATCGGGTCGGCGTAGATCTTCCCCTCCTTGATCGCCTGCTTTCCTTCGGGTTGACCGTCGAAGCCGACAATCACGATCTGGTCGGCCTTGCCCGCGCGTTCGAGCGCCGCCCGCGCGCCGAGTGCGGACGGGTCGTTGATGGCGAAGATGCCCGCCAGGTCCGGGTGTGCTTGTACGGCGTCTTCGGCGGCGCGGCTGCCCTGGTCCTTGGCGCCGCCGCCGTCGAGTTCGGTGACGATGTCGATCTTCGCGTTGCTCGCCTTGTTGTGCTCGTCGATTATCTCGCGAAAGCCCTGGACGCGCAGGCGGCACGATTCGGCCTGCTTGAAGTGCAAGATGGCGACCTTGCCGCCGGCCTCGCCGAGGGCTTCGATCATCGCCCGCGCCGCTTCCTTGCCGCCTCCGTAATTGTCGGTCGCGATCTGGCAGACGATCTTCACGCCCGGCTCGCGACACGGGATGTCCACCGTGAAGACGGGGATGCCCGCCGCGTTCGCCTCGCCGATCACGGGCACGATCGCACGCGACTCGCACGGACTCAAGACGATGGCCGCGCACTTGCGCACGATGAAGTCTTTCACCTGATTCGCCTGTTTCGCGGGGTCCTTGTCGCCGCTCACCACCATGGTGTCATAACCGTGTTTCGCCGCCTCGGTCGTGATATGGTCGCCGATCACTTTGAAGAACGGATTGTCGAGAGTGAGCAACGACACGCCGATCGTGCCACGGCCGGTCTGCGGATTCGCCGCCGAACCTTCGGAGCTAGCCGTTCGATCAGGGCCGCTCGAACGGCTCTGTGTGCTAGTCGGCTGCGTCGTTTCGCCGGCACACCCGGCCGCAAACGCGGCGAGAATCGCGAATCGCCCAACGCGAAGTCTCATGGCAGCCTCCGAATCAGGTTGGAGAGCCCGGCAGGCAAGGATGCCTGCGCTCCCAGCTCACAGAATCGACATCCCGCGTCGCCAAGCCGCTCGTTTCGCAAGAATGTACAGGCCGCACGGCAAGATTGCCACAGGCTAAATAGCCTTGCACGATTCTGGGACAGTAGCCCGACGCGCCAGCGAGGGAGCACATGGCGAAATCACAAGAAATCAGGCCCGGTCCCTCGCTGGCGCGTCGGGCTACTGTCCCTGCGGACTCCCAGAATCACGCAAAGCCATTTAGGCGCGTCGGCCTACTGGTTCTCGAAGTCGATCGGCCAGTTCATGCCCGCGGTGAGACCGCCTGTTCGAGCGTGGCCGCGTCGCGACCGGTGATGATGACCCGCGCCCCGCGCTCGGCAAAGCCGGCGGCGATGGCACGGCCAATCCCACGGCTGCCGCCTGAAACGAGTACGACTTGATCAGCGACAGAAAACAGCGAGTCGGTCATGGGCGTCAGGAGAGAGCCGGTTGGATCACTCGGGCGGGCAACACGCCGGTCAGGCGGAAGTCGAGGCCCTGGAACTTGAACGACAACTTGCGATGGTCGACGCCCAACAGGTGCAAGAGCGTGGCGTGCAGGTCGCGCACGTGGCAGACGTCTTCGACGGCGTTGTAGCCCAGCTCATCGGTGGCCCCGATCGTGACGCCGCCGCGCACACCGCCGCCCGCGAGCCACATCGAGAACGCACGCATGTGATGATCGCGGCCCGGCAACTGCCCTTTGCCCTGAAACATCGGCGTGCGCCCGAACTCGCCGCCCCAGATGATCAGCGTCTCGTCGAGCATGCCACGCTGCTTCAGATCGGTGATGAGCGCCCAGGTCGGCTTGTCGGTCAGGCCGCAGCAGGTGGTCATGTACGGGACGAGATCGCCGTGATGGTCCCAGCCGCGGTGATAGAGTTGAATGAACCGCACGCCACGTTCGGCGAGCCGCCGGGCCAACAGGCAATTGGCCGCGAAGCTGCCGTCGGCGCCGCGCGTGCCGTACATGTCGAGCACGTGCTGCGGCTCGTCGGACACGTCCATCAGGGCCGGCACGCTGGTCTGCATGCGGAACGCCGTCTCGTACGCCGCGATGCGAGTGTCGACTTCCGGATTGCGATCGACCTCGTTTCGCACCGCATTCAGTTCCGCGATCGTGTCGACGAGCCGGCGCTGCCGGTCGAGCGAAACACCCTGCGGAGGCCGCACGTAGTGGACCGCATCGCCGCTCGAGTAGAACTCCATGCCCTGAAACCGGCCGGGTAGAAACCCGCTGTGCCACTGGCGCGACGAGATCGGCTGCGGGTTGCGGCCGCCCTGACTGGTGAGCACGATGAAACCCGGCAGGTCGCGGCTTTCGCTGCCCAGTCCGTAGAGCACCCACGAGCCGATGCTGGGTCGGCCCGATATCGACGTGCCCGTGTTCATCACGGTGTGGGCCGGGTCATGGTTGATCTGGTCGGTCGTCATCGACCGAATGATCGCGATCTCGTCAGCCAGCTTCGCGGTCCACGGCAGAAAGTCGCTGATCTCCTGGCCCGACTCGCCGTATCGCCGAAACTTGGTCTGTGGCGCCAGGCATTTGAGCGTCTGACCCTGAAGCTGTGCGATCGGCTGGCCCTTGGTGTACGACTCGGGCATCGGCTGGCCATCGAGTTCCGCCAGCCGCGGCTTGTAGTCAAACGTCTCAAACTGCGACGGGCCGCCGGACATGTAGAGGAAGATCACCCGTTTCGCGCGCGGCCAGTGGCTCGGAAACGCCGGCTGTGCGGCGGCGACGGCGCCCGGTGCGGGCCCAGCGAGCACGCCCGTCAATTCCGCCAGCGCCAGGGAGCCAAGCCCCAGCGAGGTGCGGCCCAGAAAACACCGGCGAGTTTGCGTCATGGCGACTCACCCCGCCCCGCGGCGAAGAGATCATCGACAGTCACGTGGAAACCCGCAAGCAGCCGCGACGTGGCGACCGTTCCATGCCCGAACTCACCATGAACAGCGTAGGCTTGGCCGACCAACCACAACACGGTGACCCTGTGTTCACGCGGGTCCACGATCCAGTATTCCGCGATGCCTGCCCGGGCGTACTCGTCGCGTTTCGTCACCAAGTCTCGACGGCGATCATCGTCATCATCACTGACGACCTCGATGGCGAGGTCGGCGCCATTTGGCTGGTGTCGAGGGTCGCTGATCCGTCCGGGCCTGAGGTACACGATGTCTGGATCGCGATACTTGCCAGTCCCCAAGCGGACCGGCAACGGCGCGAACAGCACCTCGCCTGAACCCAAGCCTAAGACTATCGTTTCCAACAGGCGAAAGAGGTACTTGACGATCCGCTGGTGAAAGGGGCTCGGCATGGGCAAGACCTCAATGCAGCCATCGGAGAACTCAACGAGTCGGTTGGTCCTATTCTGCAGCGACAGATACTCCGCCTCACTCCACTGTCCTTGCGCCGGGAACAGCAAGGCGACCTCCCAAGGCGGGTCGCCGGATCGGGACCGAGGGCACGCCGTCCAATCCGGTAGCGGCGGTGACCCACTGAGACTCTGTGTGTTCTTCATGACGACATCCTACGCCTCGGTCGCGCCGTGCGAAAGTCCCGCTCCGGAGCGGTCTAGTTCCGTGTGATCGACTCGTTGAGATTGAGAATCGTTCGAGCAACCGACGTCCAGGCAGCCAATTCGGCTGCGTCGGGATCGACGGAAGCGACAGTTTTTGCAAGCTCCGCTGCACCGTTCGGAGCGACCCGGTTTTCGGCGAGCTCCCGTTCCATGAGCCGGCGCAAGGTCGATTGCTCCCGATCCCTTGGCTCACGTCCGAGCGCGTGGCGCCAGGCCCAGCGGAGCCGATCATCGGTGGTGGCACCGCCTTCGCGCAGTATGCGCAGCGCAAACGCGCGGGCGGCTTCGACGAATGTCGGGTCGTTCAGCAGCACGAGCGCGGCCTGGGGCGTGTTCGAGATCGGCCGCTCGGCCGTACACTCCTCGCGACTCGGCGCGTCGAACGCCTTGAGCATCGGGTGCAAGAACGATCGCTGCCAGTGCGTGTACAGGCCACGACGAAACTGCGCCTCGCCGACGTCGACCACATAGCTGCGCTTAGGGAAGTTGAGGTGCTGGTAGTAGCCGTCGGGCTGATACGGTCGGACGCTGCGGCCGCCGATCTTACGCACCAGCAGTCCGCTCGTGGCCAGCGCCGCGTCGCGGATCAGCTCGGCGTCGAGCCGCGGGCGCGACTGCCGAGCCAACAGCCGGTTCGTCGGGTCGAGTTCGCGCAGCGTCGGCGTCTCGATCGACGATTGCCGGTAGGTGCGCGAGGTGACGATCAGTCGGACCATGTGCTTCAAGTCCCAGCCGCTGTCGATGAACTCGACGGCCAACCAGTCGAGCAGTTCGAGGTGAGTCGGAGGCTCGCCCTGGGCGCCGAGGTCGTCGAGGTTCGCGGCCAGCCCCTTGCCGAAGTACATTCTCCAGAGTCGATTGACGAACACGCGAGCGACCAGCGGATTCTCGCGCGCGGTGAGCCAGCGGGCGAGATCGAGCCGATTGAGCCGGCCGGAGCGCGAGTTCGTACCACCTTCGGGTGGTTGGTCGGCTCGGTCGATCGGCCGCGCGGCAATTCCGTCTGAAGGCGGGGCTACGAGCGGTGCAAACGAAGCTTCGGCCCTCGAACGGAAGATTGCCGGCACGGCAGGCTCGACGATCTCGCCCGACTCGTCCATCCAATCGCCACGGGCGAGCACGCGGATCGGGCGCGGGTCGATGGCGACGGTGATCATCGTGCGACGATGCTCGTCGGGCGCCAGCCGCGTTACGACTTCAAGTTCCGGTTCGCGCTTGGTCGGGTTGGTGTCGCCGCCCTTGAACGTGCGCAGGTCGTCCACGTCGGCGAAGAACGCGGCAAGCCCATAGAAGTCGCGCTGCGTGAACGGGTCGTACTTGTGGTCGTGACACTCGGCGCATCCCATCGTCGCGCCGAGCCACACGCTCGCCAGGTTCCGCACGCGATCGGCCGAATACTTGGCCAGGTACTCCTTCTGCTGCACGCCGCCTTCGTGCGAGGTCTGGATCAGTCGGTTGTAACCCGAGGCGATCTTCTGCTCGATCGTCGAGTCCGGCAGCAGGTCGCCGGCAAGCTGCTCGGCCGTGAAGCGATCGAACGGCATGTTGTCGTTGAACGCCGCAATGACGTAGTCGCGGTAGGGCGAGATGGAGTGTTCCTGATCGCCGTGAAAACCGACGGTGTCGGCGAACCGCACCAGGTCGAGCCAATACATGGCCATGCGCTCGCCGAAGTGAGGCGAGGCGAGCAGGGAATCGACGAGTGGGGCGTGCGCAACGGACTGCGTGTCGCTGCTTCCTTTGCCGACTCCAACCACGTTGGGAGGCAAACCGATCAGATCGAAATACAGCCGCCGCTCAAGGACATGTGGGTCAGCATCGGGCGACGGGCGCAGTGATTCGTGCTCCAGCCGCGCGAGGATGAACTGGTCGATCTCATTGGCCGGCCATGTGGTGTCGCGCACCGTGGGGACCGGCGGCCGGCGCGGCGGCACGTACGCCCAGTGTTCGCGCCACTCGGCCCCCTCGTCGATCCAGCGGCGAACAAGTTCGACTTGCTCGCGCGTCAGTGACTTGCCTGAGTCTGCAGGCGGCATGCGCTGGTCGGCGTCGGCGTGCGTGATGCGGCGCCAGAGCAAGCTTGATGTGGCACTCCCGGCGGCCACCGGCCGACCACCCTTGCGCTCGGCGAACAGTCCGTCGCGGGTGTCGAGCCTTAGGCCCGCCTGACGTTGGCGCTCGTCCGGCCCGTGACAGAAGAAGCACTTGTCCGAAAGCAGCGGACGAATGTCGCGGCGAAAATCGACGGCGGCGTTTGCGGAGGGTTCACGGGCGACGGCCGTCGCCACAGCGGCGAGGCCGAACTGACTGACCCAGCAGATTCCCAATACCGCGCGGCGCATGGACCTGGCACCACATTCTCGAAGACGGCTGCGTGTGAAATCCGTATCTCCGCCAACTTTGGGGAAACTTGTGGTGTGGCCGCCGCGGCCGTCTCACCACTGGCGGATGAAACAGCAGGCGAGACGCCTGCGCCCCAAACTTGGCGGAGAGCCTGAAATCCTCTGTCTCACGCGAACAGCCGCGACACCGCCTGGGCCTTGACCAACTCGCGCGGCTGATTCAGGTGGTTGTAGACGATGGTCTCGGGGTCGATGCCGAAACTGTGGTAGATCGTGGCCAGCAGTTCGCCGGGGTGCACGGGGTCTTCGAGCGGCGCCGAGGCCGTCTTGTCGGACTTGCCGTGGACGTATCCGCGCTTGATGCCCGCGCCGGCGATCACGGCGGTGTAGCAATAGGGCCAGTGGTCGCGCCCGTCGGCACTGTTGCCGTTGCCCGATGTGCTGACGCCCTTCTGCGGACTGCGGCCGAATTCGCCGACGGCCAGCACGAGCGTCTCCTTCAAGAGGCCGCGCTGGTCGAGATCGGCGATCAATCCCGACAGGCCGGCGTCGAGCATCGGGCCGGACTGGTTCTTCATGCGTTCGGTCAGGCCGACGTGGTGGTCCCACGAGTGATTGTCGGAGTTGGCGACCTTGGGCCAGACCACTTCGACCACGCGCGTGCCGGCCTCGACCAGCCGGCGGGCCAACAGGCAACTCTGGCCGAATGTGTTGCGGCCGTACAAGTCGCGCACGGCCGCCGGTTCGCGGGCGATGTCGAACGCCTCGCGGGCGCGGCCGGAGATGATCAGGTTCAGGGCCTGGCCGTAGTAGTCGTTGAGCTTGAAGTCGGCGACGGCCTTGTCGATCTGCGGCATGTTGGCGTTGATCGCGTCGCGCAGTTTCGCGCGGCGTTCGAGCCGGGCGGCGAACACCTCGGGCCGCAGCTTCAGGTCATCCACGCGAATGCGGTCCATCTTGTTCATGTCGAGGTCATCGCCGTCGGGGAACAGGGTGTACGGATCGAACGCCTTACCCAGGAACCCGGCCGTGCCACCCTTGCCGACGACGTTCGACTCTTGGAGCGGACGCGGCAGCATCACGAACGGCAACATCGGCTCGGTCGGCGGCTGCAGGCGGATAATGTTCGAGCCGAAGTTCGGGAAGTCCTTGGGGTCGGGCGGCTCGAGTTGGCCGGACGGGCTGACCTTGTCGGTCGTGTAGCCGGTCATCATTTGATAGATCGCCGCAGTGTGATTGAACAGGCCGTTGGGCGTGTAGCTCATCGAGCGGATCATGGTGAACTTGTCGTTCACCGCCGCGAGCTTCGGGAGCACTTCGGCGAACTGAACGCCGGGCAGCTTCGTGGCGATCGGCTTGAACACGCTTCGGACGTTGTCCGGCACGTTGTCCTTCGGGTCCCACAGGTCGAGGTGACTCGGCCCGCCCTGCAGGTAGACCAAGATGACGCTCTTGGCCTTGCCCCATCCCGGCCCGCCAACGGATTTCGACTGATTCGCCTTCGCCTGCAGGCGGAACATCGTGCCGAGGCTCAGGCCGAGCAGCCCCGATCCACCGACGCGCAGCAGGTCGCGGCGAGTCATGCCTAGTTGACGATCACACAGGTCTTTGCCAGGTTCGCCGGGAACGATGATCATGATTCAGACTCCTTAAGCTGTCATTATCTGTTAGTGATTAAACAAGAACGCTGGGCTGTTGATCAAGGCCCAGGCCAGATCCTGCACCATGGTGAGTCGCTTGTTGGCCTGCTGCTGGGTGCTCATTTCCACATCGCTGCGAAGCTGTACGACGTGCGCGTCGGTCTGGACCGGCTCGCTGGCCGCGGCGAGCCGCTTCTTGATTTCTTCCAGCTTGGCGTCAGGCGGCAGCGGCTTTCTTGCCTCGGCGACGGCTTGGCCAAGTTTTCGCCACTGCTCGTCTTTGCCGGCGAAGTGCCGCAGCAGCGTCGTCCGCTGTTGGTCGTTTCGCTGATCGGCGGGTGTGGCGAGCACGGTCGAAATCTCCGCCGGCAGGCCGAGCGCGATCGGCTTTGCCGCGGTCGTCACCCACAGTCGGAATCGACCCAGCGAGTGCTTGCGGTCCACGTAACGTTGATCGAGCGTGAAGGCGAGCACCGTGCCCCCCTCAAACCCGACAGGATCCTTAATCTCAAACTTCGCCCAGTGGCTCGTGCCGGTCTGACCGAACACGGCCCAGCCGTTGTTTTGCGGCGGCCGCTGATCGTCGACGGCGGTTTTGACGTCGAATCCGCCCTGGTTGAAGTCCGCCTCGGCCGCTTCGAGTTTGACCTCTTTCCGTTCTTGCGGTTTGCCCTTCGGGTTCACCTTGAGGTCGAACTCAGTGAGCACGAAGTTGCCGTTGTCGGCCAGTCCGGGTCCGCGGGCCGGCAGGCGGTCGTCGGCCAGGGCCTCGAGTTGAAGGCCGGTGATGCCGGTCAGGTTCGTGTCGGCCACGACGGTGTAGACCGATGGGCCGTCCTTGCGCTCGGCGACGATCGAGCCGTCGGCCTCTTTGGTCAACTTCGCGCCGGTGTTGGCCTTGAGGTCGCGCGGTTCGACCAGCGTCCAGGCGACGCCGGGCGTCTGCTGCTTCTCCCATTCCGCCAGTTTGGGTGCGAGTGTGTCCTCATGCTTCTTGAGTTCCGCTTCGGCCTTGGCCAGCCGCTCGATTCGCTCCTTTTCCATCTGATCGCGTCGCGGGACAAGTTCCTTCTCGTACGCTTCGAGTTCGGTCTTCGTCGCCGCGACGGCCGCCTCACGGTCCTTCTCTTTCTGAGCGTGAATCGGCGCGTATTCCGCCTCACGCTGCTTGTGGAACTCGACGAGCTTGGCATGATCGGCGTCGACCTCGCCCATCGACTTCAAGGTTGCGTCGATCTCGGCATCAGTCGCCGGCCGGTTGAGCACGCGCAGAAACACCTCGCCCACCAGCTTGCGGTCGTCCGGTTCCGCGCCGACCAGTTTCGCCAGTTCGTTCTTCGAGTCGGCGATCGCGTCGCTGACGGTCGGGCCGCTGATCAGGGCCATGACCGGTCCCAGTTGCAAGCCGCTTGAGCGTTCGCATTCGCAAGCGCTCTCGCGCGACGGTCGGCCAAGCTTGTTTAGGAATCCGCTTGGCAGTTCGACGCCGGAATCGGGCAGGGCCGCCGCGCGAGTGCCGGCGGGCACGCCCGGGAACTGCGACACCGAACCGGTCACGCGATGCACCGCATCGTACAGCACCTCGGCCGGCAGCCGCCGCGCCGTCGCGTGCGAGTAGTTCAACCGGTCGTCCTCGTTCCACTGGTTCGTCGCGACCGAGAGCTGATACGCCCGCGACTTGGTGATCAGCCGCAGAACGTGCCGGGCGTCGAACCCGCTGCGGATGAACTCGGCTGTCAGGTAGTCGAGCAGTTCCGGGTTCGACGGTGGGTTGCCCGCGCGGATGTCGTCGATCGGCTCGATGATCCCGACGCCGAACAGGTAGCCCCACAGCCGATTGACATAGCTCCGCGCGAAGTACTGGTTCTCGGCCGACGTGATCCACGCAGCCAGTTGCTGGCGGCGCGTCGGCTGCTCGCCCGGCTGGTAATTGCAGTCGTAGGGGAACTGCGGCGCGGTGACCTGGCCGGTGCGGTCGTGCAGCACCTCGCCGGCGTTCTTGTCGACGACGACCTCGTACAACGGCTTGGCCCCTTCGACCGCGGTGCCGCCGATGTTGCGGTCGCCGCTAGCCGGGTCGCGCTCAAGGTCGGTACGGGCGAAGAACGCGGCCAGGTGGTAGTACTGATCCTGAGTCCAGCGCTCGAACGGATGATCGTGACACTTGTTGCAGTTGAACCGCACGCCGAGGAACAGGTGCGTCGTGTTCTCCATCGTCGAGGTCGGATCGCGCAGAATCTTGAAATACGACGCGGCCGGATTCTCGCGGTTCGATCCGCTGGCGGTCAGAACCTTCTTGGCAAACTGGTCGTACGGCGTGTTCGCCGCCACCTCGCCGCGAATCCACTGCCGAAACGCGGCGGCGCCCTCGGGGCCAAGGAACTTGCGATTCACTTGCAGCAGGTCGGCCCATTTGTTGGTCCAGTACTCGACGTATGCCTCGTTGCCGATCAGCCGATCGACGAGCTCGTCGCGCTTGGTTCGCGTGTCGCGCGCGTCGGCCATGAATGCGCGGACTTCGTCGACGGTCGGCGGCAGGCCGGTCAGGTCCAGGTAGACGCGGCGGATGAACTCGGCGTCGCCGCACAGGTCGGAGGGCCGGATTTTCATGCGCTGCCACTTCTGGGCGACCAGTTCATCGACGCGGCCCCAGGTCGGCGGCTGTTCCCAGACGAAGCCGGCGCGGTCGCCCATGACGGTGAGTGTGGTGGCGGCGTAGGCGCCCTCGAAACGGGCGAGCACCGCGGCCTCGCCTCGCCGCGCGGCCGACATCAGACCGCCGCGGTCGGCCGTGGCCACGTCGCTGTTCGAGCTTTCGATGAACGCCTCTTGCGTGACGTCGCGCACCGAGTCGTCGGTGTACGTCGCCAACACACGCATCTGCTGCCGGGCGCCAAGCTGCTGCACGATCGGGTTAGCCGGGAACAACTCGACTCGCGCGACGCGATCCGTCTTCAGATCGAGTTCCGCGCCGCCGGCGATCCACTGCCGGACGATGTCGTAGTACGGATCGCCCCGTTGCATGACCGCGCCGCCGACGTGCGGCACGCCGCCGGTCGGCTTTTCGAGCATCATGCTGTCGTCGGGCGACGCGACGTTCACTCGCCGCGACGCCAAGTCGTCGGTAAAGGCCCGGACGTCGAAGATCGGATCATAGCCGCGCAAGCTGAGCTTGAATCCGTTCTTACCCTTGGCCGCTCCGTGACAGGTGCCGGCGTTGCAACCGAGCCGCGAGAGCACCGGGTTCACATCACGCACGAAACCGACGCTGGGGACATTGAACCCCGTCACCACGACGGGCACCGTGGCCAATTGATCCTCGACGCGCAGCCGCAGCTTGGCGAGACCTTCGGCCCGCGGGCGAACGAGGCCGGTCGGCGACATCGCAACAATCGCGGGCGAAGTGTCGACCTGGGCCATACGCGTCACGTCGACGCGATCGCCCGTGTTCAGCCGCCCGAAGACGACGAGTTGTGCATAGTCGTAGCGCCCGCCGAGTTGGATTGTGGCGGGACTGACTTCGAGACCGACGAGCTTCGTGCCAGGGGGCAGCGTCTCGGTTGCCGAGGCGGACGACGGCACGGCGGGCGAGGCGGATGCCGGCCGCTGAGTACCTGGCGATGCCTGGTTCCCTGCCGTCTTGGCGTCGGCGGGCTGGCCGACAGGCGCGGGCGAGAATTCACTCAGGACGTAGCCAGTGTCGGGGTCTATCATTCGGACCTTGCCGTCGGCGCTGGCGGCGGCGACGACTTGGCCGTCGGGGCGGAACGCGACGGCGTAGACCCCCGCGTTTGGCACGTCGGTCTTGGCGATCTGCCGCACGCCGTCGGTGTGGTACTTATCGAGCGCGGCCTTTTCCTCGGCGCTGCGGGTCGTCACGACCTTCTGGTTGATGTTCTTGATGTTCTCGGGCAGCGACGTATCGAATTCGTAACCGAACACGGCGACTTCGCCCGCGCCGTCGAGGCTCGATCCGGCGACGATGCGGCGGCCGTCGCGACTTACCGCAACGCTCCAGATGCGGCCGGTCATGGCCGGCATCTGGCGGATCAGGTTGCCGTCGTCGCCGATCGCGCGGTTCGAGAGGCGGTACATGCGGTAGACCTTGACCACGCTGTCGGACCCGCCCACGACGATCTCGTCGCGCGTCGGGTGGCGAGCAACCGACTGAATGCCGCCCTTGAGCGCCCCGGGGGTGATCGAAGTGACGTTGTCGATGAACCGCTGCGTCGCGACTTCGGTCAGCTTCGTCGTCATGTCGCGGGCGACGCTGACCAGGTGCGAGCCGTCGGTCGAAAACACCGTGTCGCGCACCCAATCCGTGTGAGCGCCCTGATAGAGCACTTGCTCGCCCGTCTCGGCGCTGATCGCTCGCACGGTGTTGTCGGCGCAGCCGAACGAGATCAGTTTGGCGTCGGGCGACCAACTCGCGCCATAGACCGTGTCGAACGTGACAGGTACCGAAAGATTCAGTTTACGTTTCTCGACATCCCAAACTTGAATTTCGCCCATGCGAGCGGGCAAGCCGCCGGCGACGACGAGTTGTTTGCCGTCAGGCGAGAACCGCACCGTCTCGATACGCTCGGCCATGCCCACGAGGCGAGCGACGAGTGCACCGTGGGGCAGGGGCCCAGCCTGCCGTTTCTCCGATGGCAGGTTGGCAACCTGCCCCACGTCGACGAGCAGCACTTCGTGAAATCCGGCGACGGCGAGCAGCGTGCCGTCGGGCGAGAAGTCGATCGACGTGATCACTGGCGGGCGCGTGTAGATCGGCGGGTGGTCCATGTCGAACACGTTCCGCGCACTGACGGGCGTGTCGTCCTTGGCCCCTTCGGCGATCCACCGCTTGATGAGTTCAATCTCAGCGTCGGCCAGCGGTTTCTTGCCGCGCGGCATCTTGGCCTGGCCGTTCACGGGAACAATCTGTTCGACGAGGTAACTCTCGTCGGGATTGCCCGGCACGATGGCCGCCTCGCCCGATTCGCCCGCCGCCAGCATCCGGTCGAACGCCGTCATTACATACTTGCCGCTCGGCTTGGCCGGCTGATGGCAGCCTTGGCAATGGGCCTGAAAGATCGGCCGGATTTGCTGGTAGTAGCTGACCTTGGCGGCCGGTTCGCCCGGCTTCGACTGCTCGTCCGCCCGTCCGGCGGCTGCGAAACCGACCCCAACGCCAACGGTCAGGAACCACAGGCAGAACTGCGCTCGCCGCATAGCTCAATCACCTCATCAGTTGTGCGAACGGAAGGAGACGCTTTGGTGGGTCAGGTGTGGGTAAGTGGCCACAGTATAGCTGGATAGGGCGTGGATGTCACTGTCGCTTTGGGTTGTTCAAGGGGTCGGAGTTTGCCGGTTACGCCAATCGCGCCGGCCCGCCGCCCGTGCGGCAAGCGGCGTTGCAAGCTACGCTATCTGAGGCCGTTGTTTCACTTGTCGCGGAGGCGCCTATGTTCGGAATTCGTTATGTGAGGTCGCACCAACGACCTATGTCATGCTGTACAAACACGGCAAGATCGCCCGCGAGGGGGCCGGCCTTGCCTTCTTCTGTTTCGGCCCGACGTCGGAGATCGTCCACGTCCCGCTGGGCAGCGTCGATGTCCCGTTCGTGTTCAACGAGGCCACGGCGGACTTTCAGGAGGCGACGGTTCAGGGCGAGTTGACGTACCGAATTCGAGACCCGAAGCGCGTCGCGGCATTGCTCGACTTCAGCGTCAACCCGCGAGGCCAGCATCGCTCGGACGATCCGTCGAAGCTGAACGAGCGACTGATTCACGCGACGCAGATTCTGACCCGGTCGTTCACTCAGCGGCACACTCTGAGCGAACTGCTGATCGGTTCCGACAAGCTCGTCGCCGAGGTGCAAGAGGGCGTGAGGAAATCGGAGACCGTGTCGATGCTGGGCGTCGAGGTGATCGGCCTCGCGGTGCTGTCGATCAAGGCGGCGCCGGAAATGGCCAAGGCACTGGAGGCCGACGCGCGAGAGAGGCTGCTGCGACGCGCCGACGAGGCGGTCTACGAACGTCGCAACGCGGCCGTCGAATTGGAACGACGCATCAAGGAGAACGAGCTGAACACGGAGATCGCCGTGGAACAGAAGCGTCGTCAGGTTCGCGAGACCCAGATGCAAGCGGAGATCGCCGTCGAGCAGCAGCGCACCGCGCTGGTGGATCAGCGAGTCGACAACGAGCGCAAGGAGTCGGCGGCCCGGGCCGACGCCCTGCGCGCGACGTTGGAACCGCTCAAGCAAGTCGATTGGCACACGCTTCTGGCAGCCTCGTCCGGCGCGGCGAACCCCAAAAGCCTGATCGCGCTGGCGTTTCGCGACCTGGCCGACGCGGCGCAGAAGATAGGCACGCTGAACATCTCGCCCGATCTATTGAGTACGCTGCTGGAACACACGCCCAGCCGCGAGAGAAAGGGCTGATGTACAAGTCCTCCGTCATCGCCGTGGTGACCCGGCCGACACGACTGAAGGGTCTGGTGGCTCGGTGGGGCACGAAGGGCGCGGCCATGTTCCGCTTGCGCCTTGCTCACGCCCACGAGCGAGACCGCGTGACGACCGCCGCGACCAGCGGCCGACGACCGCCGCGCGGACCTGGGACCGCGGCTGCGATGGGCGAACCCGCGCCCGCCGCCGCCGAGTTCACCGAATACGAGCAGGAAGATCGTGTCTATCAAGCCGTCCTGGACCAGCTTCGGGATGAACTGGACCTGGGTTGCCCGGTCGCGTTTGTGGACCGCGACTTCTTGCCCAACTACAGCTTCAGCGGATGTGTGGCCGTCGTCGTAGTCGGCCAGGACGGCCTCGTGGCCAACACGGCCAAGTACGTCGGCGACATACCGATCGTGGCGGTGAATCCAGACCCGGCCCGAATCGACGGAATCCTGCTGCCGTTTCAGGTCGGCGACGCGCGGCGGGCGGTGCAACGGGTGCTCAAGGGAACCGCCGAGATCAACCACGTGACGCTCGCCGAGGCGATTCTCAACGACGGCCAGCGGCTGCTGGCGTTCAACGACCTGTTCGTCGGCTGCAGCGGCCACGCATCTGCCCGTTACGTTCTGCGTGTGGGCGACCGCGTCGAACCACAGTCGTCGAGCGGCATGCTCATCGCCACCGGCGCGGGTTCGACCGGCTGGCTGTCGTCGACCTTCAACATGTACCAGGGATTCTCCGCCTGGCTGGGCGCCGAGCCTCGCCCTCCGATCACGCTCGACTGGGACGACGCCCGCCTGGCCTGGGTGGTGCGCGAGCCGTTTCGCAGCAAACAGTCCGAGGCGAGTCTCGTGGCCGGCCTGCTCGCCGACGGCAGCGAGCTAGTCGTCGAGTCGCTGATGCCGTCGCGCGGCGTGATTTTCTCGGACGGCATCGAATCGGACTTCCTGGAGTTCAACACAAGTGCAATTGCGCACATCCGCCGTTCTCAACAGCAAGCGCGGCTGGTAGCAGCACCGTGAAGGACGGCCGCTGTCCGTGTCGAGGTCGCCCGCCTCTCGAAGCAAGCGCCGGTTGCTCAAACTCACTCGTTGAACACAAGCAGTTTTTGGCGGCGGTCGGCAGGTTGTTTCGCGCGTGTTTCGTGCGCCTCGCACCTACCCGCCAGCACTCTTCGAGCGGTCGCGGACACGGAAACCGCGCTCAGGTTTGCGACAGCCTGAAGAAAAGAAAGCGCGTCTTCCAAGGTGGGAATGTGCGGCTTGCTTTGCTCGATGAGCCGAAGCACATGATAACGGACCAAGTCTTCGCGACTGGCTCGCCCAGCGAACTCATGGCGAACTTGGAGGTGCCACTTGCGACTGCCTCGATCGAACTCGAAGTGCCGCTCCAAGAACGGCGTCAGATCGGGACATGCCTGGCTGAATTGCTGCAAGAGTCCGGTTTCGAGCAACAGCGGAATGACCTGGTGGTGAAGCTCCTCCGTCGTTGCTCCAACGGCGCCAACGATCGCCCGCTCGCACCAGCCACGAACGAGTAACCTAGGATCTCGCCTCCTCGATGGCCCCATTCGCCGTTTCGGCAGCCGCGCGACCTTGCGAAAGTTAAGCACGAGCTCGCCAGAGAGCACACGCAGCGGGTTTTTCTTCTTATGCATGGACCAAACGACGCCGACCGGCTGGACAACCGTGTTGACGTACTCGAGGCGAGCGGCGCGAGCCGCCTCCGTGAGGAACTGCCAGTAGGATGTATCCCGGTGCGCGTAAACGAGGCTCAGCCAGCCGCCCGTCTTCAGTACCTCGCCAATCTGCTCGAGGGCGAGTCGCATCAGTTCGTTGTAGGCCTCAGGGGACTTTCGAAGTTCTCCGCCCTCGATGATCTCTTCCTGACGGTCCCGTTGGCTGATCTCGAAGCCAAGCCAAGCCGCCCACATTGTCGAAAGATCCAAATAGGGGTTCTTCCGGGTCTGGAGTGGCTGATTGATCGCGGTTGGTGTGTGCGGAGGAGGTTTTCTGAGGCATGGGAGAAGGTGTTCAAAGTGCCCCAGAGAAGAAGTCTCCTCTGGGGCCGGCGCTTTGACGCACCTCTGGCCGGGTTATCCCTTGTCGGGTTGCTCCTCGACGCCGCCAACAATCCTGCACAAGCCCCCCGGAGGGCCCGGAGGGGGCTATTGCAGTGGAGTACGAGCGGCGCTTGAACATGGGCACGGAGTGCAAAGACGTGCCGAACCAGCGAAAGCTCCAGATGCAGACGAGTCGCGTGCAGCGCCAGATCAGATTCTGGGAATTCGCTCACCGTGGTGGACTGGACCTCAAGCCCAGCCACTGAGAACCCAGAAGAACGCAAATGGATATTCCGGGTTTGGAGTGGGTCGGTCAAGCAGAGAACGGATTTTCTGAGGCATGGCGAAGGTGTTCGATTGCCGCTCCGATAGGAAACGCCCTGGCGACCGGAGCCGCCGTCATCGACGCACCCTCAGTGGCTCATCTTGCGTTTGATCACGCGCGGGTTGATTCGATCCCGACGCGGTTCCAGCACTTCTTCGGCGACCTCCGCGAGCAGGTCCACGTACCACCGCGCCAGGCCGCGCACGCTGCGCGGACATTCCGGCAGCCGGCAACGCAGGATCTTCAGCGTGTTAACGAACGAAATCTGCCGCGGCGCCACCCCCCGCGTGGCCGCCGCCTCGCTGGCCAGCTTGCGCACCACGTAGTGCCCCAACAGCAAGCCGTAAATCTCTTGCACCACGCCAGGCGGGAGTCTCGCTGCGCAGCACCGGTCGCTCGCGCTGGTGCGTCTTCAGTTCGTCGATCACCAGTTCCTCTTCCCAACGCTCGTGGTACAGTTGCACCAAGCGGCGCGCCGGATGTCGCCGCGCGTCCAGCAGCGTCGTGAGCAGCCGGTGCCGCTCGCCCGAACCGCTGCGGCCCGGATCGTCCAGCGTGTACTCGATGATCCGCACCACGATGCCGCGCTGGTCGTGAGCAGTGCGGCTTGTCGGGTTTGCCTTCCAGCGCGACGACGCGCTCGGCCAAGAGCCGCAACGGAGCGACGCCGAGCGCGTGTCGCGCCTCGCAGAGCGTGGATCGTCAGGGCGTGCCGCTGCGGCGAAAGCGTTGCAGCCAGCGAAAGATCTGGCGGTACGAGTCGCGACCGAACAGCCCCAAGGCGATCACAAACCAGACCATAAACCAGCGCGGCAGTCGCCGGCAGCACCGGCGGTGTTGCCCGGTTTCGCGCAAGACGGCTTGCACCGTTTTGCATGGCACAATACGTTTCAGCGCTTGCAAACGTTCCGCCGTAGACCATCGCAGCACCTCGGCGGCATCCGTGCCGAGTCGATTCATCGTAGCCTCCTTTTCACATGGGCGTTGTGGAAAAACCCATCATGGCAGGAGGCTCATTTTTTGTAAGCGCACGTTGAACGGTATTGCGTTTAACCCGCAGCCGCAGGCCAGGCACAACCAACGCCAGCCACGCCTCGCCTGTGGCTGCGGGTTAAACGGGGTTAAACGACCAAAGCCGATTTCAGACCCTATTCAGTGTGGAGCGGTACTTAGGCCGCGACTGGCGACGAGACTGAACGCCAACGGTCGACCCATTGGGAGTCCGGCTCGTAGCCCGTGTCGATCAGGATTTGCGGGAGGTCGGGAACTTCGCAGAGGATTTGTTCGAGGCGGGCGCGATGCGCGGGGCGCTGCCAGCGGGCGACGTTCGCCGCCTCGACCGGCCGAACGCCGTTCAGGTTGAGTGTGTCGAAATCTTGCCGGCCTTCCTTGTGAAAATCGGCGAACGGCCGCTGCGACGGTTCGCCCGTGAACGAGTCGATGCGGGCCTGGACCGCGGCGAGGTCCGAGACGAGATCCTCGTAGCGGATGATGAGCACGTCGCGGTCGGCGAGGTGGCGAGCGACGGCGTCGTGATACTGCCGCCACTCGCCGATGTCGATGAAGTACGCATCGTCGCCGGTGGTCGCATGCCGCGACGTGAGCACGTCGCGCGGGTCGCGCAGCAGCACAATGGGCCGCAGGCGCGCCGAGCGGCGGCGGTAGAACGCCTGCAACTCGGCCAGGATGCAGATGTCGCTGGGCAGCTTGGAGATGATCACGGCGTCGTTGCGCCACTTGTACGCCGCCACGCGCCAGCCCGATCGCTCGCGCCCGTAGCGCCGCGCCTCCGGCAGCGCGTACTCCATCATCATCTGAAGCAGCGTCGTGCCGGCCCGCGGGTAGCCGCAGATCAGGATGTGCGTGCGCAACGGCGTCAGACCGAACAGCCCGGTGTCGGGCAGACAGAAGATCGCCCGCCGCAGCTTCCAGTGCAGCCGCTTGACCGCACAAAACGGCGGCCGCGCCGATTCTTCCGGGTTGAGCCGCGTCAGACTGTGCCGCTCTCGGTCCATGATTGAATCTTCTCGATTTCGGAGTCTCGTTCGGCGACCGCGCGGGTGTATTAGCCAATGGCGCTGAATGGGTCAAGCTGGGCGATGTGGAGTGCCGCGAGCGGCACAAGTATACTGACGCCATGCTGCAACTGACCGACACCACCGCCGCCAAGCGCGATCGGCTGCTCGACATCCTGCGCGGGTGCGGTCGTGTGGCCGTTGCATTCTCAGGCGGGGTCGACTCGACCGTCGTCGCCAAAGCGGCGCGGGTCGCGCTGGGCGACGCGGCGGTGGCAGTCACCGCGGTGAGTCCCAGCCTGGCGGCGGGCGAATTCGAAGAGGCCGAGCGAACCGCGCGGCTGATCGGAATTCGCCATCGCGCGATTCACACTCAGGAGTTTCAAGACCAGCAGTACACCGCCAACCCGACGAACCGCTGCTATTTCTGCAAGTCGGAACTGTACTCGCAACTCGAGCGACTGGTCCCGGAGCTTGGCGTGGATTGCATCGTGAACGGCGCGAACGTCGATGACCTCGGCGATTGGCGGCCGGGTATGAAGGCGGCCGACGAGCACCAGGTGCGTAGCCCGCTGGTCGAGGCAGGCGTAACGAAGGCCGAGGTCCGCGAGCTGGCGCGGTACTGGGAGCTACCGACGTGGGACAAGCCGGCGGCCCCATGCCTATCGAGCCGGATCGCCTACGGACTCGAGGTGACTCCCGATCGCGTGCGTCAGATCGACGCGGCCGAACGGTTTCTGCGTGAGCACGGTTTCCGCGAGTTGCGCGTACGCTGTCCGCAGGCCGACGTGGCCCGCATCGAGGTCCCAAAGACCGACCTGCCGCGGCTCGGTCAGCCGGACCTGCACTCGGCCATCGAGCAGCACTTCCGGTCGCTCGGCTTCAAGTCAGTCACGGTAGACCCAGAAGGCTTCCGCTCCGGCAGTATGAACGCCGTGCTGCCCGTCGCCGCGCTCAGGCCGATCCCGCCGACGGTGTGATCGCTCGCCGCCGGCGGCGAGCTATCCGAACAGATCGAGGATAGGCTCGCCGGTGTTGATAGGCCGCGTGAAGCCGTCCTTGCCCAAGCGGAAGCCAGGCGGGACGCCGAGCGCGTGGTAGATCGTCGCCCCGATGTCCTCCGGGCGCACGGGCTTGTCTTTCACATACGATGCGGTCTTGTCCGACGCTCCGTAGACCGCGCCGCCGCGAATGCCGCCGCCGGCCAGGATCGCAGAATAGCACGACGGCCAGTGCTGCCGGCCGGGGAACTGGCCCGGAATGATGCGCGGCGTGCGACCAAACTCGCCGGTCACCACGACCAACGTGCGCTCCAGCAGACCGCGATCGCGGAGATCGACAAGCAGCGCCGACAGTGCCTCATCGAGGCGCGGCAAGCACCAGCCCATGCCGTACGAGCCGTCGCCGAATGCGTTGCCCATGCCCATGTTGCTGCCGTGCATATCCCAACTTGAGCTGGGTGGGCCGCCGAGCTTTTCGTGGGGCGATGGACCAGTCCAACCGTTGACGGTGACGAATCCGACACCCGACTCGACGAGCCGCCGCGCGAGCAGCAGGTTTTGTCCCAACGGGTGCATGCCGTATCGCTCGCGCACGGCCGTCGGCTCGCGATCGAGCTCGAATGGCTCGCGCCCGCTCTTGCCGTTCGTCAGATCGAATGCCCGGCCGTGCAGGTCCTGCCAATCGCTGAGTGCGCGTCGACCGCTGCCGGCGATCTCGGCGGGACTCAGACCGTCCAGTAATCGGCGACGCTCAAGCATCCGCTCGGGCGACTCGGCCGGCAGCAACTCGTCCGGCGCCTTGAAGCCGGGCATAGCCGGATGGTTATTCGCCGATCCGACAAATAGCGGACTGTGGGTCATGCCCAAGTGGCCGCCGGTGCCGATGTTCGGGGCGCAAAAGACCGGATCGCCGACGCACTTGATCAACCAGACGTACGACGCGACCGACCGCTGGTTTGGTCGTGCCTTGGACAAGATCGACCCGATGTACGGCGAGTCGGCCGGCGCCTGCGACTGGCCGCTCAGCAGGTGGTGCATGGCGTCGAAGTGATTGCTGATGTTGCCGACGTGCGTCATCGACCGTATCAGCGTGAAGTGCTGAGTCAGCGAGGCCAGCCGCGTGTGCAGCTCGCTGATCTGCATGCCGGGCACCGAGGTCGAAATCGGCTTGTACGGTCCGCGAATCTCGGCCGGCGCCTCGGGCTTCAGGTCCCATGTATCGATGTGGCTCGGCCCGCCGCACAGCAAGATGAAAATGCACGACTTGTCGGCCGCCCCGCCGCCCAAGCCACGCTCGCCGTCGACGCCTGCGGCAACAATTCCCGGTAACCCCATCGTCAGAGCGCCGATTCCGCCGGCTTTCAGCAGTTGTCGGCGCGAGATCAAGGTGGGCTGTCGTCGCTTGTCGCTCAGCGAGAGATTCATCGCAACCTCCCCGGGCACGAGTGATGATTGTCGTAAGGCCGGCCAACGTCGCAGAAGCCATCGCACTATCGCCGTCGCACGCGAACTTGTCAACCGTATCACCCGGCCGGCTGCTGCTGAGTTACACGTGAAAGGCGCCGAGACCCCAGATCAGGTCTCGTGTTGGAATTCCCACGACGCGGCGATCCGAGAAAAGCTCTTGCAGCGTTGCCAGCGCGCTGGCCGGCCGGACGGGCGACTCCCAGTCTGTAAATGAACAGATCGCGACACCAGCCAGGAAGTAGCCGGATTCATGGTCGATCCGACTTGTTTCCCGAGTGGGACAGTAGTGGCCGGCTGGCAAAGTGATGCACAAACAGGTCGCGGCAGCATGCAATCTGGAAGCCAGACTCTCGAACCTTGCGGAATACCCAGTCCGCGTTGAACGTAAAAAACGAGTCAGGCTCGAGGGGAAGCACGCGATTCAGTACCTGGCGCTTGAACAACAGGCAGAATGGCGAAAGCCGGTCGGCTTCAAACCACTGCCCCCGATTCTCTGTGGCCCACTGTTGGGCAAAACGGTGCACCGGCTCGGTGTCGATCGCGGGCCAGCCGTCTTCGCCATGCGGGGAATTGGGGGAAATTGCTGTGGTGCTGAGTCGGTACGGAACCGCGCCGACCGACTGCGGCGCTGCGGCACGGTTCGACATCGCACCGACGACTCCAATCGTTGCGGATGAATCGGCCAGCGCAACAAGATGTTCAAGCCAGTGCGCGGTCACGATCGTATCGTTGGTCAGCAGAACGACGTACTCCCCGCGTGTCTGGGCGATGGCCGCGTTGTACGCCGCCGCCACACCTGCGTCGGACGCTGTGTGCAAAACGTCGATTGCCACGGGGCCGGCGTCTGACAGACCGGCAAGATACTCCGCCGTGCCATCCAGCGAAGCCATGTCCACCAAGATGAGTTCATACGGACTGCGGCTATGGCGCAGCACGCTGGCCAAACACAGTCGCGTGAACTCCAACTGACCGCAACAGGCGATCACGATCGAAACGACTCGGCCAGATGTCCCCGCGGTGAACTGCTGCACTATCGGATCCGCGCTGTGCCGTGCGAGGATCATGTCGACTTCGGGCCCATACAGCCGTCGAGAGTCGAGGGTTGTGGGTTGAGGGGGGTTGAGGGCCAGAGCCGTCGGGATCGACGAAGTCGATGATCGGGTTGGCGGTGAAGCTGGCGCCGTCGTAAACGACAGCGGTGGAGACTGGAGGCTGCGGACTGGCGCCGTCGGAATCGACGGTGGCAATGATGCGACGGCCAAACACGTCGTACGTGTAGTTTGCCTGCATCAGCAAGTCACCCGCCGCGGAGCGGCGGGCCACACTGGTCAGGCGGTTGCGATAGTCCCAAGTGTAGTCCGTGATTTCTCCATTTGAGATCTGAGACTTCCCGATGAGGTTGCCTTCGTCGTCGTACGTGTAGTTGTAGCTGCCGTCGGAGGTGAGGCGGTTGCCGGTGCCGGTCGTGTAGCCGGCCATCGTGCTCATCGGATCGCTCTGGTCGGCCAGCCAGCCGCGATTGGTGTAGTTGGCCGTGGTCGTGCGTCCCAGCGGGTCGGTCACGGCCGTCACTTGCCCTTCGACATCATAGCCGACCGTCGTCGTGAAACCGAGCGGGGTCGTGGTGCTCGTCTCGTAGCCGAGTTCATTGTAGGCGTGCGATGTGGTGCGGCCCAGCGGGTCGGTCTCGGACGTGACGTTGCCGGCGGCGTCGTAGCCGAAACTGGTCGCGTTGCCAAGCGGGTCGCTGACGCTCGCCGCTCGGTTCATCGCGTTGTACGCGAGCGTCGCGGTCTGGCCGAGCGCGTTGGCGACGCTCGTGACGTTGCCCGCCGCGTCGTAGGTCGTGGTCGTCGTGTGGCCGAGCGGGTCGGTCAAGGCAAGCGGCCGGCCCATCGCGTCATGGCTGAACGTCGTCGTGTAGCCGCGTTCGTCGGTGCGGCTTATCACGTTCGACGCGGCGTCGTACGCCAAGAGCACGGTCGGATTATTGGCCGGGTCGCCGTCGTCGTCGGGCAGCGTGGTCTGGATCAGTCGGTCGCGGGCGTCGTAGCTGAACGTGCTGGTGAACCCACGCGGGTTCGTGGTCGAGAGCACGTTGCCTTGGGCGTCGTACGTGAACGTCGTGATCGGCGGACCGAGCGGGCCGCCGCCGTCGGGGTCGGGCGGCGTGATCTGAGTCAGGTTGCCGGCCGCGTCGTACGTGATGCTCGTCGCGTGGCCCAGTTCGTTCGTCTGCTGAGTCGGCTGCG
>Ga0185317_100022_pt1 | contig 73664 bp, 36 predicted proteins | sample DevilsHole_FD_128020 | JGI IMG/M metagenome (GOLD analysis project Ga0185317, IMG submission 128020) | Groundwater microbial communities from Devils Hole, Nevada to study Microbial Dark Matter (Phase II) - Devils Hole (SPADES assembly)... | ecosystem: Environmental > Aquatic > Deep subsurface >...
GCGAGGCTGAGACCAGCAATCGCCCATCGCGGACCGCCGAGTGGACCCACGCGCTGTAGCTGGGATCGGTGAGAGCGATCTCCTCGCCCGGCTTGCCGCCGATCCGGCTCGCCATGATGTGATAGCCGCCCTTCTCGCCGTTCTTCCGATTCCAGACGGGCGTGTTCTTGCCGTCGCGCGTCCAGGTCGGGTTGAAGTCGGTGTACGTGCCGTCGGAGAGCACATGAAAGCCGGTCCCGTCGGCGTTGATGATGCAGAGCTGGGTGATCCAGTTGCTCACCACGGGATCGTTCTTGAGACGGCGGAAGAAGACCAGATGATCGCCGGTAATCGACCACGACGGCTTGAAGTCCCAATGCCCGCTCGTGATCGGCTTGCTTTCCGGCTGGCCGAGGACGGTCACATGGATTTCACCGTCCTTGTAATAAGAGGCTCGATAACCTTCCTGCGCGCTGACTCGATGACTGTTAAGAAAGCAGACAGCACAAAGCACTGAGGTGAGGAAATGTCCGCTCATTCTCGTTACTCCTTGGGGTTGTTGGATTGGCGGTTGCGGAAGTAAGCGCGGACTTCTTCCAGTGTGGCGAAGCCGTCCTTGTTGGCATCGACCGCGTTGAAGACGCCCGGTTGGGGATACTCGTCGCGCGACAGTTTGCCATCGTTGTTCTTGTCGGCGTTCTTGAAGGCTTCGTCGATGCGGGCGGCGTTGGGAGTGCGGCGCGGCGTGGCGCCCGTGCCGGCGTCGGACTTCAGCTTGCCGCCCGGTTCGGCGTTGCGCTGGTCCTGCCGGACCCACTTCGCGGGCTGAGTTCCTTTCTCCCACTCGGCAAACGCGGCTTGCAGTTCCTTGAGCTTGTCAGGGTGACTGGCCGCGAGATCGTGCTGCTCGCCGATGTCGTCCTTCAAATTGAACAGCATCGGGGCCGCGGTGCGTGTGTCGACCAGCTTCCAGTCGCCGACTCGCGCCGCATGTTGCGGACCCGCTCGCCAGAAGAGCTGCTCGTGCGGTCGTTTAACCCGCAGCCGCAGGCGAGGATCTTCCGCTTCGCTTGCACTTGCTCCGTCGTTCCTCGCCTGCGGCTGCGGGTTAAACGAGGTCACGAACGGCAGCAGGTTCACGCCGTCCAATGTAGCCCGGTCGCTCCGCGACCGCTCGTTCGTCTCGCGGAGCGAGACGTCTACATTGGCCGCCGCGAGCGCCGTCGCGTGGCAATCGAACCCCATCACTGGTTCGCGGTAGGTCTGACCGGCCGGGATCTTCCCCTTCCACTGCATCACGAACGGGACGCGGATGCCCCCTTCGAACATCTGGCCTTTGAAGCCGCGCAACGGATCGTTGCGGGAACTGGTTTCCGGCGTCGGGCCGCCGTTGTCGCTGTAGAAGAAGACCAGCGTGTTCTCTTCCTGACCCAACTCGCGGACCTTGGCCATCACGCGGCCGACAGCGTCGTCGAGAGCACTCAGCATTCCGGCGTAGGTCTTGCGTTTCTTGTCGGTGATGTGCGGAAGGCGGGCTTCGTATTTCCCCGTCGCTTCGAGCGGCGAATGGACCGCGTTGAAGGCGACGTACAGAAAGTACGGCTTGTCTTTGCTCCGCGAAATGAAATCCACCGACTCGCGCGCGAACGCATCGGTGAGGTATTCCTTCTCACCCTTCACGACCTCGCCGTTGCGGATGAGCGGATCGTTCTCCCGCGGGTTGTCCGGGTAGTAGCTGCGCGCCCCGCTCAGGAACCCGAAGTGAAAATCGAACCCGCGTTCGTGCGGCCGCAGCCCTTCCTTGAAGCCGACATGCCACTTGCCGACCATGCCGGTGGCGTAGCCGGCGGCCTGGAGCTTCTCGGCCAGCGACGGCACGTCGCGCGGCATCCCGAAGTTCGGAGCCGCATACCGTTCCGGCCCGGAATTGTGTTCGAAGCCGAACCGATGCTGATACATGCCGCTCATCAGCGCGGCCCGCGACGGCGAGCAAACCGGGTGTGCCGCATAGCCATCCGTGAACCGCACGCCATTTTTCGCGATCGCATCGACATGCGGCGTCGGAATGTCCTTGCAGCCGTTGACACCGATGTCCGCATAGCCGAGATCGTCGGCCAGAAAGATGATGATGTTCGGTTTGTCGGCGGCTTGAGCGGTCAGGGCACTCGAGCCGAGCAGCAGGCAGACGGCAAGCAGGAGTCGAGTCATGGATCAATCCTTGAATGGGGTTAGTGGTTGATGGAGTCGTTTAACCCGCAGCCGCAGGCGAGGATGTGATTGCGCGTCCTCGCCTGCGGCTGCGGGTTAAACGAAGTCAGACAAACAGACCTTCATGCACTCGACCTTTGACGTCGGTCAGGCGCATGTCGCGGCCGGCGTGGCGGAAGGTGAGGCGTTCGTGGTCGAGGCCGAGCAGATGCAGGATCGTGGCGTGCCAGTCGTGGATGTGGACTTTGTTTTCGACCGCTTCGTAGCCGAACTCGTCGGTCGCGCCGTAACGCAGGCCGCCGCGGACGCCGCCGCCGGCCATCCAGGTCGTGTAGCCGGTGTGGTTGTGGTCGCGGCCGTCGGCGACTTGAGCGTACGGCGTGCGGCCGAACTCGCCGCCCCACAAGACGAGCGTGTCTTTCAGCAGGCCGCGCGCGGCGAGGTCGGCGAGCAACCCCGCGATCGGCTTGTCGGTGGCACCGGCGTGTTTCGTGTGGTCTTCCTTGAGATTGCGATGCTGGTCCCAGCCGCCGTGACAGACTTCGACGAACCGCACGCCCGCTTCGAACAGCCGCCGGGCCATCAGGCACTGCCGGCCAAAGTCGTCGGTCTCGGTCGAGCCGATGCCGTACAGAGACTGCGTCTCGGATGATTCCCTTGACAGGTCGATCACCGGAGGCAATTCCCCCTGCATCCGGTAGGCCAGTTCATGGGCTTCGTTCAGCCCCGTGATGAACGGGTCGTGCCGATCACGCTCCCCGGCCGACGCATTGAGCGACCGGATGAACGCCAACTGTTCTTCCTGCGCCGCTTGCGTGCGGGGACTTTTCAGGTTGGCGATCTGGGCACGAGCGATCGGCAGCCGGTTTGTGCCGATCTTCGTCCCCTGAAACGACGCCGGCAGAAACGCGCTGCCGTAGTTCGTCGAGCCGCCAACACCGGCTGGGGGACTGATCGTGACGAAGCCGGGCAGGTTGGCGTTCTCGGTCCCCAGCCCGTACAGCACCCAAGCGCCCATCGACGGCCGCGGCGACGTCGAGATGCCCGTGTGCATCTGCACGAACGCCGGCGGGTGGGCCGGAATGTCGGTCTGCATGCTGTTGATCAGGCACAGCTTGTCGGCATGCTTGCGGAGTTCAGGATAGAGGTCGGAGATCCACAGCCCCGACTCGCCGGCTTGGTGAAACTCCCACGGCGAGGGCATCAGCTTGCCGCTGGGGACTTTTCCCTTGCCGATCGGCTGGCCGTCACGTTTGGCCAGTTCCGGCTTGTAGTCGAACGAATCGACGTGCGACGGTCCCCCTTCCATCGTGAGCATGAGGACGCGTTTCGCGCGCGGTTCGAAGTGCGGCTGCTTCGGCGCCAGCGGCGACTCGGCCGCCTCGCTCTGCCGTGCCATCGCGGCGAACGCGACCGCCCCGAAACCAGAACTGACGCTCCGCAGAAACGACCGTCGCGAGGTGAAGGTTGTCATAAGAACTCCAGTGCTGTGGTTCCTGTTATGTGAGTCGTTTAACCCGCAGCCGCAGGCGAGGGAGTTTGTTTGTCGCGGCTGTGGCTCGCTCATCCTCGCCTTCGGCTGCGGGTTAAACGATTCGTCTGTCGCGATCCTCGCCTGCGGCTGCGGGTTAAACGATTCGTCTGTCGCGGTCCTCGCCTGCGGCTGCGGGGTAAACGTCAGTGGTAGGTCGTCCAGCCGCTTGTTGGGATTCCTGAAAACGGTGTGACAAAGCTCCATTTCTGAGACCGCTTGCCTTCGCGCATCGGGTTCTCTTCCACGTACCGCACGGCATTTTCAATGGCTTCTTCGGTATCGAGGTAGACTTTCCATTGACTTTCTCCCCACATCGAAGGCAGCCGACCCTTCTCGTTGCGGTGATCGGATGCATGCCGGTCTCCACCAGTCGCCGCGTTGCTTCACCCTTCAGCAGATTCGCCACGGATTCGATTTTGTAACGGTGTCGGCCGAACACGAAATGCACATGTTCGGGCAGGATCGAGCACGCCCAAACCATCACGCGACTCTTTTCGATCAACCGGCTGAATCCGTTCGCTGCTTCGAGTGCCTGCTGGCCGGTCAACGTCACGGGCGGGTACTTCAGCGCTTCGCGAGCCGCCGCCCGCCACGTCGCGTATTTTTCAGGATCAATGTCCGAGCGTTCGATCGATTTGGTCGCTCTTCCAAATCGAGCAAGCTCCCAGGCATACACAAAATCCGACCACGATCCGCGCGGATCATTGGGCAGCCAGAATCCGTAGGTGCCCCAGATGACGTGGTAACCATGAATCATGTTTCTTACTCCCGCACGAACAGCCTGCGTCGTTTAACCCGCAGCCGCAGGCGAGGACCGCATTGTACACCTATCAGCACAGCCTCGCCTGCGGCTGCGGGTTAAACGAATACTTGCGGACCAGGGAACATCGATCAGCAACTCCTCGCCTGCGGCTGCGGGTTAAACGAATACTTGCGGACCAGGGAACATCGATCAGCAACTCCTCGCCTGCGGCTGCGGGTTAAACGATTACTTGCGGACGAGGAATTCCCCGCTGGCCCACAGGCTCTGGCAGAACGCGGTCCACGCGGCGAGTTCGGGGCCGCCCGCCGCGCGGCTTTCGTGCTGTGCCTTGTCTCGGTAGCGGTCAAGGAATTCGAGCGCCGCGTTGCGTTCGGTGTCTGTCGGAAGTCGTCCGAACCAACGCTGGTAGGCGAGATCGATCCGGCCCGCGGGGTCTTCGGCATCCTCGATCAGACGCTGGGCAGCGGCGCTGGCCAAACCGAGCACATACGGGCTGTTGAGCAGGTACAGCGACTGCGCCGGCACGGTCGTCTGATCCCGCTGACCGGTCACCATGCTGCCGTCGAGGCCGTCGAACAGATCGAGCGATTCAAAGGCCCGGCCGCGAATCACCGGCAAATAGACCGACCGGCAGTTGAACTTGCTTTCCGCGAGCTGATTGCCGCGTTCGACTCCCCCGGTGTAGCCTTCGCCGCCCGTGGCCACGACGGAACCGACCGGCGGATTCACATCGAGCTTGCCAGCCGTGAACAGCATGGCGTCGCGGATCGCTTCGGCGTCGAGGCGACGCGGCGACATCCGCCACAGCCAGACGTTTTCCGGGTCCTTCTCGAAGTTCGATTCGACCAACGACGAATCCAGCCGGTAAACCCGACTCAGGGCGATGCGGCGGACCAGCTTCTTGATGGACCAGCCGTCTTCGACGAACGTCACGGCCAGATGATCGAGTAGCTCAGGATGACTCGGAGCCTGGCCCGAGACACCGAAGTTGTCGGGCGTCGGCACGAGGCCGCGCCCAAAGAGGTTCAGCCAGACGCGATTGACGATCACGCGGGCCGTGAGCGGATTGTCGGCGGACGCAATCCAGTCGGCCAGTTCCAGCCGGCCGCTGCCGCGATCGTCGCCGTTCGCTCCGCGAACGGGCGTGCTTTCGCGGAGCGAAAGCCGACTATCGGCACTGCACAGCACCTGCACGAATCCGCGCGGCACGATTGGTCCCGGCTTCTCGACCTCGCCGCGAATGAACAGTTCCGAGTCTTTCGCGACCGCGCGGTCCCGGACCCCCATCGCCAGCCGTTTGGGCGTGCCGTCCGCGTCGTAACTCTTGAGCTTGCCCTCCAGCGTGCCCAGCAGAATGCCGCTCTGTACGAATTTTGACGTCGCGAATTCCTTTTTTCGCACCATCTCTTGCCGCTCCGCGCGAAGCCCGGCGATCTGCTTTTCAAGCCGTTCGCGTTCGGCCGCGGTCATCGTCGGCACGCCGGCCGGCATCGCAGCTCCTTCCGGCAACGGCAGCAACGTCGTGGGGTTGTTGTTCTGGATGACGGGGATCGTGCCGTAGAGCGTCTCCGTGCTGCGGAAGATGCCGGCCAGCGCGTAGTAATCCGTCTGCGGAATCGGATCGAACTTGTGATCGTGGCAGCGGGCGCACGCCACGGTCAGCCCGAGAAACGCCTGGCTCACGGCGTCGATCTGCTCATCGACGAGGTCCATCTCGAACTGCTTCTTGTTGCGTTCGATGTGCGACTTCGGGCCGATCGCGAGAAACCCGGTGGCCACGAGTTGCCTGGCACGCTGAACGTCGTCCGTGGCGGGCAACAGGTCGCCCGCGATCTGCTCGCGGATGAACCGATCAAACGGCATGTCGGCGTTGACCGAGTCGATGACGTAATCGCGGTACCGCCATGCCTGCGGGTAGCTGAAGCTCGTCTCCTTGCCGCTCGATTCGGCGTAGCGGGCCACGTCGAGCCAATGCCGCCCCCAGCGTTCGCCGAAGTGCCGCGATTCCAGCAGCCGATCGACCAAGGCCGCCAGGCCCTCCTCGTTTAACCCGCAGCCGTAGGCGAGGGAGTTTGTTTGTCGCGGCTGTGTCTCGCTCGTCCTCGCCTGCGGCTGCGGGTCGTTTGCATTCCTCGCCTGCGGCTGCGGGTTAAACGACAGACGCTTTGTCCAGTGATCGAGTTCTTCCGCCGTCGGCGGCAGGCCGATCAGATCGAAGTAGAGCCGGCGCACGAGCGTTCTCGGTTCCGCGTCGCCAACGACCTCGACTCCCTCGCGTTCCTGGGCGGCGCGAATGAACCGGTCGATGTCGGTCAGCGGCCAGGACTGGTCCTTGATCATCGGCAGCGCCTGTGTGACCGGTCGATCGTCGCCTTTCGCTCCGCGAAAGGACGTGCTTTCGCGGAGCGAAAGGAAACTGACCGGCCGGCGAAACGCCCAGAATCGACGTCCGGCCTCGGTGTCGACTCCGGCCGTTTTTCTCCCCGGCCGGCTCTCCCGCGGGTCGATCGCACCCGCTTCAATCCACTTCACAAAATCGGCGATCTGCTCGTCGGTCAGCTTCGACTTGGGGGGCATCTCCAGTCCGTCCTCGTGCCGAATGGCCGCGATCAGCAGACTGGCACTCACATCGCCCGGCACGACGGCCGGCCCGGAATCGCCCCCTTTGCGAATCCCCTCGCGCGTGTCCAGCACCAGGCTACCCTTGATCTCCTTCGCGTCCGCCGAGTGGCATTGGTAACACTGGGCCACGAGCACCGGCCGAATCTTCTTCTCGAAGTGGGCGAGGCTGGTTGCTTCGTTTAACCCGTTGCCGGAGGCGAGGGGTTTTGTTTGTCGCGGCTGTGTCTCGCTCGTCCTCGCCTGCGGCTGCGGTTCGCTGGCTGTCCTCGCCTGCGGCTGCGGTTCGCTGGCTGTCCTCGCCTGCGGCTGCGGGTTAAACGAGAGATGCTTTTGAAAGAACGCCAGTTCCAGTTTCGTCGCTTCGTCGAAGCCTTCGCGGTAGATGCCGTAGTGCGTGATCCCTTTGATGACGTGGTACGCCGACGGCACGCCGCGCGCGGTCAGACCTTTGTGGACCGCCTCGACGTTGTCGTTGCTGCTCAACTCTTCGTTCTCGGCGACGATGAAGATGATCGGCGACGTGATCCGCTCGGCCGCTTCGACCGCGCTGAAGCCGACGCTTTTCGCCGGGTTCACGCGCATGTTGGTGTAGCGCTCCATCTTGCCGGTCATCTTGCCGGTTTCGATCGGGACCGGCTCGGTCTCGCCGCGCGCCTGTTTCGTGTGCAATTCGAGCGCGGCGGCGACCGCTCGAGGCGAACGCCCGCCCATGCCGGGCACCTGAGCCGCGACGCATTTCACGCGCGAGTCGAGCGCCGCCATCGTCGTGACCAGCCCGCCGCCGTAGCTGCTGCCCCACAAGCCGATGCGGTTCTTGTCCACGTTCGCCTCGCCCGCGACAAAGCTGATCGCCGCGCGAATGTCCTCGGTCTGATCGGTGTAGTTCATCTGCCAGCGGAGCGCCTTGACCTTGATCGTCATCTCGTTGTTCGCGTCGGGCTTCGGCTGCGGCTCCACCGCCATGAGCTGGCTTTCGCTCTCGCCCCAGCCGCGATAGTCGAACGCGAGCACGACGAACCCGTTGCGTGCGAAAATCGGCGCGATGCGAGCCTGCGTGCCCCCTTTCGTCCCGCCCGTGCCGGCACAGAGGACAATGGCGGGAAATTTTTCATCGGGTTTGCGGTTCTTCGGCTGGTAGAGATCGCCGGCCATCCGCGTGCCATCGCTGAAAATGACCACGGGGCGTTTCTCGACATCGTTTAACCCGTAGCCGAAGGCGAGGGGGTCGCTTGACCCGCTGCCGGAGGCGAGGGTGTCGTTTGATGGTCCCGTTGCTGCTGCTCCGTCTCGCGGCTTTGCCTGCGGCTGCGGGTCGTTGGCAGTCCTCGCCTCCCTCGCCTGCGGCTGCGGGTTAACCGAGGGGCGCGGAGTCGCAGGTTTCGGCTGTTTTGCGAGCCACGCGTTCACTTCCGCCAGCGACGCGAACCCATCGCCGTCGGTATCGACGTCGCCAAAGACGGCCTTGTTGGGAGCCTCTTCGCGGCTGAGCTTGCCGTCGCCGTTCTTGTCCGCGGCCTTGAACCAAGCCGGCGCTTCATCTGCCGCGCCAACTCCGCCTCCAACCAGCAAGCCAACAACCAAACAGATCGTGAATGGATTCCGCTTCATAAACTACTAGAACTCCTCTCGTTTAACCCGCAGCCGCAGGCGAGGACGTTGGTTCGGCTACAAGCGGCCGGCTGCTCTCAGTCCTCGCCTGCGGCTGCGGTTCGTTGACATTCCTCGCCTGCGGCTGCGGTTCGGTGGCAGTCCTCGCCTACGGCTGCGGGTTAAACGAAACGCACAACTCTTGTTATCTCCCGAGCAGCTTCGTCAGTGCCTCGAACTCGGTTTTGTCGAGCTTGCCGTTTCGGTCGCGGTCGAGCTGGTCGAACACGCTTCCCGCCGCGTTGGGATTGTTCGGCATCCGCTCGCGGACTTCCTCTCGCGTCACCGACCCGTCGCCGTTGACATCCAACTGCTTGAACAATGCCACGCCGGCTCCCAGGCCGTTCGCACCGGCAATCGCTCCGCGACGGCCGCCATACAGGGACGGCGATTCGCCCGGTTTCGCGCCGGGGACGTAGTACTCGACGTAACCCAGGTGCATTTCGTCGAACGTCTGCGAGCCCCAGCGGACGGTCTTGGTCGGGTCGGGGTTGGCCGGGTTCTTGTCGCTGTTGTCGTACCACGCGGTGAAACGGATCGACTCACCGGCCTTCAGCGTCAGCGGCTCGAAGTAGCGGTAGAGCAACTGCCAGTTGAAGTCGTACCGCGGGATGTCGAGCAGCGTCGTTGTCTTGCCGTCCGAGCGAGTCACCTCATACCGACACGCTTTGCCGCGCACGTGCATGTGTGGCAGGTAGCCCATGATCGTCGCGTCCATCGGCAGCCGCAGCGTCGCCTCCTCGCGGTGATTGTCGGCACCGGGCGGAATGCTGATGCGGGCGTTGACGATCCCCGCCACACGGACTTCATGCTGCGGCGGCTGTTTGGCCCAGATCAGGCCGATGCGCGTTCGGTCCGTCGTCGCGGTGCCGTTGGGCGTGTAGTGCATCTGGAACTTGAGCTTCGCGCCCTTCGGGATGCGTTTCGCGAAGCCTTCGGGATAGACCAGCGTGCTGTTGCCGGGAACGTAGATTCCCCAGAAGCCGCCGCGTTCGGCGGCGGCATCGTCGCCGGGTTCGTCGCTGTCGTCGTCACCTTCGCCGCCCTGCACGAAGACGAGAACGTGATGCACGACGCCCCGATCGCCCGGCTGCACTTCGATCGCCTGCACCCATTTGTCTTCGGTGAGGTTCGTCTCGACGATGATGTTCTGATAAGGCATCACGCCGGTCGCCTTGATCGGCACCGGCTTGGCGAACTGAAAGATGGCGTCCGGCTTGCCGATCAACCAGTCGTCGTCGAACTTGATTGGCTGCGGCGCGTCGCGGCGATCCCCTTCCGGCTTGCCACCGGCGATCCAGGCCAGCAGGTCTTGCTTCTCGGCCTCGGCCAGCGAGCGGTCGTTGGCCCACGGAGTGTGCTTGTTTAACCCGTAGCCGAAGGCGAGGGAGTCATCCTTTCTTGCTGCGACTGTCCTCGCCTGCGGCTGCGGTTTGGTGGCAGTCCTCGCCTGCGGCTGCGGGTTAAACGAGGCGAACCAGGGGGGCATGATGCCGCGCTCGACGACCTGCTTGACCATGCCGGCATGGGCGACGAGGTCGTCGTACGTATCCAGCGCGAACGGCCCGACGCCGTCCTCGCGATGGCACTCGACGCAGTGCCGCTGCACGATCCGCGAGATGCGGTTGTGGTAGGTCACATTCGTTGCGGGCGTGGATTTCGCGGGCCTCTCCAGCGTGCAGCCGGGAGCTTCGGTCGCCGCGACGAGCGGCTGCTTGCCCGCGGTGATCGCCGCGAGCGCGTCGGCCAGGTAGCGATAGCGCGGCGCGTCGATGGAATAACCGAACCCGTACTGATCGTCGATCGCGCCGTGATAAACGATGGTCCGCGCCGCATCGACCATGATCACGTCCGTCGTGGTCGACGCGCCCAGCGTTGCCGCGAGTTGCCCGTCCTTGTCGTGCACGTAGATCGCCTTGCCGTCGAACTGGCCCGCCGCGGTCTGCATGTCGGCCCGCTTGTCGGTCGCCAGCGGGTTGACGAGCACCCAGGCGACGTCCGGCTGGGAACTCTTCACCAGTTCGACCAGCGTCGGCAGATACTTTTTGCTCAAGGGACAACTGGTGCTGGTCATCGCGAACACGGTGACGCGCCCCTTGGCAAGCTCACTGAGCTTGTGAGCCTTGCCCGTCAGGTCCGCGAACGACGCCTCGGAAACGAACTGCCCAATGCCATGATCGCCGGGGCGAACCGGCTGCGGCCCCTGACGAACCGGCGTTTCAGTTGGCGTCGGCCCGGTCGGAGCGGAAGCCGCCGGCGCCGGCTTGAGCACGTCGTTCAACGCCCCGCGCACGAGCGCCTTGGCCGCTTCGGCCTTGGTGATCTCGCCGTTGCCGTCCAGATCGAGCCGTTTGAAGAACTCCGCGGCGGGCAGTTCGTCCGGCGTGACTTTGCCGTCCTTGTTGCGATCCAATTGATCGAACCGTTTCTCAACCGCGTTCTGCGCCCAGACGCGCCGCCCGACGGCAACAAGAGTCAGCAACAAAACCAGCGTGCTGGTCGCAATCCATAATCGCCGTTTCCACATCGCGTTGGTCCTTGTTTGTTGAGTATTGCTCGGCATCAGTCGCCTTTCGCTCCTCGTTCGTCGCCTTTTGCTCGGCGTTTGTCGCCTTTCGCTCCGCGAAAGGAGCGGCCCTTGAAAATCTTTCGCGGAGCGAAAGACGACAATCTTCAATCTTGACTCGCGTTCTTCCCGTCCGTCGGAGCCGCCGCGCCCGGGCCCTTGATCCAGCGTTCGGCATTCGGCCCGAACCAGTTCATCATGAGTTCGCGCCGCTTGTCGGGCTGCGTCTCGCGCGTCAGCAATCGGAACGGCTCGGTGAGATGCCCTTCCGGGCGATACTTGGTCTCGTCGGCGGTGCGCGAGTCAACCAGTGTGAAGGTGACCGTGGAGGTCCCGTGCTGCGGAATCTCCCGCTCGATCACCAACCGGCGCACCGCCTTCGTTTCGCGGTCGACGTCGATCGTGGCCGTTCGCAGCCAGCCTCCGTGCCAACGCCGCCGCGGCGTGGCTGTGATCGTATGTGCGGCGTCCAGCGTCCCGTCATGAGTCAGCGTGCAGTGTTTCAGAACGTTCTGGAGCAACGATTCGAGATTCAGCGAATAGAGATCGCTGATGTATTGCAGTGGCGCGCCGAGTTCATCCTGGGCGATCACGAGCGCGCGCCGCGGACCCACCGTGAGCCAGATCGCCCCGTCGGCGTCACGTCCCCAGACCCAGCCGCGTTCGCCGCGATTCATCTCCACCCAAAACCGATCTCCTTGTGTCGTGACGCGGACCTCGCGCGGGGAATCAAGTCCCGGACTGGCGGCTTCGCTCCGTTCCACCGTGACGACATAGATGCGTTCGATCGGCTCGGCGTGCGTCACCATCGCCGCTCGCACCACCGCCGTCGCGTCGGCCAACGCGGTCGCGTCCCAGCGCCCCACAAGGAATGCCGCCAGCATCACGACCGCCGCCGCCACCACCCAACCCGCTCGCTTCGCGATGCGTGGGATAGGCTTCCAGCCTGTCATGCGTTTTTGAAATCCCGCCGGCGCACGGGGCGGACAGGCTGGAAGCGTTTCGCACGGCCCCTCGACGACCGGCCCATCCGCAACCATGTCCACCAGCGCCGTCAGCGACGCGCCGTTCAGCTCGTCCGCCAGCAGCGAGTCCAGCAGCAATTGATCGACCACCTGCTCCAGCGCCTCGGCGTCGGCCGACACCAGGCGATTCAGCTCGGCCGCTTCCTCGGCGGACAACTGGCCATCGATGAGCTGCGCGATCAGCAGCCCGATTCGTTCCGACGCAGGATGGGCGGAATGATCGGCAACGTGATCGACGGAATGATCGGACGCGTGATTGGCGGAGTGATCGGCGGAGTTCATGACGGCTTCGCCTCCAGGGCAAGCTGCCTTTCGATGCACGCCCGCAACGCCGCCCGGATTCGATACAACGTTTGGCGGATCGAGCCCGCCGGCCGCCCGATCGAACCGGCAATGCTCTCGATCGATCGGTCGCTGGCGTAGCGCAAATCGAGAAGCTGTCGCTGAGCCGGCGGGAGCAGTTTCAAGCAGTGGTCCAGCGCCTCGAGCCGCGCGTCGAGCGACTGCAATTTCCGTTCGGCCATCTCGGCCATACGTACCATCGCCGCCTCGTCAAACACCAGCCGCTCGCGGCGATACGTTCGCACCTGATTGAGCACCTTGAACCGGGCAATCTGACTGGCCCAGGCCCAGAAGTCCGAGCCCGGCTGAAACTCGTCCGCCTTCTCCCAGAGCACCGCGTTGACCTCCTGTACCACGTCATCCACGTCGCTCGATCGCACCAGCAGACAGCGCACAAACCCCCGCAACCGCGCCTGATGCCGGGCGATTTCCTGAACAATCAACCTGCGGTCGGACTTATCCATGAACGTTCCTCACACGGGCTAATGTCGCCAATCGGCGAGGCGTCAACACAAAATTTCCGAAATCGCCAGATGTCGTTTAACCCGCAGCCGCAGGCGAGGAATTGCCTATACGTCCTCGCCTGCGGCTGCGGGTTAAACGAGGAAAACCGACTTTTGGCGGTCGCGTCACGGTGGCACATGAGGGGACATTATCAGCGATGAAATCCTTCAGCAGCAGATCAACGACCTGATCAATGGCACCATCAGCGAAACGGAACATCGGACGCTGCAAGATCGCTTGAAGTTAGACGCCACTGCCGAGCGAGCTTCCGCGAACGAATGGACCTCGAAGCGGGCCTGAGAACCTTGTTCGCTGCCGATGTTCCTAACGCTGTATGTGCCCGCAACCGAGAGGACGTACGATGGACTTCTAGTCCGTCGACTTGCGACGGCGACGGACTAGAAGTCCGTCGTACAAAGATGAGTGAACGGCGTCGGTTTGAATGGCGGCGCTGGCGAGTCGCCCTGATCGCGACCGCCGCGTCGATCGTCGTCTTCGCAGTGTGGTGGACGCAGCGTTCCGATCGTGCTCGTCCCAAATTGGCCGAGCAGCCGGCCCGATGGAATTCAAGTCGCTGCGAATCACATTGGGTACGGGCGCCGCAACTCACGTCGATGAACTGCGAATCGGCCCGTCGTGGAGTGCCGTCGTCAATACGGCCAACTGAAGACACCCGACGCGCGCGGCCAGCTCTACGATCTCGCCACCGATCCCGGCGAAACCACGAACCTTTTTTTCGACAGGCCCGAAATCGTGACGGAGCTTCGATCACTCCTTCAGCAATCCAAAACCTTTGGCCGCAGCCGTCCCTAGTCGCGCGTCTCGAAGACCCAAATTCAAAACATGGTAGCGAGGATGTTCCCTTGAAGAGGCGGCGGCCTGCCGCGCGGTCGGAGTCCGGACGCCGTTTTGTGGATCAATCGGCCAGTTCGTGAATCGTGTTGTGGATGGTCCCTTGAACTGGCGTGCCTGTGGCCGAGCGGAGTGCGAATTGGATTTCCATGCACCAGGTGGGACGCAGTTCGGCCACGTCGAGCGTGAGCGTCTTGGCGTCAGACGATAGCTTCGCACTGCGGACCTCTAGTGCCTTCTCGTCGTAGTGCTTCGATCCGTAATCCTTCGTCCGCTTGAGCGACCAGGTTTTGATTTGCAGATTCTTCACGTCAAGCGACGCCGGATCGAGCGGTTCGGTGAAGGTGAGCTTCAGGCCGGACTTGGTGGCATGCAGACCGACCGGCAAGTGCATGGGCTGGCCGGTGGCGCGCAGGCGATACAGGCCGCCGGGAGCGGTCGCGTTGCCGGCCCACGCGAACATGCCGCACAGATAGAGTTGTCCGTCCGCCGGATGAAACCGGCCGCGCATCACGCCGGTCGGAAACAGCGGCACAGGCAGCTCGATCATGCCGCCTTGCATTCGGTCCGTCGCCGTAACATGAGAGTCCCGCTGGGTAGCATGGGCTTCCAGCCCGTGCGTCTTTGGTTCTTTCGTCGGCACGGGCTGGAAGCCCATGCTACGGGCGACTCGTTCGTGCGGCACGAGAAATACTTTGCCGTAGCCGTAAGACAGATTCAGCAGCGATTCCTTGAGCGGTCCCCAGCGGTCGCTTGTGACCCACAACAGTTCGGCGGGTGAGCGGTCAAACGCATTCGTGATCCAGCACAGCGGCGGTTCCATCGCCGAATCGGATTCATCGGTGACGTCGGTGTAGCCCAGCATGTTGCCGTAGAATTTCGGCTTGCCAGACGGATCGACCGTCACCCAGTTGATGCGGTTCTTCGGATTCCAAAAGCCTTCCTGATCGGTGACGACGAACGAGCCGTCGGGATTGAGACAGACGCCATTCGCCGCCCGAAAGCCATTCGCCAGGATGTCGGTGCGCGAGCCGTCTTGGCTCACGCGAAGCAACGTCCCGTGATGCGGCACGACGGCGGCCTTTCCGTGACATCCCGACTTGGCGTAGTAGAAGTTTCCAGCCGCGTCGGTTTGCAAGCCCATCGCGAATTCGTGGAAGTGCTCCGTCACCTGATGGTCGTTGTTGAGGCACTGATAGAAGTCGATCTCGCCATCGCCGTTGAGGTCGTGCAGGACGGCGAGTTGGTCGCGGCAGGTCACATGAATCTTGTCATCGACAATCTTGAGCCCCAGCGGCTGGAACATTCCCGACGCGATCCGCTGCCAACGTAGCTCACGCGGCTCGCGTGTGCCGGGCGAGTGAGCCGCCTCCACAATCCACACGTCGCCATCCCACGAACAAACAGCGATTCGGCCGTCGGAAAAGAAATCAAGCCCGGTGAATCGGGTCTGAGCCAGCCACGGATTCGATTCCGGAGCGGTCAGCACATCGGCGGCGAACGGTCCGTTGTCGGCACCCAGCAGCGCTTGAGTTTCGAGTTTCTGCGGCCAGCGCGGCGGGCCACCCTGGGTCAGCGCGGTCAGATCGCGATCGGCATCGGAGATCGGCTGATCGGCAAGATCGTTTAACCCCAACGCCAACGGCGTGGGCGCTTGTGCCTCACGCCGCTCGTCGCCGCGCACGCCGTTGGCATTGCGGTTAAACGGGTCGGCGGAATCGGACGGCTGCCAGACCGTGAATCGCAGCGGTTCCTGGCCGGCGGGGATTCGCAGCCTCAATCGTCCGTCGGCAGCGGTCCATTCGGCAGAAATGTTTCGCGGTGCGAATCCGGCAACGAGTCGGCGCCGTACTCGCGAACCACGTGGTCCGGGTTCACCACGTTGCCGCGGCTCTTCGACATCTTCTCGGCCTTGCCGACGAGTTCCAGGTCGGTCCCTTTCAGGAAGACCTTGCCTTTGCGCTTCTCGACCTGATCGTCCGACAGGTTGGCTGGTTCGCCGGACGCGCTGCGGACCTTCAGGATGTGCTCCGCGCCATCGTCCGAGTCGACAGTTTGGACGACGATGCTGTGTTCGGCCAAACGATCGCGCCACGCGGTCAGCGCGTTCCAGACGACTTTTCCTCGCCTTGCCTCGCACCGATGTGCCATGAAGCGGCATGAAAGACTCCGAAGCGGCGGTAGGCTAACTGCGGAACGCAGTCTACCGGGAAGTGTCCCGCACGCTACTTCGGCAGCAGGGCCTTGAACTCCGGAAGGTCGCGAAGCACGGTGAGCTCCGGGTCCTTTTGCATGTGGGCGAAATCCTTCCAGCCGGCCGCGATCGCTTCACGCAGCGTGGCCAGCGCGGCGGCGATGTGCTGCTGCCGCGCCGCCGATTGCTCGGCCGTCAGTTGTTCATCCTTCTGCGCCTTGATCGCCGCGGCCGCGAGGCTGTACACACAGGCGGCATTGTAGAGTTGCTCATTGGTCACCGTCTTCAGTTCGCGAAGCTTCGCGACTGCCTGCACGGCCTCGCCCATGCGACTCGCCTGAACGAACTCTCTCCCACGCACCTCCAGCAACACGGGCAGCAACTCCGCCGGTTGCTCCAGCAGCGTCTTCCAATCGCCGAGCGCCGTCGCCGCGTGCTTGCACTGCTGAATCGAGCGCTTCAGCATACTGAGCACGTTCTTATCCTGCGGCGCGAGCCGGCCCGCCTGCTGCATGGCCGTCACCTTGTCCCGCGCCTTCTCATACCAGGCAATCGCCTTCTCAAACTGCTTCCCCGCCCGCTCCGCCTCGCCAAGCTTGTAGAAGCTGACCAACAGGTCGCGCTGGGCCCGGGCGTCGCTCGGATCGGCCGCCGCCAACTTCTGGGCGATGTCGAAGGCTTGCTGGTAGCACTTGCGTGCGGCGGTGAGGGGGCCGGCGGCGTCGGAGGCCGCAGACCCCTCACCCCGGCCCTCTCCCCGCAAGCGGGGAGAGAGAATTCGGATCGGAGCCGATTCGCAGAAACACGTCGCCGAGGTCAATGAGGGCGGCCATCGTGTTGCGGTCGATCGCGGAGCGGGAGGCGAACTGGTTGGAGACTTCCTGGAGGCGAGCCAGGGCGGTCTGGAGCAGCGTGCGTTGCAGGTCGCCCGCGCCGGGGACGTTTCGGAGCTTCGCCTGGATGTCGAAGATGACGCTCTCGAGCGACTTGAGCGCGAGCTGGCTCTGTTCGCGAGCGACGTCGGCGTTTTGCTCGGCCTTTCTGGCGTTTGCTTCGGCCTGCTGGGCGTTCTCGTCGGCTTGCTGACGGCGTTCGTCGGCGAGCCGTTCGTTTGTCAGGGCCCGCCGTTCATTCTGCTCGGCCCGCTGCCATTGCACATAGCTGAACAGGCTCAGGCCGCCGAGCAGGACCAGCGCGGCCAGCGACGCCGCCAGCGCCAACCGCAACTGCCGATTGCGCCGCGCGGTCCGCTCCGCGCGCCGACGCAAACGCAAGTCGCCGGCGCGACGGTCCAGCGATTCCAACCGCTCGGCCAGGTCCGCGGCGCTGGCCAGCCGGCGGGCCGGATCGCGGTGCGTGCAGTCCAGGATGTCGCCACGCAGCAGTTCGGCAATATCGCCTGTCCGCGATCCTTGTGGTGCAGGCGGCCCGCCTGCTGAAAAATGCCGCGATTCAATGGCAGGCGGGCCGCCTGCACCACAAGCCACAATATCTTCCTCCCAGCCGGTGCCCAGCGGCCGCGACAAATCGCCGGTCACGAACTGATAGAGCATCACGCCCAATGCGTACACGTCGCCGGCCGTGGTCGCCGGCTTGCCAAGCTGCGACTCCGGCGGCGCGTACAGCCGCGTGCCCGTGCGGCTGGACTCGTTGCCCGCGACCAGCGACTGCGTGAAGCCGGTCTCGGTGATCTGGAGCTTCTCCAGCAGCGCGCGGTCGGCCAGCACGCCGATGCCGAAATCGGCCAGGACCGGTTGCGGCGATCCGTCCGGTTGCTCGCGGATCAGCACGTTGGACGGCTTCAGGTCTTTGTGGATGATGCCGAGCGAATGGGCCGCGGCCGCGGCCCGCGCGACCCCGGCCAATAGCCGCAGCCGTGCCTCCAGCGGCAGCGTCCCCAGCCCGCCGCGACGATCGGACCAGTGCCGCAAATTGCCCGCGGGCAGGTGCTCGCTCTCCAGGTAAAACGGCGGCTGGTCCACCTGCACTTCATAGAGCCGGGCAATATCGTGCCGCTCGCCCAGGTGCTCGCGGATCAGCCGGAACAACGTCAGCTCGCGCTTGAACGAGCGGAGCCGGTCGGGGTCGAAGCAGAACTTGAAGACGCGGGTTTCCTTCATGCGTTCGTGCCGGGCGAGCCAGACCTCGCCGAAGCCCCCCTCGCCGAGCTTCTCGGCCAGCCGCCAGCCGGGCCGCCGCGGAATCGGCTGGTCCAGCGCCGGGCGCCAGCCGCGCATCTGCTGCTCTTCCAGCGAATCGGCCCGCTTGGCCTTCTCCGAATCGGCCGGCGCCGCCAGCGGCGCGAAGCCGTTCACGCCGACTTCGAACACCTCCATCGGCTCGTCATTCCCCTTGAAGACATAGCGGCCGTGGGCAAGCCACTGGAGTCCGGGCGTCTTGGAGTGCGGCGATTCATCGCTGCTTTCGTTTGTGGCGGAGCCACCCTGATTGGTTGGCGCCCCAGGATCGGTCGTCGCGTTCGCGGTTTGGGCTAGCACGGAAGGCGGCTGCGCCGCCGCGAGCAACAGCGGCGTCGAGCCGCCGCACTCCAAGGGAGCGCACACGCGCCCGGACTGCCGGGCACTGTCGAACGCGGCCCGCGTCAGCAGCGTCTGCCGACCGGCGGCAAGAGACATCACCCGCGCGGCCATGTTCAGCACATCGCCGGCCAGGTCCGTGCGGCCCGCATCCGGTCCCGCGAAGTCGATCGCTTCACCGAAATGAATGCCGATGCGTGTCTGAGGCTCGACGCGCTGCCATGTAGCCGCGTGCAGCGCGTGATGGAACCGCAGCGCGCAGTTGGCCGCGTCGCTCGAGCTGGCGAACGTGGCCAGGAAGCCGTCTCCGGTGTGCTTCACCTCCCGCGCCTCGGGGAATTGGGCCAGCACGTGGCGGAAGATCGCGTTGTGCGGCTCGAGCACACAGCGCACGTAGTCGGCATCGCCAAGCTGTCGCGCGAGCGCGGACGAGTCCACCAGATCGGTGAACATGAAGACCATCAAGCGCGATGATGCGTCGGCCGTAGGCATGGGCCAGTCTCCCAGCGAGCGCGAACAGCCCCAGGCGGCGTGGAAACGGCGCAGCGATTATTGCTTGCCGGATTGGCCAACGCAACAGAGCGCGCGGGCTGGGTGAATCGCGAGCCCCCAGCCCACCACTCTCAACGATCAAATGCCGCCGCGGTGCTGGCACGGAAGGCGGCTGCGCCGCGAGCGCAAGCTTGGGTAGGGTGGGCTGTGCCCACCGCCACAGAAGGGGTTGGTGGGCTTTGCCTACTCTACCTGTGACCTCCTCGTGGACGGCGAACAAGCTCGTCTGAACCCCCGGCACCCAAGACGGAACGCTGATGGCCCTCGACAACAACACCGGCAAGCCGGGTTGGGCCAGACGACGCCCAGGCGGGCCGCTACCGCGCGGTTCGCTACCCGGCCACGATGTTCACGAGTTTGCCCGGCACGACGATTACTTTCTTGATCGAGCGACCTTCGAGCTGTGCCTGGATCTTGGCGTCGGAGCGAGCGGCCGCTTCGATCTGCTCGGCGGTCGCGTCGTTGGCGACCACGATGCGGCTGCGGACCTTGCCGTTGATCTGCACCGGCAGCTCGATCGAGTCTTCGCGCGTCAGGTTGGGATCGAACGATGGCCACGGCTCGTAGGCCAGCGTGCCGGTTCCGCCGAGCGCCGCCCAGAGTTCTTCGGCGATGTGCGGCGAGAGCGGCGAGAGCAGCAGGACGAACGGTTTCATGCACGCGCGCGGCCGAGCGGGCTGGCCGGTGAAGAAGTTGACGAACTCCATCAGCCGGGCGATCGCCGTGTTGAACCGCATGTGCTCGATGTCGTCGGTGACGACCTGGATGGTCTTGTGCAGCACGCGCAGTTGTTCATCGGTCGGCGCGGCGTCGCTGACGGCCGAGTGCAGGCGCACCTGCTCGGCGTCTTCGTCGATGATCATGCGCCACGCTCGGTTCAGGAACCGGCTGATGCCCTCGACGCCCTGCATACTCCACGGCTTCACGGCCTCGAGCGGGCCCATGAACATCTCGTAGAGCCGAAGCGAGTCGGCGCCGTACTCGCGAACCACGTGGTCCGGGTTCACCACGTTGCCGCGGCTCTTCGACATCTTCTCGGCCTTGCCGACGAGTTCCAGGTCGGTCCCTTTCAGGAAGACCTTGCCTTTGCGCTTCTCGACCTGATCGTCCGACAGGTTGGCTGGTTCGCCGGACGCGCTGCGGACCTTCAGGATGTGCTCCGCGCCATCGTCCGAGTCGACAGTTTGGACGACGATGCTGTGTTCGGCCAAACGATCGCGCCAGGCGGTCAGCGCCTCGCCGGAGATCTGGTACTCCATCTCGCCGAGGATGAGTCCCTGGTTGACGAGCCGTCGGAACGGTTCGGCCATGCTGACGTGTCCGCGGTCGAACAGGACCTTGTGCCAGAACCGCGAGTAGAGCAGGTGCAACACGGCGTGCTCGGCGCCGCCGACGTAGAGGTCGACCGGCATCCAGGCGCGTTCTTTCGCCGGATCGACGAACGCGCGGTTGTTCTTCGGATCGATGAAGCGAAGGTAGTACCAGCACGAGCCGGCCCACTGCGGCATCGTGTTCGTCTCGCGACGGAATCGACTGCCGCCGATCGAGGGCGTTAGCCACTCGGCCGGCGCCTTGGCGAGCGGCGGTTCGGGTTTGCCGTGCGGCTTGAAGTCGTCGAGGTGTGGCAGGTCGACGGGCAGGTCGGTCGCGTCCACGGCGCGGATCAGTCCGGTTGGCCGGCCGGCGTCGTCGAGTTCGTGCAAGATCGGGAAGGGCTCGCCCCAGAACCGCTGCCGGCTGAACAGCCAGTCGCGCAGCTTGTAGTTCACGGCCTCGCGACCGAGTCCGCTGTTGGCCAGGTCCGCGACGATTCGCTTCTTGAATTCCGCCGTCGGCAGCCCGGTGTACGGGCCGGAGTTGATGGCCGTGCCGTCTCCGATGAATGGGAAGTAGGTCTGTCCGTCCTCGTCACACGCCAGGGCCGCTTCTTCCTTCGAGGGCTGATATCCGTCGGGCGGTTGCACCACGTAGCGAATCGGCAGCCGGAACTTGCGGGCGAATTCCCAGTCGCGTAGATCGCCGGCGGGCACGGCCATGATCGCGCCCGTGCCGTAGCCCCACAGCACGTAGTCGGCCACCCAGATCGGCACCGGCTCGCCGTTGACCGGGTTGATGGCATACGAGCCGGTGAAAACGCCTGTCTTCGTTTTGGCCACGTCTTGCCGTTCGCGGTCGCTCTTGCTTGCGGCCGTGGTGCAGTACGCCCGGACCGCAGTTCGCTGCGCGTCGGTCGTGAGCCGTTCCACGAACGGGTGCTCGGGCGCGACGACCATGTACGTCGCACCGAACAAGGTGTCGGGCCGAGTCGTGTAGATGCGCAGCACGTCGTCGCCGGACTTGCGCGGGAAGCTGGTCTTTGCACGCGACGTCTTCCAGCGTTCGAACGATTCGCCGCCGGCTCCGATGTAGAAATCCACCTCGGCCCCGACGCTGCGGCCGATCCAGTCGCGCTGGAGCTTCTTGATGCCTTCGGGCCAGTCGACGCCGTCGAGATCGCGTTCCAACCGATCGGCGTACGCGGTGATGCGCAGCATCCACTGCCGCAGCGGAATTCGCGTGACCGGGTGGCCGCCGCGCTCGCTCTTGCCGTCGATCACCTCTTCGTTCGCGAGCACGGTGCCGAGCGCCGGGCACCAGTTCACGAGCGCGTCCGACTGATACGCCAGCCGGTGTTCGTCCTGATACAGCCGCACCGCCCGCTTGCCGGCGGCGCGCACGTCGTCGGGAATCGGCAACTCGCTGATCGGCCGGCCGCGCTGCGAACCCGTGTCGAACCACGTGTCGAACAGCACGAGGAATATCCACTGAGTCCAGCGGAAGTAGTCGACGTCGGTCGTCGCCAGCTCGCGGCCCCAGTCGTAGCTGAAGCCGAGCATCTTCAACTGGCGGCGGAACGTGGCGATGTTGTTTTCGGTGTTGATGCGCGGGTGCTGGCCGGTCTTGATCGCGTGCTCCTCGGCCGGCAGCCCGAAGGCGTCGAAGCCCATCGGGTGCAAGACGCACTTGCCCCGCATGCGCTCAAACCGGCAGACGATGTCGGTGGCGGTGTAGCCTTCCGGGTGGCCGACGTGCAGTCCCGACCCGCTCGGATAGGGGAACATGTCGAGCACGTAGAGCTTCGGGCCGGTCGGCAGTTCGGGCGTGCGGAACGTGTGGTTCTGTTCCCAGTATTGCTGCCACTTCGGTTCGATCGTGTGTGGGTTGTAGACGGGCATCCGCGCGGACCCTCAAACAAAAAAGCCCGTGGTTGCCCAAGGGCTGTGTTCAGGCGGCTCAACATACTGCCCATACTTTAATTGTGTCAACCGCAGGTACCGACTGATGCGTCGGTGGCCGTGCATCGCTCGCCGCGCTGCAACATGCCGCTCGGCCGTGCCTATCTGGGTCGATTTGGGACGCCGCTCGCAAGTTCCCGCAAGTTCAATTGGCAGAATGGTGCGGGGCGGCGTAGAATTCGGCGGTGAAGTTTCGGAGGCATTAGGCGGACAGTGCTTCAGCGATTCATAGCTCTGCTGCTTTCAGGCGCGCTGCTGGCCGGCGGGCCAGTGCTGCCCGCCATTCGTCACACACATCCGGGTGGCGGCGACCCACACCACCACGAACATGTGGACAGCGGCATCCATCCACACGGCGATTGGGATCACGATCATCATGCCGTCGCAGCACCACATCCGCATGAGAGTAGTGGCGGGATGCTGGAGGCGGTTACGCACCTTCATGTCACGTGGCTTGGGTTTGAGTTCTCTTGGCCGCAGCACGACCCGGCTGACGACGGAGAACAGGACGAGCCAACCGGCAAGTTGGTGATGGTCGCGAGTGAAGTTGAAGCTAGCCTACCGGTTCGCGTGAGTATCTGCGAAGTCGTCGCACCGTCCGTTGCATCGCGTCCTCACACTCAGTGCTTCACGTCCCTCAGGTTGGTCCACAGGTTCCCTGTCCGAACTCTTCTGTGTGACATTGCGCGCCGAGAGCGCTCCGGAGTGCTGTTGGCCTAGCCTCCCTCGACCCTTCCGTGTCGGAATCCGAGCACTGTTGTTCGGCCGAGCGTTTCTGACTGAACCCAAAGTCGGCAAGCGACCTTTGTCCAAACCCAATGATCCCGGCGCGCCGGGAAGGCCGCTTTCATTCAAAGGGGATTCGAGATGACTACCCATGTGCGCTGGCTTGTCCCTGCGGTTGTCGTGGTCGGACTCGTGTCAGGTTGTGGAGAGCAGCCAAAAAAGCCGGCACAAACCCAACCGGCTGGAGCTGTCGCACCGGAAAAAGACGCTCACGATGCGGACGACATCGCGATTACGGACGCGGATGTAGAAAAACCCGCTGATTACGCCGACGCTGTCAAGCGGATCAAGACGTACCGCGACACGATCCGCGATAACGTCGCCGCGGGGCGCCCGACCAAGGCGCACCGGCCGCTCGATGAGCTTGACATTGTCCTGAACTGGCTGCCGGGGATCGCACGCGATAGCGGTGTTGCACGTGAGAAATGGGAAGGCGTGAACACGGGCGCGCAGGAGCTGCGCGAGCTTTTCAACAAGGTACACGCACAGATCGACGCTAAAGAGGAGCCGGACTACAAGGCGGTCGCGGAGCCGGTCGACAAGGTCATCGAACGGCTCGAGGCGATTTCGGGTGGCGGGTCGGAATCCAAACAGTAGAGGATCGCTCATGAATACCACAGAACACGTGACAGCGATCACAAGTGCGGGCGCACATCGCGGCTCGCCCAAGCTGCTTCTACCACTCGCCGCCTTGTTGACGCTCTGGATCGGTGATCGGGCGGCGCGCGGCCACGAGGGTCATGCGGCCTTGCCGACGAAGGGGGCCAAAGTGCAAGGCGATCAACTGCTCCTGTCTCCAGAAGCAGAAAAGGCCATCGGCCTCACTCTAGCCAAGGTCGAGCTGCGGGACCTGAAGCAGGCCATTCGGGCACGCGCATCGGTGGAAATCCCGTGGCATCAGCGCGCGTACGTTACCACGCTCGTGCCTGGAAGGATCGAGCGAATCCTCGCGGGACCCGGCGACGTGGTCGAAGCGGGTCAGGAACTCGCGATCATGAAGAGTCTTCAGTTGGAAACGCTGCAGCAGGAATTACTACAGACGAAAGGGGAATTGGACCTCGCCGACCGCGTGCTCGAGCAGCGGGCAGACTTGACCCGAGGCGGAATCATTCCAGGCAAGGATCTGCTTGAAGCCCAGACGGCACGAGCACAGAAAGCGGCCCGGCTGAAGATCACGCGCGGCAAGCTGCTGGCGTTGGGACTTGAAGGGGACGCGATCCAACAGGTGCTTGCGACGGGTGATACGGTCCGATCGCTCGCGATCAAAAGCCCGCGGCGAGGAATCGTGTCGCAAGCCGACGTGCTTACCGGGGAGACTGTGGAGCCGATCGAGCACCTCTACCACGTCGTTGATCCTTCGCTCGTCTGGATCGTGGGAGAAGTGCTGGAGACGGAACTCGCCGCCGTGCGCGAGGGCGCGCCGTGCCGCTTCAAGCCGCACTCGCTGCCCAGTCAGTCGTTCGAGGGAACGATCAAGCATGTCGGGCTGAAGGTGGAACCAAAGCACCGAACGGCCCATGTCTTCGTCACGCTGGACAACCCCGAGCACGTTCTGCGCGTCGGCATGTTCGGCCCGCTCGACATCGAGGTTCGGCTATCGAAAGACGCTGTGGTGTGCCCGGCCGAGGCCCTGATACGCGGCTCGGCCGGAGAATATGTGCTGCTCGAGCGCGGCAAAGGGAAGTTTCAGCGGCGGCCCGTGAAGGTCGGCATGCGCGATCGGAAGGGCGCCGAGATTCTCGATGGTTTGTTTCCGGGCGACCGCGTTGTGGTCGTCGGGAACCGCGTTCTCGCGTCGCTCTTCGGTCAAGGTTCTCCCAGAGAGTCCGCGGAATCGACTCGCGACGAACGCAGTGAGATGCAGTCCGGTGGTCCGAACAGCGCGAGTTCCGACGCCAGCCTGCTTGCGCATGGAGTGATCGAACTTCCGACACATCGAAAGCTCTTTGCCACCTCGCCCGCGGAAGGCCGAATCGCACGCATTCTCGTCGAGCACGGTCAGCGCGTGTCGGCCGGCGAGGCGCTGGCGGAAGTCGAGAGCCTGCAATTGCGCACGCTCCAGCTTGATCTGCTCGAAGCGCGGGCACAACAAGGTTGGGCGAGCCAGTCGCTGGACCGCCTCGAACGGTTGAGGACGCGGGGAACCGCGGAAAAGGACCTGTGGCAACTCCGCACCGACCTGGCGTCGCTTGAGAACAAGGCGCTCAGCCTCACGCGACAGCTCATGCTGCTCGGCCTCGCGGATGACGAGATCCGACGCATCGAGAAGATGGATCCTGCGTCGAGCGGTCCCGACACGGTCCTTGCGAGCATCGTGCCCATTCGCGCGCCGGCCGATGGTCGAATCGCCGACTTCGACGTGAGCGCGGGGCAACTGGTCCGGCCGCAGGACCAGCTCTTTGAGATACACGATCTGTCGAAGGTATGGGTGCGGGCGTTCGTGTTCGAGCCTGATGTGCCGCGCATCGCTGTCGGCCAGGAAGCGACGGTGACAGTTGCCTCGAATCCGAGATTCCAGGCGACCGGCAGAGTGGTGCGCTGGAGTCCGATACTCTCGTCGTCGGAGCGCGTGCTCTCTGCGTGGATCGAGTTGGACAATCCGAACGAGCAACTCAAGGACGGGATGCTCGCCCGAGCGGTCATCCGGGCGCCAGCGAACCCGCGCCCGCTCGCCGCGGCCGTGTTGAAGTAAACCGGCTCTCCGCAGGCTTTGGGGATTATTGGGGCGCAGGCGTCCCGCCTGCCCAACAAACTGGTGCAGAATCCGGCAGGCGGGACGTCTGCGTTCCAAAGGTGGCGGAGAGCCGTAATACGCCATGCTGAATCGCGTCATCGCATTTGCGCTGCGTAACCGACTGCTGATCCTCGCCGGCACGATTGTGCTGGCGATGTACGGCGCGTACCAGGCTGCGCAGTTGCCGATCGACGTGTTCCCCGACTTGAATCGGCCCACGGTGACCATCATGACCGAGTCGCACGGGCTGGCTCCGGAGGAGGTCGAGACGCTCGTCACGTTTCCGATCGAATCGGCGCTGAACGGCGCGACCGGCGTCGAGCGGGTTAGGTCGGCGTCGGGCATCGGCATTTCGATCGTCTGGGTCGAATTCCAGTGGGGCAGCGACATCCATGTGGATCGCCAAGTCGTCGCCGAAAAGCTGCAACTCGTGCGAACGCGGCTGCCCAACGACGTCGAGCCGGTCATGAGTCCGATCAGCTCGATCATGGGCGAGATCATGCTCGTCGGCCTGCGCTCGCAGGGCGAGACGAGCTCGATGGACGTGCGCACGCTGGCCGATTGGGTCGTGCGGCCGCGACTGCTCGCGCTCGGCGGGATTTCGCAGGTGAGCATCATGGGCGGCGACCTCAAAGAGTACCAGGTGCTCACCTCGCCCGAGCGGCTGGCCCAGTACGACGTCACGCTCGACGAACTCGTCACCGCAGTGGAAAAAACGAACACCGTCACGGGCGGCGGATTTCTGCTCAGCAAGGATCAGGAGGCCCTGATTCGCGTCGTCGGTCGCGTGACGAACCTTGATGACGTGCGCAGCACAGTCGTCCGGCTCGGCAACCCGGCGCCGGTGACCATCCGGCAGGTCGCCGACGTGACCTACGGCGGGCCGGTGAAACGCGGCGACGGCGGCGTCAACGGTGAATCGGCCGTGATCGTGTCGATCCAAAAGCAGCCGGGCGCGGACACGCTCGACCTCACGCGCCGCATCGATCGAACGCTCGACGAAGTTCAGGCCGCCCTGCCCGCCGACGTCAGAATCGAGCGAGAGATTTTTCGACAAGCGAACTTCATCGAAGCCGCGATCGGCAACGTGCAAGAGGCGATTCGCGACGGAGCGATCTGGGTTGTCGTCATCCTGTTCCTCTTCCTCTGGGACTTCCGCACTAGCCTCATCACGCTCACCGCGATCCCGCTGTCGATCCTGATCACCGCCCTGGTGTTCCGCTACTTCGGCGTTTCCATCAACACGATGACCCTGGGCGGTTTGGCCGTGGCGATCGGCGAGCTCGTCGATGACGCGATCGTGGACATTGAGAACATCTACCGCCGCTTGAAAGAAAACCGCCTCGAGTCGAACCCGGCCAACCCGCTCAAGGTGATCTTCCTCGCGTCGGCCGAAGTCCGAAACAGCATTGTGTACGCCACCGTGATCGTCGTGCTCGTGGTGTTTCCGCTCTTTTCACTGGCCGGATTGGAAGGGCGGATGTTCGCGCCGCTCGGACTGTCGTACGTGACGACGCTGTTGGCTTCGCTGGTCGTGTCGCTCACCGTCACGCCGGTGCTCGCCTCCTACTTGCTACCGCGTGCGCGGTTTCTCCGCGAGGCGACGGACCCGTTCCTGCTCCGGTGGCTCAAACGACTCGATGGTCGCCTCTTGAAGTTCACGCTTCGCCACTCGGTCGCGATACTGACCGCGGTCGCAGTGGTCGTCGTCCTTGCGGTGGTCAGCATCTTGTGGATGGGCGGCGAATTCCTGCCGGATTTCAATGAAGGCACACTGACGATCAGCGCGACGGCGCCACCGGCGACCAACCTCGCCGAGACCAATCGGATCGGCAAGATACTGGAAGAACTGCTGCGGCAAGTCCCTGAGGTGACGCACGTGGCCCGACGTACCGGCCGCGCGGAACTCGACGAGCACGCCGAGAACGTGAACTTCTCGGAAATCGACGTCGGGCTTGTGGAGCCGGAGCGTCCGTCGCCCGGCATCCATCGGGCCGTGCTGCGAGCGATTCCGGGCCTTGAGCGGTTCGGCATGGAACGCAGAGGGCGTCCGCGCGAAGAAGTGCTGGCCGACATCCGCGAGAAACTCGCGCACGTGCCCGGCGTCGTCTTCAACATCGGCCAGCCAATCTCGCACCGCCTGGACCACATCATGTCGGGCATTCGTGCCCAGGTCGCCGTCAAGCTCTTCGGCCCCGACCTCGCCGAGTTGCGCAGCCAGGCCCAGGAGATCGCCGCCGCCATGTCGGCCGTGCCCGGCGTGGTCGATCTTCAGATCGAGCCGCAGGTCGATATCCCTCAGATCCGAGTGACGGTCCGGCGTGAGGAGGCCGCTCGCTACGGACTGCCGCCCGAAGACGTGACCCGGGCCCTTGAAACGGCGCTCCAAGGGCACAGGGTCTCACAGGTCTTGGAAGGCCAGCGGACCTTCAGCCTAGTGGTCTGGTTCGACGAAGCCTCACGCAACGACGTCGACGTGATCCGCTCGACCCTGATCAGCACGCCGACCGGCGCGCGAGTCGCCCTCAGTAGCGTCGCCGACGTGGCGCAGACCGACGGGCCAAACACGATCAACCGAGAAAACGTCACGCGCCGTATCGTGGTTCAATGCAACACCGCGGGCCGCGACCTCGTCAGCGTGGTTGAAGACATCCAGCAACGGATCACCGACAAGATCGTCCCGGCACTGCCCGATGGCTACTTTATCGAGTACGGTGGCCAGTTCGAGGCGCAACGGCAAGCGCACGTCCGACTTCTTGTGCTCGGCACGGTTTCTGTCGCCGCGATCTTCTTGGTCGTTTTGAAGGCGCTCGGTTCCTGGCGTGCCGCGCTGCAGGTCATGGTGAACATCCCACTCGCAGCGATCGGTTCGGTCCTCGCCCTCCTGCTGACGAACTGGCCCACCTCCGAGGCGCTGGCCGCCGCGTCCTGGTGGCAGTGGCCTCGCGTCTGGATCGAAGCCACGAGCCTATCCGTCGCCCACTGGGTCGGCTTCATCACTCTGATCGGCATCGTCTCGCGCAACGGCATCATGATGATCTCGCACTACATTCACTTGATGCGTTTCGAAGGCGAAAAGTTCGACGACCACATGATCATCCGCGGCAGTCTGGAACGTCTCGCGCCAGTCTTGATGACCGCGTTGACCGCGATGATCGGCCTCGTCCCACTGGCTTTCGGAGCGGGCGAAACAGGCAAAGAGATTCTGCACCCACTTGCCATCGTTGTCATCGGGGGCCTGCTAAGCGCGACCCTACTGGACCAGATCGTCACCCCTGCCCTCTTCTTCAGATTCGGCCGACACGTCTACGAACTCGACGAACCGCGAGCCGCCGCGGAGACCGCGGAATTGGAACGCCTGACGGCACAATTATGACGCGCGAGAAGGAATCAAAAGTGGATGCCGTTTCTACCAGCCTCAGCGCGCCTTGCCTTGCCCCTACGGGTTCGCCCAGTGCGCCGCATCCCGCGCGTCCGCGGCCGCGAAAACTCGTATTCCAATCGGGCCGTTTTTGTCTACACTGGAACTCACGAAATGCGGCGAACGCGAGAGCCATAGTCGCAAGCACGCCTGACCACAACCCTGCCTGCTGTTCCCGCCGTATTCAAAACGTTAGGAGCTTCACGATGGAATTCCGCAGCGCTTCCACCGCGATCGCCCTTTGTGCGGCCGTATCGACCTCGATGCTCGTCGCCACGCTCGCTCAAGACAAGGGTCAGGTCGAGCCGATTGCCGTCGTGGAGGTGAAACTGGGGCGGCCGGCCAGCCTGACCAAAGACGTGATGCCCATTCTCGAAGACAAGTGCCAATCCTGTCACAGCTCGGTACTCGCCGAGGCGAAACTCAAGCTCGAAGACTACTCGCAGATCGTCAAGGGTGGCAAGCGAGGCGCCCCCATCGTGCCGGCCAAGGCAGAACAGAGCCTCTTGTACAAGTCGGCCGGCCGAATCGCGCAACCGCACATGCCGCCGCCCACCAAGAAGGAACACAAGCCGCTCACCCCGCAGGAATTGGCGATTCTGAAACTGTGGATCGACGAAGGCGCCAAGGACGATTCCGAGGGCATCGCCAAGAAGCCCAAGGAGCTGCAGTGGATCACGCTGCCGCCCAGCGTCAATCCGATCGTAGCCCTGTCGCTCAGCCCGACCGGCCAGCTCGTGGCCGCCGGGCGCGGGAATGTGGTGCAGGTCTACGACGTCGGTTCCGGCAGCGAGGTCGTCACCCTGCCCGGCCATCAGGACATCGTCCAGTCGTTGCGGTTCAGTCCCGACGGCACGTTGGTGGCGGCGGGCGGGTTTCGCTCGGTGAAGCTGTGGCGAGCGCCGCAGGATAAGGAACTCATGCAGTTCCGCGACCCGACGGCCCAACGAGGCGTGGTCGCTCACGGAGAACAGATTCCGTCGATCGCGCTAACCCCCGACGGCAAGTTGCTGGCGACCGCGAGCTTCGACGGCAAGGTTGTGCTCTGGGACGCCGCGACCGGTCAGCCGGTGCAAACGATCGCCGCGGGCCTCGGTCAACTCAATGCCGTGACGTTCAGTCCCGACGGTAAGCTGCTGCTCGCCGGCGGCGCCGACAAGAACATGCGACTTTGGGACGTCGCGTCGGGCGAACTGCTGCGAGTCTACGAAGGACATCAGGCCGCCGTGCTCGCGGTTGCGTTCACTCCGGCCGGCGACGCAGTGCTCTCGGCCAGCCAAGACCAGACGTTGCGGCTCTGGGAACTGCCGAGTCACCGCGAACTGAAATCGCTCGCCGGCCACGCCGATCAGGTGACCGCAACGGTCGCCACGCCCGACGGCAAGCTGCTCGTCACGGCGTCGCTCGACAAGACGATCCGCATCTGGGACGTCGCCGCCGGCAAGGAAGTCCGGCAGATCGCCGGGCATGCCGACAAACTGCTCGCGCTGGCCGTGAGTCCCGACGCGAAGCTCATTGCGGCCGCCGGCGCGGGCAAGATTCACACGATCAAACTGTTCGAACTCGAGACCGGCAAGGAAGTGCGCGAGCTATCGGGCCACGGCGCCTCTGTGCTCGCCCTGGCGTTCAGCCCGAACGGCCAGCAACTCGCGTCGGGCAGCGAAGACACGATCGTCAAGCTCTGGGAGGTCGCCAGCGGCAACCTGGTGCGCGACATCAAGGGCCACACCGGCGCGGTTCACTCGGTCGGCTTCGTGGCCAACGGGCCGCAGATCGTGACCGGCTCGGCCGACAACACCGTGCGGCTCTGGAACCCGGCCGACGGCGCCGCGGTGCGCCAGTTCGCCGGCCACTCGGCCGCCGTGCTCAGCGTCGCGGCGAACCACGACAGCACCAAGATCGTCTCGGGCAGCGCCGACAAGACCATGAAGGTCTGGAACCTCGCCAACGCTCAGGTCCTGTTCAATCTGGAGGGACACTCCGGGCCGGTTCAATCGGTCGCATGGAACGCCGACTCGACGCGCATCGTTTCCGGGGGCGCAGACCAGGCGCTGCGCGTGTGGGACGCTGCTGCCGGCCGGCCGCTGCGAACCGTGGCGGCCCACGCGGCGCCGGTGACCGGCGTGCTCGCCACCGCCGACAAGACCGGCTTCATCTCGACCGGTGCGGACAAGTCGATCAAAGTCTGGGAAGTGAAAGTGGGCGAAGTAATCCGCCCGTTCACCGGCCAAGGCGCGCCGGTGCGCGGCGTCGCGTTCAACCCGAGCGGCGCCGAGGTCGTGTCGTGCGGCGACAACGGCAACGTCGTGGTGTGGGAGGTCGCGTCGGCCAAGGCCCTGCGCACTATTGCTCACGGCGGCGGAGTCGTCTCCGCCGTCGCCGTTACACCCGACGGCAAGCAGATTGCCTCGGTCGGCGCGGACAAGAACCTCAAGCTGTGGAACTACAGCGACGGCGCGGCCGGTCCCGTGCTCTCGGGGTTCGCCGGCGCGCTCAACGCCGTGAGCTACAGCCGCGACGGCACGCAGATCGCCGCGGCGGGCGCCGACGGCTACGTCAAGGTCTGGGAGCTGCCCAGCACGAAACTGCTGCACCACTACGTCGGCCACTTCGGCCCGGTGCTGGCGCTGGCGTTCTCGCCCGACAAGACGCGATTCATCACGGCGTCGGTGGACAAGACGGTGCGCCTGTGGGACACGACGAGCGCGTGGACCGAAGTCCGCACGCTCGACGGCCTGAGCGATCGCGTGATTTCGCTGGACTTCAGCCTCGACGGCAAGCTGCTCGCGACCGGCAGCGGCGAACCGTCGCGCACCGGCGAGATAAAAATCTGGGAGACCGAGACGGGCAAGCTGGTGCGTGAACTCAAGGACCCGCACAGCGACACCGTATTCGGACTGCAGTTCAGTCCCGACGGCACGCAACTCGCCTCGTGCGCCGCCGACAAACTCGTCAAGGTGTTCGATGTAACGTCGGGCGCCGAGGTGCGCAAGTTCGAAGGTCACACGCATCACGTCATGGACGTGGCCTGGAAGTTCGACGGCAAGCAACTCGTTTCGGCCGGCGCGGACAACGCGCTCAAGGTCTGGGACATGGGCACCGGCGAACAGGTTCGGACGATCGGCGGGCACAACAAGCAGGTCACGTCGCTTGATTTTCAGGGCAGCACCAAGTTCGCCGTCAGTTGCGGCGGCGACGCCCAGGTGAAGATGTTCGACGTCGACAGCGGCGGCAACGTCCGCAACTTCCCGAACCAGGGCGATTACCTGTACTGCGTTTCGGTCTCGCGCGACGGACTCTTGGTCGCCGCCGGCGGCCAAGAGAGCGTGATCCGCATCTGGGGCGCGAACGACGCCCAACTGAAACGCCAGATCGCACCGCCCAGTCCGCCGGCGCCGCTGCAGGCCAAGGCGAACTAAAGTCTTACCTGTGTGACGCGCGCACGCGCGGCCGGATGGCATGCCCTTGGCTCGGCGTGGACATGCCGATCCAAGAAAGCCGACGGCATGGCGTCCGCGCTAAATAGCCTTGCACGATTCTGGGACAGTAGCCCGACGCGCCAGCGAGGGAGCACATGGCGAAATCACAAGAAGTCAGGCCCGGTCCCTCGCTGGCGCGTCGGGCTACTGTCCCTGCGGACTCCCAGAATCACGCAAAGCCATTTAGACCTTGGACAAATCCACCACGCGACTCGGATCGACCGGTGCGTCGCTGATGTGGACGTTCACGAGTGCGGGCTTGCCGCTGGCGCGGGCGCGACAGAGTGCCGGCACGAGGTCGGCCGGGTCGCGGACCTCCTCGCCCCAGCCGCCGAGCGCCTCGACGACCTTGTGATACTGGGCGTTGGCGCCGAGCGCCGTGGCAATCGATCGGTCGCGGCCGAACATGTGAATCTGCGGGCGACGAATCTGACCCCAGCCGCCGTCGTTGCCCACAACGCCGACGATCGGCAGACCGAACCGCACCGCCGTGTCGTACTCGAAACCGTTCAGTCCGAAGGCGCCGTCGCCGTAGATGATGAGCACGTCCTTCTCCGGACGCGCCAGCTTCGCCGCGATCGCAAACGGCATCCCGACGCCGAGGCACCCGAGCGGCCCGGGGTCGAGCCAATGCGCGGGGCGATTGATCGGCACGACCGCCGCCGACACCGCGACAATCTCGCCGCCGTCGCCCACGACAATCGTGTCGTCGGTGACGACCTGCGAAACGGCGTAAGCAAACCGCAGCGGGTGAATGGGCGTCTCATCGGAAAGAAGTTTTGGCATCGCACGCTGCCGCAGCTTCTTCTCGTCGGCCGCTAGCGCCGCCAGCCACGCGGCGGCCTTCGGACTCGCGCCACCTAGATGCGCAGTCGAGATTCCTTCTCCCTCTCCCTCTTGGGGAGAGGGCTGGGGTGAGGGGTCGCCGGTGCCGCAACTCAACACCTGGGTGATGCCCGCCAGCGCGGCCTTCGCGTCGCCCACGATGCCGAGTTCCACGCCGCGGTTCCAGCCGATGTCTTCGGCAGCCGTCTCGACCTGGATGATCTTCGCCGCCGGCCCGATCACGCCGCCGTAGTGCATGCGGAAGTCGAGCGGCACGCCCACGAGCAACACCACGTCGCCCTCGGCCAGCGCGCGCTTGCGGGTGAGCGACAGGTAACACGGGTGCGTGGTCGGCAAACAGCCGCGACCCATGCCGTTCAGGAAACACGGCGCGGCCAGCGACTCAGCCAGCGTGGCGAGTTCCGTGCCCGCGTCGCTCCATCGCACAGAACTTCCCGCCATGATCACGGGTCGCTCGGCTTCCGCCAACAAGCGGGCAGCTTGCTCGACGAGCCGCGGGTTGGGCACGGGGCGGACGTCGGTCCGATATCCGGTCGGCTGCGTGACCTTGTCTGCGTCCGCCACCCCGAACAGCACATCGACCGGCAGCTCGAGAAACACCGGACCTGGCCGACCGGACGTCGCGTGCCGGAACGCCATCGCGAGGAACTCGGCAATGCGCCGCACATCGAGACATCGCTTCGACCACTTGGTGATCGGCCGCATCAGCTCGACGTGATCGAGTTCCTGCAGCGCCCCTTTCTCGAAATCGCCGACGCCGCCCTGCCCGCCCAGCACAACGATCGGGCTGCCCGCGCGAAACGCATTGGCCACGGCCGTCACTGTCCCGGTCACGCCCGGCCCGGCCGTCACGACCGCAACGCCCGGCTGGCCCGTCACCCGCGCCCACGCATCGGCGGCATGAGCCGCCGCCTGTTCGTGGCGAAAGTCCACGACCTTGATGCCGAAGTCAACGCACCCGTCATAGATCGCCGCGATGTGCCCACCGCAGAGCGTAAAGATCACCGGCACGCGCTCGGCGGCAAGAAAGCGGGCAACGAGGTAGCCACCATGCTTGTTCATGGCGGAATGATAATGCACGCCCGAGACGCTGGAAACACTGGCGTGCGCAGCCCGCTCAACGCCGCAGCGTCGGTCGGGACCTGCTCACCCCCAACACATCGAATTGTGACTCCGCGGCCAGCAAGAGGTCGCCGTTTTCGAGCGTGGACCAGACCATTTCGTAACTTGTGGAGACGGCGTGTGTCGGCAGTGAATCACGCAGCGGCGCGGGCGTACCTTGGTCAAACAGGATGCGCACAGCCACCCCTTTGTTCATGTCGAGACAAGGCTCTGCTCGGCAAACTCGAGCACTGCGACAACCTGTTCGCGACGCACCCCAGGGAACCATGCAAGGAAGTCGTCGACGGTCGCGCCATCTTCGAGGTTCTCGAACAGCGCCTTCACCGGCACTCGTGTTCCCTGGAAAACCCATGCGCCGCTGACCTTGGCCGGCGACCGTTCCACCGAAGGACAATGATTCCAGTCAAGCATTGCGAACATCCTCCGATCACATTGCTCGCTTATCATAGCACTCGCACAAGTTCGCATGAAGGACGTTGTATCAGCACCTCAGTTCTCGCCTCAGGATTTTTCCCGTCGGCCCCTTGGGCAGCGAGTCGATGATCTGGACCATGCGCGGATACTTGTACGCGGCGAGATGCTCTTTGCAGTAGGCGATGATCTCGTCCGGGGTCGCTGACCGGCCGTCGCGCAACGCGATGACGGCCTTGACCTCCTCGCCGTACTTGGCGTCTGGCACACCGACGACGGCGGCCTCGCGCACGGCCGGGTGCTGGTACAACACCTCCTCCACCTCGCGCGGATACACGTTGTATCCGCCGCGGATGATCAGGTCCTTCTTGCGATCGACGATGTAGAAATCGCCGTCGTCGTCTTGCCGGCCGATGTCGCCGGAGTGGAACCACCCGCCGCGCATGGCCTCGGCCGTCGCGTCGGGCCGTTTGTAATAGCCCTTCATGATGTTGTGCCCGCGGATCAGCACCTCGCCCGTCTCGCCGACCGGCACGGGCCGACATCCGTCGTCGCCGATCATCATCTCGACGCCCCAGATCGGCCGGCCGATCGAACCGGCCCTCGCCGTGCGATCGACTTCCTGAGAACAGGCCAGCGGTGAGGTCTCGGAGAGGCCGTACGCCTCTTGAATGCGTACGCCGAACCGCGACTCGAACGCCCGTTTCACTTCGACCGGCAGCGCCGCTCCGCCCGACACGCAGAAGCGCAGGCTCGCCAGGTCGAATCGCCGCTCGGCGTCGGATACGGCCAGGATCGCAAAGTACATGGTCGGCACACCCGCGAAGAACGTGACGTGGTCGCGCTCGATCGCCGCCAGCCCGGTCTCGGCGTCGAATCGCTCGACATAGCGAACGGCCGCGCCGCCGAACAGCATGCCGTTCTGAATCGCCGTCTGGCCGAAGCTGTGATAGAGCGGCAACGCGGCCAGCCCAACGTGGCCGGGCCCCATCACCGCGACATCGTGCGGCCAGCGACAGAATTGGCGCTCGGAGACGCACAACGCGTTGAGCCACAGGTTCAGGTGCGTCAGCTCGGCGCCCTTCGGTCGGCCGGTCGTGCCGGATGTATATATAATGACTGCGGTGTCCTCGGCGGCGGCAGGGTGCAGCTCGGGCAGCCCGCCGGCTCGCTCGATTGCCTGCTCGAACCGAATCGAGCCGGGCGGCAACGACCCCGCCGCGCCGGCGCCCGCGACGAACAGCGTGCGGCAGCGTTCGACCCGGTCGAACCCGCGAGTACCCGCCTCAAGTGGCGACCACACGACCATCGCCACCGCGTCGGAATCGCTGAGCGTGTACGCCACCTCGTCGGCCACGAGCAGGATGTTCAGCGGCACCACGGTCGCGCCGGCGTGCAGGATGCCGAAGTACGCGATCGTGAACTCCGGCCGATTCGGGATCATCAGCCCGACCTTGTCGCCTGGCCCGACGCCCGCGTCCACCAGCGCCGCCGCGAACCGACGCACCGCGTCGCCGAGTTCGCGGTAGTTCAGTCGGAAGTCAGGGTGGATCAGCGCCGGCTCGTCGGCGAACCAAGCCGATCCGTTCTGCACGATGGACGCGAGGTTCAGCGTCATGGATTTCCCTTTGCGTCAGCGTTCCGTTTTCGGTCAAATCGGCGGCCGCACATGAAGGTCGCGCTGATGATCACCTGTCTGGGCGACGCATTCCGGCCCGAGGCCGGGGTTGCGACCGTCCGGCTGCTCCGGCGGCTCGGCGTCGCGGTTGAGTTCCCCGAGGCCCAGACCTGTTGCGGTCAGCCGTTCTTTAATAGCGGCTATCCGAAACAGGCTCAAGACCTGGCGCGGCATACGATCCGCGTGTTCGAGCGGGCCGAGCGAGTGGTCGCGCCGAGTGGTTCGTGCGCGGCCATGGTCAAGGTCGAGTATCCCGAGCTGTTTCATGACGACGCCGAGTGGCACGCCCGCGCGGTCGACCTGGCCGCGCGCACGCATGAGCTGACCGATTTCCTCGTGAACGTGCTCGGCCGCGACGACGTCGGCGCCAGCTTCCACGGCAAGGTGACCTATCATTACGCTTGCCACTTGCGGGCGCTGGGCTTGAAGGACGAGGCCGTGCGTCTGATCCGATCGGTCGCGGGCGTCGAGTACGTTCCGCTCGCCGGGCTCGAGGATTGTTGCGGGTTTGGCGGCTCGTTCGCGGTCCGATTCCCAGAAATCTCGGGGGCGATCGTACACGACAAGGCCCAGGCGATACTTCACACCGGTGCCGACATGGTCGTCGCCACCGACTCGGGTTGCCTTATGAACATCGCCGGCCGCCTGCATCGAATCGGTTCATCAGTTCGTGCGATGCACTTGGTCGAGTTGCTCGCGACCTGACCGAAGAGTATTCGGACGACTTCGTTTCGCGGACTCGGCCTATCGCCACGGTTACGGTCCAGCGGACGTGCGGAGATGCTCGCGCGGCGGCCGCTGATCGTGAAATCGCGACGCGGTCTGGAGCACGGCTACGAAATCCTTGGACGAAACGCCTCCGGCGAGTATCTTCATGCTGTCGGGCGAGCCCTGGTCGACGCGACCGACAAACCGTTTTTCGTGTTTCACATAGATCGCATGTACGATCGCGATCGGCGACGCTACCGGGCGATCCGAGGACCCTCAAATGGCTAGGAAAAGCAGACTGCCCAAGGCCTCGAAGACGGATCAGGAGTACGTTAAGAAGTTTGCCTCGCGGTCCGTGTTCGATCGGCTCGCCGAAGGCCAATTGGAGGTCGTACCGGCGGACGAAATACCCAAATCGCTCGCCGCGATCATGGGCTCGCGCGACGGAGTGTGGATACCCCTTTCCCCGCGCGACCTGCGACGGCTGCTCGCAGCGAGCGAGCAATCCGGTGTGGCGCCCGGCAAGCTCGTCGCGCAATGGACGCGAGAACGGCTGCGGAGCCGGCACGCCGGATGACCGAGAATTACGCCCAACGCGAGCACACCGACTTCACCGGCGCGAGCCGCACCGCGCTCGACACGCCGACGCTGCAAATCGCGCTCGAGCGGCTCGGCGGCACGCTGGCGGCCGGGAACCGGGCGGCGTGGGAGAAGCTGCCGGAATCGAACCTGCTGCGCGAACGGGCGCGACAGATCAAGGCGGAGACGCTGGCGCGGCTCGATCACTACCTGGCCCAGGCGGCGGACTCGGTCGAGCGGGCGGGCGGGCACGTACACTGGGCCGCCGATGCGGCCGAGGCGCGCGAGATCGTGCTGGGCATCGCCCGCGATCGCGGCGTGAAACGGATCGTGAAATCGAAGTCGATGACTTCGGAAGAGATTCATCTGAACGGGGCGATCGAGGCCGCCGGTCTGGCCGTCGTCGAGACCGACTTCGGCGAGTTCATTGCCCAGGCGGCGCGTCAGCGGCCCAGTCACCTGGTCGCGCCGATCATTCACATGACGGTCGAGCAGGTGGCCACGGTGCTCTCGGAGGCGCTCGGCCGTGAGCTGCCGCCCGACCCAAAGACGCTTGCGGCGGCGGCTCGCCAGCGGCTGCGCGAGGAGTTCCGCAACGCCGACATGGGCATCAGCGGCGCCAACTTCGTCGTGGCCGAGACCGGCGCCATCTGCATCATCTCGAACGAAGGCAACGCGCGACTGACCACGACCGTGCCGCCGATTCACGTCGCGATTGCGGGCATCGAGAAGGTCATTCCGCGCCTGGCAGACCTGCCGATCTTTCTGAAGCTGCTCGCGCGTGCAGCGACGGGGCAGAAGATGTCGGTGTATTCGAGCTTGATCACAGGCAGTAGGCAGTTGGCAGCAGGCAGTCGGGTGCAGGACGAATCTTTACTACTGCCTACTGCCAACTGCCTACTGCCTGAGCTCGACGGCCCCACCGAGTTTCACCTGATCTTCCTGGACAACGGCCGGTCGCGCATCCTCGCCGGGCCGTATCGCGAGAGCCTCTACTGCATTCGCTGCGGCGCGTGCCTGAACACCTGCCCGGTGTATCGCAAGGTGGGCGGGCACGCCTACGGCGGCGTCTACGCCGGCCCGATCGGCGCGGTGATCACGCCGCTCTACGACGGACTCGGCGATTATCCGCTGCTGCCGCACGCATCGAGTTTGTGCGGCGCGTGTCAGGCGGCATGTCCGCTGAAGATTCGCATCCCGCACATGCTGATCAGCCTGCGCAAGGACCTGCACGACCAGCCGGCCGGCGGGTTCGCCGAGTCGCTGATCTATCGGCTGTGGTCGCTCGCTCTGCGTTCGCCGATGCTCTATCGCGTCGGGCTTTGGCTGGCCAGCCGACTGCTCGGCGGTCGCGAGGGCGGGTGGCTCGCACGCATGCCCGGCCCACTGGCCGGTTGGACCCAAGCGCGCGACTTTCCCGCGCCAGCGCGCGAGACCTTCCGCGACCGTTGGAGGCAGCTGGATGAGGATTGAGGATAGAGGATAGAGGATAGAGGATTGAGGATTGAGGATGAGGTCCTTGGTCTATCCTCAATCCTCGATCCTCTATCCTCGCTTCCCTTGCGCTTGCCCGTAGAGGTAGACGCGATTCCGGCCGTCGCGTTTGGCGCGGTAGAGCGCCTCGTCGGCGCGTTCGAGCAACTCGGTGCGACAGACGCCGTCCCACGGAAACGTCGCCAAGCCGCCGCTCAGCGTCACGCCGTCGCAGTTGACCGCGCCGAATCGGTGCTTCATCGTCGCCTCGCGCAGCCGCTCGGCAAAGGCGAACGCGGTGGTCGGGTAGCCCTGCCAGCCGCTGCCCGACTGCTCGCCGCGTCCATCCCACAACACGACGGCGAACTCCTCGCCGCCCAAGCGGCACACGACGTCGTGCGTGCGGAAATTCTGCCGCATCAACGTGGCCACCTCGCGCAGCACCTGATCGCCCGCGGGATGGCCGAACTGGTCGTTGTAGCGCTTGAAGTGGTCGATGTCGAACAGCAGCAGCGTGACCGGGAAGTTCTGCACTCGCGCGCGATCGAGGATGGCGTCGAGGAATTCCCAGAGATAACGGCGGTTGTACAACCCGGTCAGATCGTCGCGGATCGCCAGATCTTCGACCTCGCGGTAGCGCAGCGCATGATGAAACACGCCGCCGACCGAGTCGGCGATGTTCACGAGCAGTTCCAGATCGCGCGGTTCAAACGAACAGCGTCGCGCCGGCTCGGTTACGTTCACGACTCCCACCACGCGGCGGTCGCCGTTCACGGGCACCGAAATGAACGAATCGCTGCGGTAGTTCCGGTCGGTGTGCTCGGCCCCGGCGTCGACGAGCAGCGGCTTGCCGATCGAAGCGACGCGGCCAGCCACACCCTCGCCCACTCGAACGACCGTGTTCGCCACCACGCCGTCGGGCACTCCGCGCGCTGCGAGGATACGCAGCAACCGCGCGTTGTTGAGCACCATCAGGCTGGTGCGTGACGACTGCAACTCGCGGGCCGCCAGGTCCACGGTGAACTGCGACAGACGCGGCAGGTCGTCGATGAACTGGCCCAACGTCTTCAGTCCGCGCAGCAACTCGGCGAGCGCCCAGTCGTTGTATTGCCGCACCTGATGGTCGCCCGCGACGGTCGGCGCACGGCCGTTAGAGGCGTCGTCAAGGACGTCGGCGGCGAAGCGGGTCGCTTCGGCAACGGTACCTATGGCCACTGATCGTGCTCCCGGCCTGGCCAAGCTGTGTTTGCGATGGGTTTGATTGAGATTGATTCGAGCGAATGCTCGTTCACGCGACACGGCGGCGACATGCATGATGTTCCGACAGCCAACCATACCACGCATTCGACGATGGGCAAGAAATGCGGAATGGCCGCGGCGTTTCGAGATCGCGGGTTGTGGAGGTCGCGCCGTCCTTGCGGGTCGTCGCGGCGTGGCTTATGCTCAGCCGCGTATTCCATGAAGCGATCCGGCAACAACGTCTGGTGGCTGCGGTCCGCCGTGCTGTTCGCAGCGATCTGCGGCGGCCGAGTGGCCGTCGGCGACGCCCGCGGCCCGTTCGCATCGCACCCACCCACGCGGCCGTTGCCGCGACCGAGCGGGCGACCGCTCGGCGAGGGGCCGGCGTTCTTCGTCGATGCCGCCGCGGGCGACGACCGGGCGGACGGTTCCAAGTCGCACCCGTGGAAAACGCTGGCTCATTCGATCACGCGCCTGCGGACGGGCGACACGCTCTGCCTGCGCGGCGGAACCTACTACGAGCATGTGGTCGTCTCGCGGTCGGGCACGATCGCGCGGCCCATCACGATCCGCGGTTATCCCGGTGAGCTGGTCGTGATCGACGGCGGCCTGCGTGAGTTCTTCGACGAGCCGGCCGCCGCCTGGACGCCGTGTCCGGACGGCGCGCCGGGCGAGTTTCAATCATCCAAGACATACCCCGACCTCGGCGGCGGCGTCGATGAGACGAACGTGCTCGGCAACTTTGGCGATTCGATGCTGCCGCTCCAGGGCTATCGGTTTCGCGGCGACCTCGAGAGCGACAACCCGTACTGGAACGTCGGCAACGAGATCGGCGGCGACGCCGGCGTGTACTGCGGACCGGGCGTGTGGTACGACCCGGCGAGCGGCCGTATCCACGCGCGGCTCGCGCACACGCGGCTTGCGGGCCTCGGCAACGACAACTACCGCGGCGAGACTGACCCGCGCAAGCTGCCGCTGGTCATCGCCGGCCATCGCGGAGGATCGCCGCTCGCGATCGACGGCGCGCGCCATGTGCGGCTGCAGGACCTCGTGCTGCGCGGCTCGCGCGTGGCGACGCTCGCGATCCACGACGCCGCCCACGTCGAACTCGACGGCCTGACGATCTACGGCGGATCGACCGCAGTCGAGGTGCGCGACACCGTCAATCTGCGGGTGCTGCACACCGCCTGCCGCGGCATCGCTGCGCCGTGGACGTTTCGCGGCAGCCTGAAGTATCGTGCGATCGAGGCCCGCATCTTCTCGGCGAGCGGCTGGTTGCCCACCGGCGCCGACAACCGCGACTTCGAGTTGGCCTACTCGGAGTTCACCGATTGCGTCGATGGCGTGTTCATCGGCAACGTGCGCGGCGTCCGGTTCCATCACAATCTGCTGGACAACGTGAGCGACGACGGCATCTTCCTGACCGCGACCACTGGTTTCGACGGCACGACGCACGGCGGCGACGCACACATCTACCAGAACGTGCTGTCGCGCTGTCTGACCACGTTCGCGTTTGGGGTCGGCCACGGCCGGCAGAAGACGGTTGCGACGGGCAAACAGATGGGGGCGGGTGTTCACGTCTACCGCAACGTTTTCGATTTTCGCCGGCCGGTGATGTACTACTGGCCGACCGGGCCGGACGCGCCGCAAGAGATTTCGTCGTACGGGCGGGTCGCGAGCGATCATGGCAGCCCGGCGTGGGAGCCGATGCGGATCTACCACAACACGATCATCGCCGGCGAGCCGCCGCGCTACGATTACGGCACAAGCGGTCTGGCCGGCGCGATGGGCCACGGCACGCAGAAGCGAGTCTTCAACAACATCGTTCACCAGTTGCACGGACTGCCCGGCCAGACGATGCCCGACCCGGCGACCGATTTCAACGGCGACGGCAACGTGCACTGGAGCGTCTCCGATGGTCCCGGTTTTCAGGGCGACTGGAACTCGAAGTTCCGACGTTCCGCGGCGTTTGAGGCGACGAGGGCGCGGTACAAGCCGGGCTGGACCGCTCACGATCAGTTCCGCGATCCGAAGTTCGTCCGATTCGACGGCGACTGGCGAGCGGCCTGCGACCTGCGGCTCGCGCCCGACAGCCCGGCGATCGACGCGGGAGTCGAGTTGCCTGGATGGCCCGACGCCGCGCTTGGAGCGGACGCGGGAGCACCAGACGCGGGTGCGATTCCGTCGGGCGCGGCCGTGTGGCGCGTCGGCGTTGGCGGGCGGCTGAATGCAAGCGGCGGCGCGGCCGAGTCGGGCGACATGCCGACCGATCCGAGGCGGGCGTTTCCGCTCGGCGAGGAACTCGCCCGGCCGGCCCCTGCGGTGAAGCCCGCGCTGGTGCTCGAAGGGTACCCGGCGTTTGACTCGCCGCTCGTGCAGTTCGCGTTGCGACGCCGCGGTGCGCCCGTGACCTCGATCGAACGCACGTGGCTCGACCCTCGCGAGTTCAGCAAGTTCCACGTCGTCGTGATCGACGGTAGTTTTGCGCGGGCGAAGATCGAGCCGAACAAGTTCAACGCCGACGAACTAGCGCGGCTGCGGTCGTTTCTCGAAGACGGCGGGACGCTCGTGCTGATGCGCGAGCGGACCGATCTGTTCGCGACGCCGGAAGGGCGCGACTTCCTAGCCGAGATCGTCGGACCGGCAGCGCGCGAACCGGCGGCCGAGTTGGAACTGCGCAAGCCCGATCACCCGTGGGTCAGCCACCTCGCGCCGCGGGCGCCGCACGCGTGGCTGAACGCGAAGGCGGCCTCGGTGCTGCAGATGAGCCGCGCCGAGAACATTATCGGCACCGCGGCGGGCGCGACGACGCTATGCCGCGCCCCTGTCGGCAAGGGCCAGCTCATCTACATCGGCTGGAGCATCGCAGCGTCTTTGCCCAACGGACGGCAGCCTTCCGCGCTCGAACAAGAGGTCCAGTACGAGGAGCAGTTCCAGATTCTCGATCGCGTCATCGCAAGCCTGTATCCAGACTCGGCCAGGTAGGCAACTACAGATGACACAGAAGACACAGAAGGGCTGCGAAAGTACAGCACCGACTTCTGAGCCGCTCTGTGTAATCTGTGTCGTCTGTGGTCGTCCCCGCGTATCCCTCGCAGCAAAGGAGACACACCGATGAAACGACTGGCATTGATGGGGTCATGTTTGTCGTTGGGGCTGTTTGCGTTCGCGCCCGCCGCCGAAGAGAAGTGGCAGAACCCGGTGCGCACGTTGCTGGCCGAGGGCAAGCCGGTCGTCGGAGCGACGATCACGGTCGGCAGCGTAGACGTGGCCGCCCACCTGGCCAACGCGGGTTTTGATTTCCTGTGGGTCGAGATGGAGCACAGCCCGATCACGCTCGAGACGCTGCGGAACATGACGCTGGCGACGCGCGGACTGAAGGCGATGCCGTTTGTGCGCGTGCCGGTGAACGAACTGTGGACGGCCAAGCGGGCGCTCGACGCCGGCGCGATGGGTGTGATCTTTCCGTTCACGAGCACGCCCGAACTGGCGCGTCAGGCCGTGGCCGCGTGCAAGTATCCACCCGAAGGCCGACGCGGCTCAGGCCCCGGGCTCGCCTCATTCCGCTGGCCCGCGCCCGACGAAGGCTATCACGCCTTCGCCAACCGCAACGTGATGGTGATCACGATCATCGAGGACCAATCGGGCGTCGATCACGTCGACGAGATTGCGGCGGTGCCCGGCGTCGACGTGATCTTCATCGGGCCGAGCGACCTGTCGTGGCAACTGGCCGGCGGCGATGGCGAGCATCCCAAGGTCAAGGCCGCGACCGAGAAGATCATCGCCGCGGCCAAGCGGCATAAGAAGGTGCTGGGCCGCCCCGCCGGCACGCCCGACGAGGTGAAGAAGTATATGGAACAGGGGTTCCGGTTCTTCCAAGGACCGAGCGACCTCGGCCTGATGCGGTCCGGCGCCGCGCCGCTCTTGGGGCCGCTCGACAAGAAGGGGATCGACCCGAAGACGAAGTCGCTGTACTGAGTACTGCTCCACATTGAAAGGGGTCTGAAATCGGCCTCGGTCGTTTAACCCGCAGCCGCAGGCGAGGCATGGCTGGCGCTTGTTGTGCCTCGCCTGCGGCTGCGGGTTAAACGAATTCGGACCCCTTTCAATGTGGAGCGGTACTGAGGAAACCCAAAACGCACCTTGGTGGTCGTTCGGCTCTAGCCGGTTGTTGGGGACCGCCTGAAGGCGGGGCTACGAACGAAGGTGCGCTGTAGTGTTGGCTTACCCGGAGACTCCCATGAAACTCGGCATGTTGGGCATGTGGCACTCTCACGCCGACGGCATTGTGCGTCGGGTGGCTGAGCATCCGGATGAGTTTTCGCTCGTCGGATTCTACGACCCCGACCCGCAAGTTGTCGCGTCGCGCCGCAAGCAGTGGGCGCCGATCTTGCCGCAGTTTCGGCTGTTCGATTCGCCCGATCGGCTGCTGGCCGAGGCGATGGACGGCGTGGTGGTCGAGAGTCGCGTCCACGAGAACCTGCGGCTCGCGCGAATGGCGCTCGAAAGCGGCCGGCCAGTAATGCTGGAAAAGCCGGCGGGCGACAAGCTCGCCGACCACCGCGCGCTGGTCGACCTGGCGCAGCGAAAACACCTGCACGTGCAGATGATCTATCTGTTCCGCTACATGAGCGCGGTGCAGGAGATGTTCCGGATCGCCCGAGCGGGCGAGTTGGGTCGCATCTACGAGTTCCGCGCTCGGTTGCCCAAGAGCCTCGGCGAGTATCGACGGTTCGTCGAGGAGTTGCGGCTCTACCGCGGCGGAATGTTCTTCGAGATGGCCGGCCACGTCATCGACATGATGGTCGCCGTGCTCGGCAAGCCGAAAAAGACGACCGGCTTCCTCGGCCACCATCACACCGAGCCGCCGGCGAGCTACATGGACAACGGCCTGGCCGTGTTCGAGTACGATCACGCCTGGGGCATCATCGAGGTCCCGTCGCTCGAGGTCGCTCCGCACTCGAGGCGGATCGAGGTCTATGGCGCCGGCGGTGCGTGCGTAATCCCACACCTCGGCAGCGGCCACTTGCCGAACAGGAACATTCAGCCGATCGAGGTCTATCGCGCTGGCGACGCCGGCTGGCGCACGATCGAACTGCCGGCCGCGACGCTGCAGATCGCCGACCTGCGCGAGTTCGCCGCCGTCGTCGCCGGCCGCAAACAGCCAGACTTTCCGATCAGCCACGACGTCGCGGTCCAGGAGGCGTTGATGCAAGCCTGCAGCATGGCTTAATACTGCTCCACATTGAAGGGGGTTCGAATTCGTTTAACCCGCAGCCGCAGGCGAGGCATGGCTGGCGTTTGTTGTGCCTCGCCTGCGGCTGCGGGTTAAACGACCGAAGCCGATTTCAGACCCTATTCAATGTGGCACAGTACGTAATCGCGCATGGCGACCGAAAAAGCCCTAGCCCTGGTCATCCGGCAGGTCGACTTCAGCGAGACGAGTCGGGTCGTGACGTTCTTCACTCGCGAGTTCGGCAAGGTGGGGGCCTTGGCCAAGGGCGGGCGACGACTCAAGGGGCCTTTCGCAGGTGCCCTTGATCTACTTAGTGTATGTCGTATAGTCCTCATCCGCAAAAGCTCGGACAGCCTGGATCTGCTGACCGAGGCGGAACTGGTGAAGGGGTTCAAGCCCGATGCCGTTCGTCCAGGGCACGCGCCCGCGCGATCGGCCGGCGCCCCACCGCGGAACAGTCTGCAAGTCTTGTACGCCGGCTACTACGTGGCCGAGTTGCTCTTGGAGTTGACGGAAGACGACGACCCACATCCGCTGCTGTTTGACGCGGCGGTGGATTGCCTCGGCGATCTTGAATCGAGCGATGACATCGCCTTGGTGCTAAGGCGATTCGAGTTGTTGCTGCTGCGTGACACGGGCCACATGCCGAACTTCGAGGCGTGTGCGGCCTGCGGCGCGGCGGTCGGCGACGAGTCGGCGTTGTGGTTCAGCGCCGCGTCGGGCGGGCTCGTGTGCCGCGCGTGTGCCCCGGCTGCTCGCGGCACAGTGCGGTTGACGGCCGGCGCGGTGAAGGCAATCGAGCTTCTCGCTGAACCGGGCGGCGTGCAGTGGAAACGACTGCGGTTAGCCGCCGGGATGCAGTGCGAATTGGCTGCGGTCACTCGCGGCGCGATCTTGCGATTGGTCGGACGTGAGTTGAGGACGGCACAGTTTCTGAGGGACTCCCCGTAGTGAACCGGAACAGAGCGCATCGCGGGCCTCACCCGTGGCTGGCCGCCGCCGCCATCGGGCTGGGCGTCATGTCGGCCACAGGTTGTCATCATCGGTCGCTGTTGTCGGACCCCGAGGTGTTGGCTCGGGCGGCCGACGATTCGGGCGACTATGAGACGCTCGTCTTGCAGGCGGGCGAGTGGGAGAAGCCCGACACGCCCGCAGCGGGGACTGCGGCGGGCGACTTGCACATCGCCGAGTCGCTCTATCGCGCCGAGGACTACGCCCGCGCGGCCGAGGCGTTCGAGGAGGTCGCCGACAAGCATAAGGACGTCGCGGCGGTTCACGATCGAGCGCTGTTCATGCGCGCCGAGTCGCAGTACCAGCTTGGCCTCTACGCCAGCGCCCGCGATTCGTATCAGGAGTTCACCAAGACCTATCCGGGCAGCAAGCACGTGTCCGTGGCTATGCAGCGGCTCTTCGCCATCGCCGACTCATGGCTCGAAGACGCGCGTTACGACGTGCGCCGCGGCGAGCCGGGCGCGTTCCCAGGTCGATTCATCAACCTGCAACCCCGCCGCAAGCCGATCTTCGACATCGATGGCCATGCCGTCCAGGCGCTCGATTACGTGCGCGACCGCGACCCGAATGGGCCGCTGGCCGACGATGCGCTGATGATGGCCGCGGGCTACCACTTCAGCACCGGCGACTACCGCACGGCCGAGCAGCTCTCGCAGCGGCTGCTCGAAACCTATCCGCGCAGCGAGCACCAGGCGCGGGCGCACTTGCTGGCGGCCGAGTCGAAAATCCAATCTTACAAAGGTCCGGCTTACGAGGGCCGCAAGCTCGAAGAAGCGGGACGCATTCTGCAGGCCGGCCTCACGCAGTTTCCCGACGAACTCGAAGCCGATCGGCAGCAGGTCTACCACAAGCTCGACGCCATCCGCCACGAACGGGCCAAGGCGCAGTTCGAGGTTGCCGCGTGGTACGAGCGCGTCGGCAAGCCGAACTCAGCGCGAGTTTACTATCAACTCGTGATGAAGAACTTCGCGGGTACCAAGTGGTCGGAGCGGGCCGCCGAGCGACTCGCTGCGTTGGACTCGGCCGACGCGGGCCAACCCGCGACGCCGGCCGCCGACGGACCCGCGACCGACAGCGAGCGAAAATCCTGGCGCGATCGGCTGGCCGATCGATTCGGCGAAAGGAACCAGTAACGTGAACCGACGAACCTGGCTCAAGGCGACGGTGGCCGGCGCGCTGGCCGGCTGCGGCTATTCGACGCGGCCCATGCACCCGTGCGACATCCAGACTGTGTACGTTCCGATGTTCGAGACCCGAGTCTTCCGCCGCGGCGTCGAAATGCAACTGACCGAGGCGGTGATCAAGGAACTCGAACAGAAGACGCCGTACAAAGTCGTACGCAGCGAAAACGCCGACACGACGCTGCGCGGCGAGATCAAGACTGTGCGTAAGCGCGTGCTCATCCAGACGCCCGAAGACGAGCCTCGCGAACTGGAGACTGCGCTGACGATCGAGGTCGAATGGCGCGACAACCGCACCGGCGAACTGCTCGCCAGCGGCCAGGCGCCGGGCGTGCCGTTCCTGGTGCGCGGCGACTCGCAGTATGCCCCCGAACTCGGCCAGACCACGGCCACCGCGATCAAGGAAACCGTCGACAAGTTGGCGGTCCAAGTAGTAGCCATGATGGAAGAACCTTGGTAAACTCCTGCGGCTAAGTACTGCTCCACATTGAAAGGGGTTCGTTTAACCCGCAGCCGCAGGCGAGGCACAACAAACGCCAGCCATGCCTCGCCTGCGGCTGCGGGTTAAACGACCGAAGCCGATTTCAGACCCTTTTCAATGTGGCACAGTACTAAGCTGAGGCGACGTTGAGACTGCCCACAAGTGAGTAGCGGATGACGGATTCCCCGCACAATTCCAAACCCACCGCACCTCGTCCCAAACGCGGCCCGCAACTATCCCGGCCACTTATCGGTTGGCTCCTGCTGGCGCTGGTCGGCATCGGTCTGGCCAAGTTCGTGCAACAGATCAACGAGGGCGGCCCGAAGCTGCTGACGATCAACGATCTGTACGGCCGTTGGGACGAGACGCTCAACGACGGCAAGGGTGGCTTCGCTGAGTTTACGCGGGCCAAGGTCGAGGAAGAGAAACTCTATCTCTGGACCAGCCCGGCGGTCGACGGTAAGCCGCCCGAGGGCCGACCTCAATTTGCCGTCAAGCTGCCCCCGAACGCGATCAGCCAAGAACAACTCCTGAGCAAACTCAGCAAGATACCGGGCTTCGAGTACGACAGCTCGAATCAGGTGCTGCTGAACGTGCTGTATCTGGTCGCGCCGTGGGTGGTGCTGTTCGGGCTGGTTTGGTTCTTTTTCATTCGCCAGTTTCGCGGGCCGGGCGGCGCGGGCGGCGTGCTGAGTTTCGGCAAGATGCGGGCGCGGCTGGCCAATCGCGAACAGACGTGCATCACGTTCGACGACGTGGCGGGCATCAACGAAGCCAAGGAGGAAGTGCGTGAAGTCATCGAGTTCCTGAAGAACCCGGAACGGTTCCACCGGCTCGGCGGCCGCATTCCACGCGGCATCATGCTGGTCGGCGCGCCGGGCACCGGCAAGACGCTGATGGCCAAGGCGATCGCCGGCGAGGCCGGTGTGCCGTTCTTTTCGATCTGCGGTAGCGACTTCGTCGAGATGTTCGTGGGCGTCGGCGCCAGCCGCGTACGCGACCTGTTCAAGCAGGCGAAGGAATCGAGCCCGTGCATCATCTTTCTGGATGAGATCGACGCGGTCGGGCGCCGGCGCGGCAGCGGACTCGGCGGCGGTCACGATGAACGCGAGCAGACGCTCAACGCCATCCTGGTCGAGATGGATGGGTTCGACACGAACGAGCAAGTGATCGTGATCGCGTCGACGAACCGGCCCGACGTGCTCGACCCCGCGCTGTTGCGACCCGGCCGGTTCGACCGCGAGATCGTCATCGACCTGCCCGACGTGAAGGGGCGCGTCGAGATACTCAAGGTCCACGCCCGCGCGGTGAAGATGGCTCCGGACGTCGATCTCGAAGTGCTGGCCCGCGCGACCCCGACGTTCAGCGGCGCCGACCTGGCCGCGATCATCAACGAGGCCGCGATCCGAGCGACCCTGGCCGACAAGGCGGCGATCGAGATGGAGGACCTCGAAGAGTCCCGCGACAAGATACGCTGGGGACGCCAGAAGCGCAGCCGAGTCATGGACGAGCACGACCGCCGCGTCACCGCCTACCACGAAGCCGGCCACGCGATCGTCAATCGGCTCTGCCCCGAAGTCGAGCCGTTGCACAAGGTCACGATCATCCCACGCGGCATGTCGCTGGGCGCGACCATGTGGCTGCCCGAGAAGGACCAATACACCTACACGCGGCGGCGACTGTTCGGACGCATCAAGGTGGCACTGGGCGGCCAGATCGCCGAGAAGCTCTTCTTCGACGACTTCTCGACCGGTGCATCGGGCGACATTCAACATGCCACCGAGATCGCTCGGCGCATGGTCTGCGAGTTCGGCATGAGCGACACGATCGGCCCGATCCGCTACACGAGCCGCGAGCAACACGTCTTTCTGGGCGGCGAGGTGGTGCAGCCGCGCGAGCATAGCGAGGCCACCGCACAGATTATCGACGTCGAGGTGAAGAAGCTCGTCGATACCGCCTGCCTGGAAACTGAGCGACTGATTCGCGAGCACACCGACGACATGCACAAGCTGGCGGCCGCTCTGCTCAAGTACGAATCGCTCAGCGCCGCCGAAGTCGATCGCGTGCTCGCCGGCGAAGAACTCGACCGCCCACCGATCAATTCGCATCCCGCCTCCGCCGCGCCCGTGACCTAGGCCGTCGGTGGTCCGTCGGGTGGGCCGAGTCCTCGACGCGCCAGCCCACCAGCCTCGCGAGCCAGTCGGGCTTGAGCGTAATCGCGGATTCGGGTACGACAGCCGCCCCATTCAAGACCCTTTTTCACGCAAGGAGGTCTGATCATGGCCATTCGTTTCGTCCTGTGGATTTCCGCACTCGTCGCGACCGTCGGCCTGGCGCCTGCCGTCAGTGCTCAAGAGGCCGCCGATCACGAGGCTTCGGCGTCGGGAGGCCTTCGCGATTCCGACGTGGTCAAACCAGGTTCGCAGCCCACTCCTGCGGTGATCCTCGATGTCGTGCCCGCATCGCTGGAGCAGGATGCCACGAAGGATTGTCCTGAGTGCAAGCCGTCCGGCGGATTGGCCGGACTGCTGAAACACGGGAGCAAACTGGCGTCGCTGTTCCTGCCGTTTGAGTTCGAGATCGAGGTCGGCGACCCCGTCGAGCCGTCTCGATCGTGCGAACGAGAATGCTGCAAGTCGGCCCAGGCGACTGGGATCGATTGCCCTCGGTCGCTCGTGCTCCGAGGCGAATCGGGGCGGCACGATCAGCCTGGGTCGGTGCATGTGCCTTGCCCGGAGTGTATTCGACAGGTGCAGCTCGAGTTGGTCGAGTCCGAAGGGACCATAGAGGAAGGACCCGAAGAAGAAACGGTCGTGTTCATGGAAAACGTGCTGCACGCACAGGCGCAGTACCTCGAAGAGATGATGGACGCTCGGCTCAACCACGAGCGAGAGAAGCTCGAGATCAAGTGGGCCGCCGAGTCGGCCGTGGCCAAGCTGACCGCGCGGCACACCGAGGAACTCGCCCGGGTGCGGGCCGAGCATGCCGCCGAATTGGTCAGGGCCAAGGAAGAGTCGTGGGAGTTCGAACGCAGACTGCTCGAAGCACACCATCGCCAGGCGATCGACCATGAGCGCGAGTTGGCTGAGTTGCGTCGCGAGCACATGCAGGAGTTGCACGCCATGCGGCTCGCGGCGTTGCAATCGGAGATGGCGATGCTGCGCGGCGACGCGGCGACGAAGCCCGCGGCGACCAGCGCGGCGACCGGGTCAGACCCCCATGCGTCCGTGAGGTCCGGGGCGCCGTGGCAGCGACCAGTCGCCGGCGCTCGCGGCGCGACAGCGACGATTGCGCCGCACGTGGCGCGGCCGATCGGCCGTGTACAGCCGACCCCCGATCGCGAACTCGATGAGCTGCAACAGACGGACTTCACCGCCGGTGTTCCGCCGGCGCCGCGGCCGGTTGCCGACGAGATCGAACAACTGCGTCACGAAGTGGCCCGGCTTCGGTCGCTCGTCGAAGACCTGCTCTGCGTTGGGCCGGGCCACCCGCCGGCGCCCGTGCCGCAGAGTGCATCCGACGGGTCGAGTGCATCGGAGATCGTTCGAGACGGGCTGCCAATCCTGCGCTAGTCGCCACGATTGCGGGGCGTTAGACTGGCGGAGCGTTTTGTGGGAGGGCCAGCCCCTTGCTCCGCATCGGCCGCGAAAGCCAACGCAATTGCCAAGGCGTGACCCGTCGCGAGTTCTTGCAGGCGGGGTCGCTCGGCGCGTTGGGTCTGACTTGGGCCGACCTGTTGCGACTGCGGGCGATCGGCGGCGCCGCCGACTCGCCGGTGCGGTCGGTGGTGCTGGTCTGGCTGTGGGGCGGGCCGAGTCACCTCGACACGTTCGACATGAAGCCCGCCGCGCCCGACGAATATCGCGGCCCGTTCACGCTCACGCGCACCCGTGTCAGCGGCATTCACATCTGCGAGTTGTTGCCACGACTCGCGAAGCTCACCGACAAGTATTCGATCCTGCGTTCGCTGCACTGCGCATCGAACGATCACGGAGTCGCCGGCACGATCGGCCTGACCGGCTCGATCGCCGGATCGATCAACCTGGGCGGCATGACCGCGGTCGGCAGCGCGCGGCCGTGTACCGGTTCGATCGTCTCGCGATTTCGCGCGTCGTCGAACGTGACGACGATGTTGCCGCGTTTCATCGTCGTGGGCGGGCGGTTGCACCAGGGCAAGAAGCCGATTGCCGGCGAGGGGGGCGGAAAGCTCGGCGCGGTCTACGATCCGTTTCGGCTGGAGTACGACGTCGACCAGGGCGCGAAGGCCCCGGCGATCGCACTGGCCGAGGATGTGCCCGTGGCCCGGCTCGATGATCGCCGCGGACTGCTGCGGTCGCTCGATCAGGCCGACCAGCGCATCGAGGCGCGCCGACCGATCCAATCGCTCGACGGCTTCTACGATCAGGCGTTCTCGCTGCTCATGGCCGGCCCGGCGAAGAAGACATTTGACCTGGCCGGCGAGTCCGACGCGGTGCGCGATCGTTACGGCCGGTTTCGGTTTGGGCAATCGTGTCTGCTCGCGCGGCGGCTGGTTGAGGCGGCCGTGCCGTTCGTGCAAGTGAACTGGAGCGCGCACGTCGAGGCCGAAGAGGATGCCGGCGACGGCGGCTGGGACATGCACTATCGTAACTTCGAGGTGCTGCAAGACCGGCATCTGTGGATGCTCGACCAGACGCTCAGTGCGTTTCTGGAGGATCTCGACGCGCGCGGCCTGCTGGCCAGTACGTTGGTGCTGGCGGTCGGCGAGTTCGGGCGCACGCCGAAGATCAATCCGCACGCAGGTCGCGATCATTGGGAGAAGTGCTACTCGGCCGTGATGGCGGGCGGCGGCGTGGTCGGCGGCCGCGTAGTCGGTTCGAGCGACGCACTCGGCGAGCACCCGCGCGAACGACCGCTCACACCGGCCGACCTGGCCGCCACGGTGCTCGACCGCTGCGGAGTATCGGTCGCCGGGCTACAGCAGTTTCAGGTGCAGCCCGAGGGCGAGGTGATTCGGGAGCTGTTTTGAGCTCAGTTGATCCGCGAAGAGACAACCACGAATCACACGAATCACACGAATGAAAAACAGGACGCAGGCAAACAGGCGGGAACCACGAGGTCGATCTGCGTGGCACTTGCTTGAGCAACCGCCGGCGATCTTCGCATTCGTGTTATTCGTGCCATTCGTGGTTGTGGTTTGGTTGGCGTGCGGACAAGACGCCGCGTCAGCCGCGCGTCCCGCCCAAGACTCGACCGTTCAACGCTTGACCACCGACGGCAACCTGAAACAGCATCCAGCCTGGTCGCCCGACGGCAAGTTGCTCGTTTGTACGATCTACCTCAAGGGCAAGGTTGGACTGGTTCAGCGGTCGTTGGATGTTGCGGAATGGAAACATGTGACGCCGCTCGATGATAATCCGGAATACGAGCCGGTGTGGTCGCCCGACGGCGGGCGTATCGTGTTTGTGCAGGACTCGTTGTCGGGGACCGACGGACAGCTTCGCCTCTACGTCATGAACGCGGATGGTTCGGAAGCGAAGCAACTGGTCGCGCCGGCGAACCGACCGAACCAAGACGAGCACCCGGCGTGGTCGCCCGACGGCAAGACCATCGCATTTACGACAACCCGCGCCGGCAACCAGGAGATATACCTGTGTGACGCCGATGGGTCGAACCTGCGGCGCATCACGACGTCGCCCGGCGCCGACTCGCACCCGACCTGGTCGCCCGACGGCAAACAGCTCGCGTTTTGTTCGGTGCGGTTCGGCAACATGGAGATTTGTGCGATGGGGGCCGACGGATCGGACGTGCGGCGACTGACCGATCACCCGGCGTTGGACTACGCGCCGAAATGGTCGCCCGACGGGCGTCACATCGCGTTCACAACGACTCGCGACGGGGATTACGAGGTGTACTTGGTGCGCCCCGACGGCAGCGGGCTCGTGAACCTGACTCGCCACGCGGGGCTGGACAAGGACCCCGCGTGGGCGCCCGACGGGCGTTGGGTAACGTTTGTGTCGAATCGCGAGGGTCGATTTGACCTGTATCGAATTGGAATCTGAGAACAAGTTGTGTCGGGCATTGCCAGCCCAGTTTTCGCTCGGGGGCGGCACAGGCTTAGCAGCCAGACAAGCCCTCCGAAAGTTTTTTGTTGAATTCCACGGTTGCGGCGGGTAACAAGGAGTAGTTTTAACGGGTCTCTAGACCCGGACCGAGGGGGCGAGTGGTGGCGCGGGATTTCGGTCTGCTGGCGAGGGGCTTGGCGACCGACGGCCTTCATTCCTGCGCGATCCACACAGTATTTGGTGTTCGGTCGCATTCCGCCCGAAAGCGATAGCTCACGGGGTCGCCGCTGTCGGCGGGTGTGGCACCCTCATTGGTGGCCGGTGGTTCCCTTCGGGGCACACATCACCATCTTGCGGGTTAGGCAATCCACGCCGCGGCGCGCACGCAGGGCGTCGTTCCCGCACGACCATCGACAACCACCCACGCAGAGTTTGGGGAATCATGAGTAGTTTTGTGCGCCTGTACAGGGAGTGCTTGGGGGTGTGTTGCGCTCCACACTGAAAGGGGTTTGAATTCGTTTAACCCGCAGCCGCAGGCGAGGCACAACCAACGCCAGCCATGCCTCGCCTGCGGCTGCGGGTTAAACGACCGAAGCCGACTTCAGACCCTATTCAGTGTGGAGCGGTACTAAGTCGTCCCGACGCGGCCTGTCGTGCATGGTCGCAAGGCGGGGATGCGTGACCGGGTTCAGTTCGAGGGGAAGAAGACGTCACCGAGGTAAGCTCATGAAGTGGTTCAGAAGACTGCTGTCGCGGAGCGCGGGACAAGAACACAAACGGTCGAGATCGCGCGGGCACGGCGAAACGAGGATGGCCGAGCGCCGCAGCGCGAGTCCGGGAACCGGCGGCACGCGCCGGCGGCGCACGGGGTCGAGCGACCACGAAGAGCGGCGTCTGGCGAAGCCGCACAAGTTCGCGCTGGAGCGACTCGAAGAGCGTGTGCTGCTGTCGAGCGACCCGATCAAGACTGCGGCCCTAGATCGACTGCAGACGGCCACCGTGTTGGACCAAGACACGATGATCTGGGACAACCAGCAGTCGGACTTCGTTCCGGACGAATGGTTGGTTCGTTTCCGGCTCGACTCGGGATTGACGCCCGACCAGCAACGAGTGCAGGCCAGCCAGCGGCTTGCCACGCTGGCGCCGAATGCGACGCTGGGCGACTACCTGAACTCGCCGGGCCTGTTCGCAATCCAATCGCCGTCTTCGAGTCCCTCGGCGATGGCCGCCCTGTTGAACAGCGCCGCCGATCTGGCGTACATCGAGCCGAACTTCGTCGGCACGTGGCTCGCGGTCCCGAATGATTCGCTGTTTGGCCAGCAGTGGGCGATGAACAACACAGGCCAGACGGGCGGTACGGTGGACGCCGACATCGATGCCGTGGAGGCATGGGACCTGACGACCGGTTCGGCGAGCGTCGTAGTTGCGGTGCTCGACTCGGGCGTTGACCTGACTCATCCCGATCTTGCCGCCAACATCTGGGTGAATCCGGGCGAGGTTGCAGGCAACGGGGTGGACGACGACGGCAACGGCCTGATCGACGACATCAACGGCTTTGACTTCTTCAGCAACGACAACGATCCGAGCGACCCGCTGGGGCACGGTACTCACGTGGCCGGCGACGTCGGTGCGGTGGGGAACAACGGAGTCGGCGTAGCGGGCGTCAACTGGACGACCGACATCATCGCGGTCAAGGTGGGCAATGCCGCGGGTCCGTCGATCACCGCCACGACGGCGGGCATCAACTACATCACGGACCTGCGAACGAACCGTGGCATCAACGTGCGGGTGATGAACGCGAGCCTCAACCTGCCGTTCTCGCAGGCGCAACTGGATGCGATCAATGCCGCCGATGCCGCCGGCATCTTGTTGGCCGCGGCGGCGGGCAACTCAAACTCGAACATCGACGTCGTGCCCACCTACCCCGCGAGCTACTCAGCGCCGAACATTATTTCGGTCGCCGCCACGACGCACAACGACGCGAAGGCGAGTTTCTCCAGCTTCGGCGCCAACTCGGTCGACTTGGGCGCGCCGGGCGAGGACATCCTCAGTACGGTGCCAACCAGCGGCGCGCTCGGCGACCCGTCGGGCTTCCGGTCGTTGGATGGAACGTCGTTCGCGTCGCCGATCGTGGCGGGTGCGGCGGCGCTGGGATTCGCGATCAATCCGACCGCGACGCACACTCAAGTGCGCAGCGCGATGCTGAACACGGTCGACCCGGTCGCTGGGCTGTCTGGTCTGACCGCGACCGGTGGACGACTGAATCTGTACGCCATGCTTCAGGCGTTGCAGCCGTCGCCGCCGCCGTCGGTCACCGTCCCGGGCAGCGGCGGAATCTATCCGAACTTCGCCGCTCAGAACGAGCCGCAGGTCGTCGTACATCCGCTCGACGCCAGCTATGTCGTGGCGGCTTACAATGATCGTTCCGAGACCAACCAAAACGGCGTTTCGTATTCCAATGATTTGGGCAACACCTGGTACCACACCGGCGTGCCGTTGCCCGCGCTCGGTACGCTGGCCGATACAACGGGCGATGATCCGAGCGTATCGTTCGACTCGCTGGGCCGGCTGTACTACGCATCGAGCGGACTGGAGCCTGACCCCAACGACCCGCTCGCGTTCCGGGTCGAGCCGAACCAAATCGACGTCAAGTCGTTCCAGCGATCAAACGGCATCTTCGTGAGCCGCAGTGATGATTCGGGCGCGACGTGGGGTGTGAACAACACGACCAGCACCGCGACCGGCAGCAAGCCGGCCGTGGCGGTGTTCACAAACACCTTCAGCGGCTCCGGCGACGTGAACTTCGAGACCGGGCCGTTTTCGATCACCGACCGCACGCCGACCAGTCCGTTCCGCAATCGGGTTTACGTGGTGTGGACGCGGTATCATTCCACGGGCGGCGGCGACATCATGTTCTCCAGCTCGGCCGACGGGGGCGTTACCTGGAGCACCCCACCGCTGGTGATCACGCAAGGGGTGGCCGGCGCCGGGGCCGGCACCGCGTCCGTCGGCACGACGAACGTCAACGGCGCCCGCTTAGCCATCGCGCCCAACGGCGATTTGTTCGTGGCGTACAACGCGGGCGGACAGATCAACGTACACCGGTCGCGCGACGCGGGTCGCACCTGGACCGCGGCGACCACGCCGTTTGGCGCGGGTGCGGCGGTCGCCACCATCGGCAGCCCGCTGCCGAGCGGGAACTTCCGTACCAATGCGTTTCCGGACATCGAAGTGGGGCTCGATCCCACTACGTCGCTGGCGAATCTGTACCTCGCCGTCGCCGACGACCCCGATCAGATCGGCACCGGCCAGGAAGGCGGCGACGTGTACTTCGTGCGGTCGCTCGACGCGGCCACGGTCGCCGACGCCAGCTTTGCGGCGGGCACGACCTGGGGCGCGCCCGTGAAGCTGAACAGCGACGCGGCGGGCAAGAACCAGACGATGCCGCAGATGGCCGTCGACGAGGTCGGCAACATTGGCGTCGTCTGGTACGACACGCGCAATGACGCCGGCAACCACGACCTCGAAGTGTTCCAGCGATCGAGCACCGACGGCGGCGCGATGTTCGCGGCCGACGCCGTGCTGACGGCCGCCTCGTTCGATCCCGACACCGGCCAGTTCGTGGCCAACGCCAACTTCGGCGACCGCATCGGCCTGGCCGCGTTCGGGGCGACCGGCTACGCCGTGTGGACCGACTCGTCGGTCGGCGAGCAATCGATCTTCTTCCAGACGTTCTCGATCGGCACTCCCCCGGCTGTGACTGGGCCGCAAGTAGTCAACATCATGGTCCCCGGCGAGGACCCGCTTACGCCGGGCACGGTCTACGACCAGACCAATTTTCAGCAGAACTTCGAGCCGGTGAACGGACTGGCCAGCCCGGTCAGGCACCTGGTGATCCAATTCGACAAGCCGCTCGATCCGGTGTTTGCCGAAGATCCGCGCAACTACGACTTGCGCGCGACCGGCGGCGACGGACTGTACCACGTGCGCGTGGAACTGGCGCCGGGCAGCACGGGAGTCGGGCCGCTGCCCGCCATGGCTTTCACATCGCTGAACGTGGCTGACGGCGCGCTCGGAGGTCGCCAAACGCTCACCACCGGCTTTGGCGGCAACAGCGACCTCAAGTTCATCGCGTCGGATCCGGCGACCGCCAGCGGCAAGATTCGGGTTCGTTATGTCGCAGACGGCCTGGACGCGCCGCTCACCGTGGACGTGTTCGAGAACGTTGCCAGCGGCACCACCGACATCACGGTGAACCTGGCCACCGATGAGTTCGGCACGGTGACCAGTACAGCGGGCGACGTCTTTACGCTGCTCAATAACTTCGTCGGCGACGGCATTCTGGGCACCACCGACGACCGGCAGTTCAAGGTGACGCCGGTGTACAACCCGGCCACGCCGTTGTTTGGGGCGAACGGGCCGCTGGTTCCGACCGTCACGCTCTACATCGAAGCCGATTCGACCACCGGGCATCAGGCGCCGCTGAACCCAGGCAACTACCGGCTGGCGCTCGAGACCGAGATCCTCGCCGACAACGGTAAAAGGCTGATCCCGCAGAACGACCCGGACGACGACGGATCGGCCGGGGCGATCCTCGACACCAACTTTGCCTTCGTCGATCGCAACGACGACCTGCTCGACGACACGCCGACGACTCGTGACGCCTATTACTTCAAGGTGGTGGTGCCGCCGCCCGATCCGGTCGACCCGACCACCGCGGGCCTCGTGTTTGTCGACCTCACCGACACGCAGAGCGACGCCCCCGGCGCGACGCCCACGCCCGGCACCGCCTCGAACCCGTTCGATTCGGTGCAAGAGGCGATCACTCGCTCTGTGGCCGGCAGCACCGTTTTTGTGCGGTCGAACACCGCGGACCAGCCGTACGTCATCGACTTGGCCGCAGCCGATCCCGACAATCGGACGCTGCGCATCGAGCGGCAGATGCGGGTGGTCTTCGAGCGCGGCGTGATCGTGAAACTGCGCGAGCGCAAGATCGAAGTGGCCGACGGCGGCATCCTGATCACCCAGGGCGAGTTCAACGATCCGGTGGTGTTCACGTCGCTGACCGACGACTTCCACGGCGGCGACACCAACGGCGACGGCGAAAACACCCGCCCGCAAGCGGGCGAGTGGGCTGGCGTCGTTTTTCGCGCGAATAGCGACAGCCTGAACTCGCGCGTCGAGTTCACGCAACTGCGCTATGCGGGCGGGTTCGACGCGCCGTCCAGCGTGTCCAACCGGCAGCGATTCAGCCCGATCCACCTGGAGGGCGACACGACCGGCACGATCGGCTCGACGCCCACCATCGTCTCGAACCTGATCGTCGATTCGTCCGAGCCGGCGATTTCGGCCGACCTCGCGTCGCTCAGCGCGACCGGGCCGACCGGCGTGCCGAACAGCGGGCCCGACGTCCGCGCCAACCAGATCGGCCGCACGTCGATCAACGGCATGTTCATTCGCGTCGGCATCGATCCCAGTACCAACTCGTTGCGCACGCTGAACCGCGAGATGCGGCTCGACGACAACACGATCACGCACGTGCTCACAGACAACCTGTTCATTGCAACGGGCGGCGTCACCCTGATGCCGGGCGTCAATCTCGAACTGTTCGGGTCGATGATCGACGTGCGCGACGGCACGTTCTTCGACGCGCTGGGGACGCCGCAGAGTCCGGTGGTGATCAGTTCGCTCAAGGACGACCGCACCGGCGTCGGCCCCAACCACCTGGGCGAGCGTCAGGTCGATCAGAGCAACGACGGCAACAAGAGCCTGCAGTCGCTGGGCGGCGCAGCGTACGAGGAGTGGGGCGGCATCCGCTATAACGCGAATACGCGCGGCGACCTGTTGAGCGCCACGATCGCGTTCGGCGGCGGCAGCGTGCCGTTTGCCGGCGAGTCGCGGGCATTCAACATGATCGAGGTGCTGGGCGCGCCGACCGCGACGCCGTCGCGGCCTACGTTCGTCAACATCCGCAACAGTGAGCTGCACCACGCGTCGGGCGCCGCCGTGTGGGTCGAGACCGGCGATATCAACCTGACCGGCAACATGATCCACGACACCCGCACCGCCGGGTTCGTTGACTTCCCCAACCACCCCGAACGAGTCGACCGCAACATCGGCGCCGCCGTCTCGGTCGATCCAAACACGCTCGACACCGACAGCTACGAGCCAGGCAACACCTACGAGGCCCTAGTCGAACCCGAAATCGTCGGCAATTCGTTGTTCCGCAACGTGATCGACGGCCTTGACATTCGCGGCCAACACACCGGCGCCGCGGCCAACGGCTCGATCCGCTCGGTCAACGACGGCTCGCTCTCAGTCTTTGGCCTGTGGGACGACGACGACATCACTCACGTGCTGCGCCGCGACATTCAGATCGGGTTTGCCAATCCGATCGATAGGCCGGTGCCCGTCAACCTGGCGGTCGGCCCTGGCGTAGTCGTCAAACTCGATCGGACGGTCGACATCACGGTGCTGGGCAGTTCGACCGGCCGGACGGCTGGCGTCGCGTCGAGCATGCACATCGTCGGCGCCGGCGCCGACCCCGAGGCGGTTCCGCCGCGCGACCCGAACCCCGTGCTGTTCACGTCGACCACCGACGACCTGGCCGAGGTCAGCGGCTTCGACATCGGCCCCGACCGGGCGCCCGGCACGCTCGGCGTCGACGACCCGGACATCAGCACCGGCCTGCCCAACGGCGTGATCGACGATCCCGGCGAAATCGGCCGCGGCGACGATCGCCCGTTCACCGTCGGCGACGTGATGGACATCGGAGTCACCGTTGGCCCGACAACCGGCGCCCCCGCCGACTGGAACACCATTACGTTCGAATACAACTCAGACGACTTGCCCGACGAGTTCTCGGCCGTCAAGGGCGGATCGATTGTGGATCACGCCGAGTTCCGGTTTGCTACCAACGCGGTCACGGCCAGCAGCATTCCGCGTCACACTCCGTTCGCCGCCGACTTCGTCGACCCCGAAGGACCGACAGGCCAGGGGGTCGATCAGCTTCTGCAGGAGGTAAACCCCCAGAACACGACCACCGGCGGCCTGCCGATCGTCGGCAACCTCGGGTTCGTGAACACCGGCGATTTCGCGCTCACGGGCAACAACGTCTCGCACCAGACCACGATCCAGGTCGGCGGCCGCAGCTATAACCCGGCCATCACCGTCTCGGGCTGGATTGACGGCAGTGACGCGCGCCCCGCGGGCCACGTCGACGCCCTCACCGGCGGCCAGCGCGACGTCGATTGGTACATGTTCACGGCCGATCCCGGTTCGACCATCTGGGTCGATCTCGACTACATCGGCGCCTCGGACACGCTCGACGCACAACTCACGCTGTTCCGGTTTCAGCGGGTCACCACCACGTGCGAGCCTGAGGTGATCGCGTACGACGACACCGACAACCGGGTCGGCGGTACGCCCCAAGACCGCGTGTCGAACGCCGGCACCACGACGCAGTCGCTCGGCCTGCACGATCTCGAGCCGTACTACGGCAATGACCCCACGTTCCGGCGCAACGAAGATCCGCTGATCGGCCCGATCACCTTGCCGGCCAGCACGTGCCAGGGCAACCAGTACATGATCGCCGTGTCGCCGATCAACTACGACGCCGACAACATGCGCGGCCTGAACGGCACGCCCGATACGCCGCTCAGCATCGTGCCGCTCCGCGACGGCGGCTACGCCGTGAACCTGCCGAACTCGTCGGGCCGGGCCACGGGCTTCGACGACGTCTCCGAAGGCGCATCGAGCGGCACGGGCCAGTACACGATCGAGCTGCGCACCTTCACGCGCCAGACCGACACCAACATTCCCTCAGCGCTGGAAGATCCGACCCAGAGCGACGCGCGCATCGACGCCGCCGCGAACCAGTACCTCGACAGCTCGGTCTCGGTGCTGCGCGGCAACGGCGAAGACCCGCCCGGCCTTGGCGAGGGATACCTGCAGAACAGCACCACCGACCTCGGTACGTTCAACCCGGTCACCGGCACATGGACGATCTCGGTCACCGACAGCTCCGGCCCGCTGTTCGCTCAGCCGCCTGCGACGAGCGTATCGTTCTTCTTCGACGCGCCGGCCAGCACGCCCCTGGTCGGCGACCTCGACGGCGACGGCGACGACGACCTGGCCACGTTTAGCCCGTCCGAGGCCAGTTGGACGCTCGACCTCGACGGCGACCGGTTCCTGACCGAAGACCGCAACGGCGACTTCTATCTCGATTCGGGCGAAGACATCAATCAGAACCTGGTGCTTGACACCGACTCGGGCGAGATCGGCGTGTTCTTCGGCGGCGCCGGCGACCTGGCCGTCGTGGGCGACTGGAACGGCGACGGCGTCGATAAGCTCGGCGTCTTCGGCGACGAAGACCTGAACAACAACAACGTGCTCGATGACGGCGAAGACACCGACGGCGACGGCGCGATCGACGTCGGCATGTGGACCGTCGATTACAACGGCAACCGCACGATCGAGCGCGGCGAGCGCGGCATCCTGTTCCGGCCCACGACCGGCACGACCGCCGATTGGCGGCCGCTGGTCGGCGATTGGAACGGCGACGGCCGAGACGATCTGGCCGTGTACGACCGGTCGACCGGCAACTTCTTCATCGACCTCGACGGCGACCGCACGCTTGATTGCGGAAGGGACGTGAACTGTGCGACACCCGACGTGGGCAACGAGCAGTTTGACTTCGGCGCGGGCCTGACCGCCTCGGCAGTGCCGATCGTCGGCAACTGGGATCCAGTCGGCCCCGCAGCCCGCGACCGCGACGACGACATCGGCGTGTTCGATCCGACGACGGCCACGCTGCGTCGCGATCTGAACGGCGACCGCATCTTGCAAGCGGGCACCGAGCAGACGACGTACTTCGGCGCTCCGAACGCAGCCGACCAGCCAGTGGTCGGCGATTTCGGCGCGGCTGCGACCCCAGTCTTTGGCGTCTATCGGCCCGGGTCGAATGAGTTTTTCCTCGACACCAATGACAACGGCACGAGCGCCGGCGACACAAACCCAACGGGCTGGACCGGCATGGCCGCCGGGCAGCTTGGCGTGGTCGGCGATTGGAACGGCGGCGGCGTCACCGACGTCGGCGTGTTCACCCCGCGTGGCACGGTCGGCCCGTTCCTGGGCGATTGGAATATCGACCTCAACGCCAACGGGACCAACGACGAAGTCACCCTGTCGTTCGACCGGTTCCGCTCGATTCCAACGACGGGCGATTGGGAAGGCGACGGCGACCTGAATGCGGGCGTGTACCTGCCCTCGAGCGGCACGTGGTACCTCGACATCGACGGCAACGCGCCCGATGTGGCTAAGGCGAACAGTGCGAACCCAACCGCCACGACGGTGGCGACGACGGCCGCGCCGGGATTCCGCGAAGGTCCGTTTCTGATCGGCGCCGCGGGCAACGTGCCAGTCGCGCGCGATTGGGACGGCGAGGGCACGACCGATCTGGGCACGTACGATCGCCGCCGCGGGGCGTGGACGCTCGACCTCAATAGCAATCGCCGGCTCGACGTCTCGGTCGAGACCAACATCGTGTTCGGCGGCGCGGGCGGCATCCCGATGCCGGCCGATTTCGACGGCGACGGCCGCGCGAACCTGGCCGTCTATCACGAAGATCTAGTGCTGCCGCCGCCCGAGCCGCGTGTGGGGCGCTGGTACTTCGACCTGAACGACAACTTCCAGGTCGATCCGGGCGAGGACGCCAAGCCGTTCGGCCCGCGGTTCGGTCGGCCCGCCGCGGGCGACTTCGACCTCGACTTCCACCTGTTCGGCGCGGCCGGACCGCTGCGCAGCGACGGCACCGATCAGATCGTGGTGTACGGCAGCGAGGACTACGACGGCGACGGCTCGCGAGACGCCAGCCTCACTGTCGATGGTTTCACCTTCGATGAAGACGTCAACGGCGACGGCGACGTAAACGATTTCGTCTGGTACGTCGATCTCAATCAGAACCGCCGGTTCGACAGCCTGACGGAACGCATCGTGCCGAACCTGGTGAACGAGAACACGTCGAACAACACCGCAGCGACCGCGACGCCGATCGCGACCCGCCAGATCGGCCAAGGCGCGCTCACGGTCACCGACGTCGACTTCTGGGCCGCGTCGGGAGCGACCGCCGGACAGCTTGTCTTCGCCTACGTCGACACGCAGCTTTCCACCAGTAGCACCGACTCGCGGCTGAGCGTGGTCGCCAACAACGGAACCACGGTGGTCGAGGCCGACGACAACGACGGGCCGGGTTCGCGGGCGGTCGTCGCCGGCGCGGTGGTGCCGCAGGCGGGCAAGGTGTTCTACCAGGTGGATGAACCGGTCGGCGCCGCAATCGGTTCGTATCAGCTCTACAGCACGGTCACGTCCAGTTTGGGGTTCACCGCTGAAGTCGATCCCAACGGCACGTCGGCCACGGCGACCGCCTTGAGCGGCGACGAGCTGAAGGGAAGCGGAACGGTTGGCGTCGGCGACGTCGACTTCTTCTCGTTCCAGGCGCTGGCCGGCAGCCGCATCGTCGCCATCGTCGATGAGAATCCGGACGACGACGCAAGCAACACGACCGTGGCGATCGAGCTGCGCGGTCCCGACGGGACGACCGTGCTGGCGTCCGGGGACAATGCGGCGGGCGACGCCGAGGCTGCGGGCGCGGTCTTGTCGGTGAGCCAATCGGGCACGTACTTCCTGCGCGTCGCCGAGGTGGCCGGCAGCGCCGACACGGAGTATCGCTTCGTCGTACTGGTGTACGACGTGAACCAAAACACCGCTCAGTTGCCGTACATCGGCGATTTCGACGGCGACCGAGCGGCCGATCTGGGCACGTTCCAGCCCAAGGCGACGCTGACCCCAGACCCAACCGGTTCGGCCAACGACCTTGTGACCTTCACGGCGCGCGAGCCGGGCACGGCGGGCAATAACCTGCGCGTGCAGTACGTCGCGCAGGTGACCGATGGCGCCGCCAGCGTGGCGGTCGCGGGCAACGATATTACGATCACGCTGGCACGAACGGGCGGCGTGAACATGACCGCGGCGGCGTTGGTCCAGTTCCTGCTCACCGATTCGTCGGCAGGCGCTCAGGCGGCGCGGCGGCTGGTCGATGTCGCGGTCGCGCGTGGCACGAGCGGCGGCGACGCGCTCGGCGCGTTCGGCCCGACCAACCTGACCGGCGGCGGCACTCTGCAGTTCGATCGCGACGGCAACCGCACCAACGATCCGGGCGAGACGACGACGGCCGCTTCGACCCCCGCCACTCAAGGCGCCGACGCGGCGTTTGGCGTGCCCGGCCGCTGGGAGCACGATGCCGGCGAGTTCCTGGTCGGATCGAACGTCCAGGACCTGACGCTTTCGGACCTGGACAACGACGGCAACCTCGACCTCATCGCCGTCAGTCGCGACTCGTTTGCGACCACGTCGACGGTCAGCGCGGCGACGACCGACTTGGCGGGCGTGACAATCCGCTACGGCACCGGGCGCGGCGGGTTCGAGCGGACCGAACAGCGCTGGACCGCGGGCGTGGCGCCGATGGCGGTCGCCGTGGCCGACATGAACGGCGACGGGCTGGGCGACATCGTGGTTTTGAACACGCACGATGTGAACCCGACCGACAACTCGGCGGGTAGCATCAGCGTGCTGCGCAACCAGGGCGCTCGGTCGTTCGTGCGCGACGACCCGAACACGAACCCTGCGGGCCTCCAGGCGTGGCAGACCGGCGGCGTCGCCCCGCGCGACCTGGTGCTGGGCGACTTTATTGCCATCGACCGCACCACCGGCGCGACCATGCTCGGCCGCGACGGTTTCCCCGACGTCGCCGTGGCCAACTTCGGCAACCCCGACCCGAACAACCTCGACGCCTGCACCTCGTTGTCGTGCAACGTCGCGGTGATGCCAAACCGGACCGGTTTTACCGGCACGACGCCGGGCGCGGTCATCACCTTCCCGGCGGGCGGCGGGGCTGTGGCCACGCCCGTGCCGGCCTACACGCGCAACAACCGCCCGACGTCGATTGCCGCCGCCGACCTGAACGGCGACGGCTATCTCGACCTGGTGACGGCCAACGCCAGCGACATTGCCAACACCAACGGCACGACCGTCACGGTGCGGCTCGGCCAAGAGAACGGCTCGTTTATCGTCAATGATCTGGACACGAACACGACCTCGACGACGCAGCACTCCAGCCTGAGTCCGTTCGGGCAGGACCCGGCGGGCATCGCGGTGGCGACCGAGGTTCAGCCGCTGTTTGGGTTCCGCCAGACCGGGGCGGGCAACACCGCCGTGCAGGCGCAGCGGGTCAATCCGGTAAACGCCCAGTCGACGAACATCCCGGGCGCGACCCAAGACGTCATCGTCCAGGGCTCGGCCCGCATGCCCGATGGGCTGAACAACCAGGCGTTTGTGTTGGCGCAGAATGAGCGTCAGACGATCACGCTCGCCTTCGCCACGGGATCGGCCACCTACACGCTGTTCTTCATCAATCAGGTCACCGGCCCGATCGCCGACAATGCGTCGGCGGCGACTGTGCAAGCGGCGCTCGAGGGGCTTTCGACGATCGGGGCGGGCAACGTGTCGGTAACCGGCCCGAATGGCGGCCCGTACACGGTGGACTTCCAGGGTGCTCTTGCGTCGCAAGACGTTCCTCAGCTTGTGGCGACGCCGACGGCGCCGCTTACGGTCACGGTCGGCGCGACCCGCGGCGGCAGCGCCGCCACCGACGCCGGCCGCATTTACGTGAGCGGCACGGATACCAGCACGCCGAACACCGACACCGCTTACAGCGACGCCGCCGGCAATGTGATCGCGCATCGGCTCTATGTGTTGGACCAAAGCACAGGCCAACTCGTCCACCCAGTCACGGGTGCTGCGGGCCAAGGGCTGGCGTTCTTTGAAGACCCGTCGGAACGGTCGCAGGCCAGCGCCATCGTGGACACCACGGCCGTTCCTGGCGGCGCCGGGCAGCCCGGGCCGGGCGGTGCACGGATCCGGATCACCGCTTCGGAGAACATCCCGGGAATTCAAGGCAATGCGATGCGCATTGTCTTTTCGATGAATACAGCCAGCACCGAGACGACCGTAACGGCGAATTGCAACGAGCTTCTGACACTCAACGTCGCATTGGGCAGCGACGGAACCAACGTCACGGCCACGAACGCCCAAGTACTCGCCGCACTGAACGCGGCGACCTTCGCGGGCGGCCGGCGCCTGTTGTATGCCGAGTTGATCACGGGCGTGCTGAACGACAACTTCCTTGGCGACTTCGACAGTTCGAACAACGCCACGGCCCCTCCGCCGGTGGACAACGTGGCGTACTATTCGGCCACGCTGTTTCCGGCGACTCCCGGTCCGCAGCGGTTCCTGCTCGATGATGTGAACAATAGCGCCGTCGTCACGGGTCCCTTCAATGGCACGTTTACGAACCAGCCGTTCTCGGGCGGCAGCGGCGGCAGCTTCCACGACGCCCAGTTGGACATCCGTGGTTTGGCAATCCATCCGGGCCCCGGTCCGTTGGCCGGCCAGTTGTTTGGGATCATGGGCGGTCCGCAGCGTCTTTTCCCCGCCCCGACCGCGCCGTTTGCGCCGGGCGATCCGCGAAACTTCCAGACGGGTCCGGTCAACGACGGCAACGCGGCGACTCAGGAAGGCAGTGTCACCGGGCAGTTCGGCGTCGGCGGCTCGTTCTATCTCATCGATCGTCAGACCGGCAAGGTAAGCGTCATGGGTTCGAGTTGCCAGGTGGCCTTTCCCGAAGGCCTGGCGTTCCGGCCCAACGGGACCGGTCTGAATCCGAACCAGGACCTTGCGGCGGCAACGTTGGCGGACCAGCAGCCCACGTTGTTCGCGACCGACGCCGAGTTCCTGCCGGGGTTCGCCACGTCAACGCCTCAGAACTCGACCTTGGTGTACTTGCAGTACACGCCGACTGCCGACTTCCTGACCAATCAATCCACTTACGTCCCATCGGGCACAAACGCAGGGCCGGGGAGCTGGAACGCCCCGACGGTCACGAACGGCGCCGGGCACCTCTGGCAGCTCGACCTCACGGGCAACCGCGTGGTCACGCCGCCGCAAGAAAACCAGTTCACCTTTGGTCTGCAGCCGGACGTGGTCCCGATCACGGGCAATTGGGACGCGCCACGGGCGAACGAGGTGCAGCGGGTCACACTGACGGGCGGCAACACCGGCACTCAGAACTTTACGCTGACGTTCAATGGCGAGACCACGACGGACATTGCGGACAACGCCAGCGCCGCCACCGTGCAAACGCGACTGCAGGCGCTGATGGGCGTCGTCGGCAACGTATCCGTCGCCGGCCCGGACGGCGGCCCGTACGACGTCACGTTCCGCGCCGGGTTTGCCCGCACCAACGTGCCGCAGATGACGGCTTCGGCTGCTGCGCCGCTTGCGGTGGCGGTGACCACCACGACGCAGGGTGAAGGCGACGAAGAAATCGGCGACTTCAACACGGCCACCGGCGTGTGGGTGCTCGACTTGAACGGCGATCGGGCCGCGCAGGCGAATGAGATGTCTATTGTCTATGGCGTCCGCACCGCCCGAGTCACCACCAGCATCGCCGGCGACGACAACGACCTGGTCTTTACCTCCAGGTTGTCCACGCCGGTCGGGCCGAATTTCACGGTTCAGTTGGTCGATCCGCTTCTGGCCAATCAGGCGCTGACCATGGCGGTGACCGGTACCAGCCTGGTCATCAACCTGGCTACGAACGCCACGCCGGTGGTAACCACCACGGCCCAAGACATCATCGACTGCATCATGAACCTGGTGGTGAATGCGTGCAGTTCGTCGGCGGGCGCCGCGGCCGCGCGGGCGTTGGTCAGCGTGGCGCTTACGGCGGACGATCAAGCGGCCGGCACCGGCAACACAGGCGCCAGCGCGGTCGCCGCGTTTGGGCCGCGAGACTCGCTGCATGTCCGGCTCGAATCGCCTGTCGTCGGCGATTGGAACGGCGACGGCATCGACAACATCGGAACATTCGATCGCGGGACCGGCACTTGGACAATCGACCTCGACGGCGATTTCCGAATCGACGCCGGCGAACAGTTCGGCGGCTGGCTGATCGCGACGGGCCTTCAGGCGATCGTGGGCGACTGGGACGCCGATGGCGTGCGCGACGACTTTGCAGTCTACGACAGCGTGTCCGGCGCGCTGGCCGTGGACCTGAACGGCAACCGCGTAATCGATCTGCCGGGCGAGCTGTTCGGCGGCCTCACCGGCCCGAGCGTTAGCGTTTCCAAGTTCTTCGTCGACCTGTTCGCCCAGCCGGGCGCCATACTCGACGGGCCTGGCGGCGTCGCCGTCGACGCCAGCGGCAATGTCTATGTCAGCAGCTTCACCACCGACACGGTCGTCCGATTCAACTCGTTCGGTCAAAACCCCACTACGTTTATCACGGCGAACTTGGGCGGCATGGACGGACCGGCGGGTTTGGCGCTGCAGGATGTAAACGCGGACGGCACGGAAGACTTGTTCGTGGCCAGCTTCAACACGAACCAGATTTACGTCTACGATGGAGCTGCCGGGACTTTGCTGTTCAACTCCGCAATCGGTAGCGTCACGGGGCCAGTTGGGGTCGAGGTCGGGCCGGACCGTAACTCCGATGGCCTGGGCGATATTTTTGTCTCCGCCAGCGGAACCGATACGGTGCTGATCTTCGATGCGGCTCCCGCCGGTGCGGGCGCTTCGTTGGGCGTCATGGTGACGGCCGCCACAGCCGGGCTGGACAATCCTCAGGGGCTGCGTTTCGGTCCGGACGTCAATGGCGACGGCGTTCGCGACTTGTATGTGGCCAGTGGCGACACGGACCAAGTGTTGGTCTTTAACGGTGCAAACGGGGCCGCGATCAACCAGCCGGCGGGCACGCCGCCGATCTCCAACAGCGTCTTTGTCGCGGCCGGTACGTTGCTCGACCAGCCGACCTACCTGGAGTTCGGTCCCGACCTGATGCTCTACGTGGCGGGCGGATTGACGAGCAACGTGAACCGTTACGTAGGCGCCACTGGGGCGTACCTCGACGAGTTCGTGCCGGCCGCGGGCGACGTGACGCTGTCGAACGCCCAAGGGCTGGCCTTCAGCTCGACCGGCCAGTTGTTCATCAGCAGCTTCGGAAACGACCGTGTGCTGCAGGCGGGTCATTTCGTGGCCGGCGCCCTGTTCAAGCCGGGGCTGGTGGCCCCGCAGTTCGTGGTTCCGGCGAGCGGCCTCAACGCGCCGCAAGGCATCGCTGTCGGTCCGGATTACAATGCCGACGGCGTCAATGATGTCTACGTCGCGAGCGGCGGTATTGCCAACACGATCCAAGTATTCGACGGAAGCAGCGGCGCACCGCTGGGCGACTGGCTGGGATTGGCGCCGGTTCAGCCCAACTCACTGCCGACGGCCCCCACCGGCATCGTGTTCGGTCCGGCCGGCGTGGGCGGTCACCTGTTTGTTTCGAGTTCCGGCACCAACCGAGTCAAGCGTTACGACGACGCCAACGGCAACTTCGTCGGCGACTTCACTCCGACCGTGCCGGGTACACCCGCAGGCTTCACCGCTCCGACCGGTCTGGTGTTCGGCAACGACATCAACGCAGGTGGTGGCCCCGAACTGTTCGTGGCCAGTTCCACAGGCAACGCGATCTTTGCCTTTGACGACACAAGCGGCACGCAGTTCGGCGTCGGCCCGTTCGTCGCGGCGGGGTTGGCGGGCCTGTCGAACCCCGGCGGTCTGGCAATGGGCCCCGACGTCAGCGGCGACGGTGAGCTGGATCTGTACGTGGCAAACACCGGCGGCAACAACGTGCTCGTGTTCAACGGCATGGACGGTTCGGTGATCAATCGCAATGAAGTCATCAACAGCCTATACGTGCCCGCCGGATCGGGCGGCTTGGCGTCGCCGCGCGACCTGAAGTTCGGGCCCGACGGCCGGCTTTACGTCACCAGTTTCACGACGAACAACGTACTCGTGTTCAACGGCGTACCGGCCGGAACGGTGACGGATACCGAACCAAACAGTTCGCCGCCTCCCGCCGCCGTCGCGCAGAACATCGACTCGGCAGGCTGGAACCTCAGGTCGAACGCCAACATCGGCGACGCGGCCGTGGACACGTCCACGACCATTCCGCACGTGACGATCAATGGCACGGGCGACGGCACGGTGGACATCTACTCGTTCACGACCCCGGCGGCCGCCACGCGAGTGATTCTCGATATCGACTTCGGATTCGAAGGCGGCATGGACGCCTTCCTGCGGGTCTACGACAACCTCGGCAACGTGCTGTTCTCGAACGACGACGCGGCCGCCACGACGGATGGTCAGGGTGGCAGTACCGACGTAGTCGACTCGTTCCTCGACATCCCCAACATTGGCGCGGCGGGGACCTACTTTGTTGAGGTCAGCAATGAGGGCGGGGTTGGCGGCGGGGCCCCGATCAATGCCGGCGAGACGTATCAGTTGCAAGTGTCGATCGTGGGGCACACGGGCGGCGGCGGAACGTCCTTCGAGGACGATTTCGTGTTCACCGGCAGCGGCGGACTTGCCGGGCCGACCTACATGACATTCGACACCAGCACGCCAGGCAGCGCGCTGTACGTCAGTTCGCTGACCGGCAACGCGGTGTACCGCTACAACGGGCCGTACCTGCCCGAATCGACCTTCCTGAGCCAGTTCGTCACCACAGGCAGTGGCGGCTTGAACGTGCCGCGCGGCGTGCTGTTCGGTCCGGACGGAAACCTCTATGTGGCCAGCGCGTCGGCCGGGCTCGACCAGATTCTGGAATACGATGGCGTGACCGGCGCGTCGGTGGGCGCTTTTGCCACCGGCGGCGGGTTGAATGATCCCCGCGAAATGGCCTGGGGGCCTGACGGCAACTTGTACGTTGCCAATAACGGCGGCGACGACGTTATCCAGATCAATTTCCTCACGGGCGCGGTTAGCCAGTTCGTGGCATCCGGTTCGGCGGGACTTGCCAATCCGTCAGGAATCACGTTTGGCACGGACGGGAATCTGTACGTGACAAGCACAGTGTTCGGATTCGGTGGAGATGCCACGAGCTCAATCGTGAAGCGGTACCAAGGGCCGAATGGAGCGATGCCCGGTGGTTCGCTCGGCGATTTTGTCACGAATAACAGTGGCGGTCTGGACGATCCGCGAGATCTGATCTTCGGAACGGACCTGAACGGAGACAATGTTCCCGAGCTCTTCGTGTCGAGCGACGACAACGACTCGGTTCGAGTGTACGACGGCACTTCCGGCGCGCCGGTGGACATCGGCCTCGGGGCGGGCCTGTTCGTCTCCAATGCCGCGACACCTTCGGCCGGGCTGGATGCTCCACGCGGGCTGCTGTTTGGTGAAGACGGAAACCTGTATGTTTCAAACCAGGACATTGATGAAGTTCGCCGGTTCAGCGGTCTGACCGGCTTGCTACTTGACATCTACGCTAGTGGCAGCTTGCTGGACAGTCCGCAAGGCCTGACATTCGGCCTCGATGGCAACCTCTACGTCGCGGGCGGCAACCCGTTCGGCGGCGGCAGCACCAACGACGTGAAGCGGTTCGCACCGTACCCGGTGAGTTCGGGGAGTCTCGGGGTAACGAGCAGCATTGTTCTGCGCGGCAACTTCGACGGAAACGCGGGCGACGAGATCGC
>Ga0185317_100023_pt1 | contig 73244 bp, 62 predicted proteins | sample DevilsHole_FD_128020 | JGI IMG/M metagenome (GOLD analysis project Ga0185317, IMG submission 128020) | Groundwater microbial communities from Devils Hole, Nevada to study Microbial Dark Matter (Phase II) - Devils Hole (SPADES assembly)... | ecosystem: Environmental > Aquatic > Deep subsurface >...
AACGTCTCGGCCGAATCGCCGGAGTCGCTGGTCGACTCGGTCTTCCTCCGGTTTCTGTCGCGGCCGCCGACATCGGACGAACGGGCGGGTTTCGTCGGTCCGCTCGCGCGGGGGTTCGCCGAGCGGCGGGTGTCGCTTTCGCGAGTGAAACCGCCGGTCGAGTTGCCGCGCCTGTCGAAAGTCTCGTGGTCGAACCATCTTGTTTCCGAGGCCAACCAGATTCAGCTCGAAATGGAACGTCGCGCCCGCGCGGGCGATCCGCCCGACCCGCGCATTGATCCGGAGTGGCGCGAGACGTTTGAGGATTTCGTGTGGAGCATCATTAACAGTCCGGAGTTTGTATGGATGCCGTGAGCACACAGAAGCTGGACGCGGCCATGGACCGTCGCCAGTTCCTCGCGACTTCCGCCGCTGCGCTGACCGGCGCCGGTTTCACGCCGGCGCGCGCCGACGAGGCGTCGGTGATCAAGGGCAAGGCCCGGCACTGCATCTCGATCTGGCTCGGCGGCGGCATGGGTCAGATCGACACGTTCGACCCGAAGCGACGCGGCGACCCGGCCAAGAAACTCGCCGGCTCGTACTACGAGAGCATCGAGACGGCCGTGCCCGGCGTGCGCGTGTGCGAGCATCTCGAGCGACTCGCACCGCTGATGGACCGCGTCACGGCTGTACGCACCGTGCATCACGAAGTGATCGATGAACACGCGGCCGCCACGAACCGCATGCACACCGGCCGCCCGGTGAGCGGCACGGTCGTGTATCCCTCCATCGGCTCGGTCGTGGCACACGAGCTGGGCGCGGCGGCCGACGGTGCGCCGCCTTATGTGCTGATCGGCTACCCGAACATCACGCGCGGCCCCGGATTCCTCGGCGCTCGATCGGGCTACCTGTACCTGACCGACACGAGTCATGGACCCGCGGGCCTGTCGCGGCCGGACGGCGTTACGACCGAGCGTCAGGCGCGGCGCGAGGCGTTCCTCGCGGGGCTGCGGCAAGGCGCATCGGCCAAGCTGGAAGACGATCCGCGCGTGCGCGACTACGCTGCCTCGATCGAACAGAGCCTCAAGCTGAGCGGCCCGGAGTTCACTCGCGTCTTCAAGCTCGACGAGGAAAAGGCCGAGTTGCGTCGGCAGTATGGCGGCGAGTTCGGCCAGCGCTGCTTGCTCGCCCGGCGGCTCGTCGAGCGCGGCGTGCGATTCATCGAGGTCTCGCACAACCTGAACTTCCTCAATGGCACCGGCTGGGACGTTCACAACGCCGGCATCCTGAAACAGCACGAGCTGATCCGCGAGCTCGACCAGGCCATGGCCGCGCTCATCGCCGATCTCGAAGCGCGGCGGATGCTCGACCAGACGCTGATCGTTGTATCGAGCGAGTTCGGCCGCCCGCCGGAGTTCGACAGCGGCGGCGGACGCGGCCATCACGCTCAGGCGTTCACGTGCGTACTGGCCGGCGCAGGACTGCGCCACTGTGGCGCGTTCGGCGAGACCGACGAACTCGCGCGCAGGCCGCTTGGCGACCCGGTGAGCGTGCCCGACCTGTTCGCCACGATCCACGCCGCGCTGGGCATCGACTACACCAAGAACCTCTACGACGGCGACCGCCCCGTGCCGATCACCGACCAGGGCAGGCCGATCGCCAGGCTGTTCGACACATCGAGAGGATAGAGGATCGAGCGTGGAGGATCCTGTACGCACCCATGTCAAAGGCGGTTGTGCTTCTCAGTGGCGGGTTGGACTCGGCGACGGCGTTGGCTGTGGCCCGGGCCGAGGGGTTCGAGTGCCACGCGCTGTCGTTCGATTACGGCCAGCGCCATCGCGTGGAGCTTGAGGCGGCGCGGGCCGTGGCCGTTGCGCTGGGTGCGGCTCAGCATGTTGTCCTCGAAATCGACCTGCGGCAGTTCGGCGGCTCGGCACTCACGTCGGCCACGGACGTGCCCAAGGGTCGGTCGATGGACGAGATCGGCGGCGGGATTCCGATCACCTACGTTCCGGCGCGAAACACGATCTTTCTGTCGCTGGCCTTGGGCTTTGCCGAGGTGCTCGACGCGTTCGACATCTTCATCGGCGCCAACTGTCTGGACTACAGCGGCTACCCCGACTGTCGTCCGGAGTTTCTGGCGTCGTTCGAGCGGCTGGCGAACCTGGCGACCAAGGCAGGCGTCGAGGGTCGCGGGCAGTTCCGCATCCACGCGCCGCTGCTGCAATGGCGCAAGGACGAGATCATCGGCCGCGGCTTGGAGCTGGGCGTCGACTATGGTCTGACGTGGAGTTGTTACGATCCGACTCCTGCGTCGCTCGCGTGCGGCGAGTGCGATTCGTGCCGGCTCCGCCGCGAGGCATTCGCCCGCGCGGGCGTGGCCGATCCGGCGCGCTACGCAACTGGGTGAGGGCGGGACCAAGGCAGGCGGTGCGCTCGAGTGGCTACGACGACGGCATCGGCTTCATCGCCCGTTGCATGGGGTCGGGCATCAGGCCGCGCATCAGCGGCATCGACATCATGGTGGTGTTCGGGTCGGGCAGGTCTTTCAACAGACTGCCGATCGCTTCGGACGCCATCAGGCCGATCGGCCGGGCCGGATGTTGCAGCGTGCGGCCGAACACCTGAGCAATCTGCGACACGGGCCGCATCGCCTCGCCGAGCAAGGCATCGTCGCTCGATGCGTCACCGTCATTTTGGGCCAGTTCGGGAAAGAGCAGAGACTCGGTTGAGTCGTCACGGGCAAGAGGAGGTGATTGCGGCACGCTGATCGGCCGATCGAGCGACGACGGTTGCGGCTGAGTCGACCACCACGTGGCCGACAACACAAGGCTGGCGGCCGTCGCGAGTGGAACCAACCAGCCGGCCCAGCGCCGGGGCGACGCCGGTGTGGTTTCGAGCGAGGCAATCACGCGATCGGCCAGCCCCGGCGAAGGCTCCGGCTCGCGGCTCGCCAGGAACCCCTGCGCGATCAGGCGAAAGCCGTCTTCCAGTTCTCGACACGCCGCACACTCGTTCGCGTGCGACTGCAAAGCGACCACGTCATGGCAGACGGAGTCGCCGTCGGCCAGCCGCTGTAGCTCGCGTTCGAACTGTGCGCAATTCATCGGCGTTCACTCCACTCGCGGGCACAACCCGCGCATGCCCGGCTGTCGGGCGAGCTGCCGCGCCAGTTCCGCCCGTGCGCGGTGCAGCCATGTCTTCACCGTCCCCACAGGCCGCCCGATGGCCTGACTGATTTCGCCGAGGTCCATCTCTTGTTCGTGGAACATCACAACAACCAGACGATAATCCGGTCGCAGGTGGGCCAGCGCCAACTCGAGCTCGGCGGCCAAGTCGCGGTCGTGATCGAGCGGCCGTTCGTCGGCAACGTCGTCGAGTCGTTCCGTCGCCACGGGCCGCCGCGCGAACTTGGCCAGATGCGTGCGACACCGGTTTGCCGCAATCGCCAGCACCCACGGCCGCAGCGGTCGGACGCCGTCCCAGGTTCTGAGGCTGCGCACGGCCCGGACCAGGATCTCTTGAGTGATGTCCTCGGCATCCTGTTGATGCCGCACCATGCGATAGCACAACCGCAGCACAGGTCCTTGATAACAGTCGACCATGGATCGGATCGCCTCGCCGTCGCCAGCCAGGCACCGTCGGACCAGTTCGCGATCGTCGGTTTCCGCTTGGCTCATCGCCCCTCGCGGTCTTCTGAAGGATACTACCCGCCGGCCCGCCGGCCGGTTTCATCGGTGGATTCGATAACCCCCGCCCGATATTGAGTTGGGGCATAGTTTGCCATCGTCGCAGTGGGCTTGCAATTCCGCCGGTCCGGCGAAATAATTCCCCGCTCTCTTTTGGCCCTTGGATTGATAGGCAGGTGATCGGATGGCTGAACGCGGAAAACTGACGATTAACAAGCGGTCGGGTTCGGGCAAGTGGGCGATGCGACGGCTCCGTGCCGCCGGCGTCGTGCCCGGCGTGGTGTACGGCCACGGCGAGGCGGCGGTGTCGGTCCAGATGTCCGGGGCCGAAATCATGAGCCTCGTGCGGCACGGCAGCCGCGTGCTGGATTTGAACTGCGACGGGGCCACCGAAACCGCCCTGATCCGCGACCTGCAGTGGGACACGTTCGGACAGAGTATTCTGCACGTCGATTTCGCCCGAGTGAGCGCCGACGAGCGCATTCGGGTCGAGGTGCCAGTCCACGTGCGAGGCCGGCCGGTGGGCTTGGACGAGGGCGGCGTGCTGTCCCACTTCATCCACACGGTCGAGATCGAGTGTCTGGCCACCGAGATTCCCGAGGACATCCGCGTCGATGTGCGACACTTGAAACTCGACCAGGCGATCAAGATCGCTGAGCTCGTGGTTCCGGCGGGTGTGAAAGTGCTGGCCGATCCGGAAATCGTCGTGGCTCAGGTGACGAAGAAGATCGAGGAAGTTGTGGCGGCCGCTCCGGTCGAAGGTGAGGTGGCTGCGGCGGTGGAGCCTGAGATCGTGGGACGGCGTGTGGCCGAAGTGCCCGAAGAAGGCGCAGAGAAGGCGAAAGAGAAGAAGTGATTCCGTGTACGTCCCGGCCCACACGTGGACGGGAGCGACGATGAAGCTGGTTGTCGGGCTGGGTAACCCGGGGCGCAAGTACCAAGGCACACGGCACAACATCGGCTACGAAGTGGTCGATCGCCTTGCCGAGAAGTTTGGCCCAGCCGACTTCCGACGACAGTTTAACGGTCGGCTGGCGACGGTCGAGATCGCACGCGAGAAGGTGTTGCTGCTGAAGCCCGAGACGTACATGAACCTGTCGGGCGAATGTGTGCAACCTGCCGCGGCGTTTTATCGCGTCGCGCTGCCGGACTTGCTGGTCGTCTGCGATGACCTGAACCTGCCGGTCGGCAAGCTCCGCATCCGCCAGCGCGGGTCCGACGGCGGGCAAAAGGGGTTGCGCAGCATCGCCCAGCAGTTGGCCACGACCGACTATGCACGGCTGAGGCTGGGCATCGGGCAGAACCCGCTCGACCGCGACGCCGCCGAATATGTGCTCGACCGATTCGCCGCCGAGGAGCGGCCGATCGTCGCCGAGGCGCTGGCAACGGCCGCCGATGCAGTGGCGGTGTGGTGCGAGCTTGGCATCGAAACCTGCATGAACCGTTTTAATTGAGGAGTGTACTTTGACCCAGAACGTCTACGAAGGAATGTTCTTGCTTGACAGTTCCAAGACGGGCGGCGATTGGAACCAGGCTCAGAAGACGGTTCAAGATATTCTGCAGCGCCACAAGGCCGTGATCATCGCGAGCCGCCCGTGGGACGAACGGCGACTGGCGTATCCGATCAGGGGACACAAGAAGGGGATGTACTTCCTGACGTACTTTCGCGCCGAAGGGCCGGCGCTCGCAGGCATCGAAGGCGATTGCCGGATCAGCGAAGTCGTGATGCGCCAGCTCGTGCTCAAGGTGCATCCCAAACTGGTCGACCAGCTTGTCGCGCATGCCATGTCGGCCCAGCAGGAGCGGCCAGCGGAATCCGGAGACGGTCAGCCCGCCGCCGCCGCTGCCGCCGAGGAAGAGGATGGGTAGTCCACTGAATGGTGGGCCGCGAAGACTTGGCCCACCCTACAGACTACGGACTCTTGAAACGGCGACAGGCCGCGGCTAGCTTGTGACCTCGGCCCTTGTGTCGATCATCCGGGAAGGAGGGTTAGGACGTGAGCGTGAGCCTGAACAAAGTGCTGTTGATCGGAAACCTGACCCGCGACCCGGAACTACGCTACATTCCCAGCGGCACGGCCGTGTGCGACTTGGGTATGGCGCTGAACAATCGCTGGACCGGCAAGGACGGCCAAAAGCACGAAGACACGACGTTCGTCGACGTGACGTTGTGGGCGCGGACAGCCGAACTGGCCAGCGAATACCTGCACAAGGGCGATCCGGTCTTCATCGAGGGCCGGCTGCAACTGGATCAGTGGCAAGATAAGGAAGGGCAGAAGCGCAGCCGTCTGCGTGTCGTCGGCGAGCGGATGCAATTCCTGCCGCGCGGCGGCGCGGGAGGCGGAGGGCGTAGTGGCGGTGGTGGCGCGGGGGCTGAAGACCGTCCGCCTCCGCCGGAAGAGTTCGGCGAGCCAGCGCCGGCCGCGGCCGGCGGCGACAACATCCCGTTTTGAATCAGAAGCACAAGCACCAACTCGACTCCGGAAGAAATGACGAGGTTGAAATGCCGAAGGTCCGATCGCATCAGATCATGAAGGGCAAGCGCGGCGGCATCGAGCTGCTGCTGACCAAAAAAGTCGAAGGCCTCGGCGCGGCTGGCGAGGTTGTTGAGGTCAAGCCTGGCTACGCCCGCAATTACTTGCTGCCGCTCGGAATGGCCACACGGGCGACGCCGCACAACGTACGCATGATCGAGGTACAGCGCAAGAAGAACGCCGAGGCGGCCAAGAAGAAGCGCGAGGATTTGGAAAAACTCGCACGCGACCTGGCCAAGCAAAGCGTCAGCATCGAAGCCAACGCGAACCCGGAAGGCCACCTCTACGGGTCGGTCGGACCCGCCGAGATTGCCGCTGCACTGGCCAAGGACAAGATCACCATCGAGCCGTCCACGGTGAAGCTCGAAGGGCCGCTCAAGGAACTCGGCTTGTACGCCGTCAAGGTACAACTGGCCGAAGACCTCGAAACCGAGATCAAGATTTGGGTCGTGCCGGCCACCGCGGCCGCCGGGTCCAAGTCGTAGACGCCGATCGAGCGAAATTCGTTCGCCCGTTGGGTTCACCATCGAAGAAGGGAGTCTCACCATGGCGACAGCAACGGCGGCCGTTGGCGTGTTCGATCGTGCGATGCCGCACAGCATCGACGCCGAGCAGGCGGTGCTCGCCAGCATGCTGCTCGACAACGAGGTCATCCACGACGTCGTTCAGCTCATTTCCTCCGACGCATTTCTGCGCGACGCCCATCAAAAGATGTACGCCGCGATCGTCGAAATCTATAACGCCGCTCAGAACGTCGACCCGCTCATCTTGCGCGAGAGCCTGAAGAGCAAGGGGCAACTCGACGAAGACGGCCACGGCGAACTGACCGTCGAGTATATCGGCGAGATCATCGACTCGACCGTCACGGCGGCGAATGCCGTCTACTACGCGCGGATCGTTCGCGAAAAGGCGCTGGCACGCCGACTCATTCAGGTCTCGACCGAAATCCTACGCGACGCCTACGACCAAACCGATCCGTCGGACGATCTGCTGAACGACGCCGAGCGCAAGATATTCAACATCGTCGAGAGCCGCGTAGTCAGCCAGACGCACAAGATTTCCGATGTGCTGACCGAGGCGTTCGACCGACTGAACCGCCGCGCCGAGCAGGGGGGCCACGCACTGAGCGGCCTGGCCAGCGGCTTCTTCGAACTCGACGACCTGACCGGCGGCCTGCAGGATTCCGAACTCGTGATCATCGCCGCCCGACCGAGCGTCGGCAAAACCGCGTTCGCGGTGAATATCGCGATGCACGTGGCGTGCGAAGAGCACAAGGGAGTGTTCATCTCGAGCTTGGAACAGTCGAAGCTCGAGCTGGCCGAACGTCTGTTGTGCTCGAAGGCCAAGGTAGACGGCCACAAGCTGCGCAGCGGCCGTCTCAGCAGCCACGACATCTCGCTGTTGATGGACTCGGCGAACGACCTGCGGCCCGCACCGCTGTTCATCGACGACACCGCCGGTCGAAACTTCCTGCAGATCGCCGCCAACTGCCGCCGGCTCAAGATGCGCCACGACATTCGACTTGTGATCATCGACTACCTGCAACTGATCGAGCCAGATAATCCGCGCGACAAGCGCAACGAGCAGATTGGCCAAATCAGCCGGCGGCTCAAGGGACTGGCCCGCGAGCTGCGCGTGCCGGTGATCGCGCTCAGCCAGCTCAATCGCTCGCTCGAGATGCGCGAAGGCCATCGCCCGCGGCTGGCGGACCTGCGCGAATCCGGCTCGATCGAGCAAGACGCCGACGTCGTGATGTTGCTGCACCGTCCCGACCTGTACGACAAAGAGGCCGAACAGGGCACGGCCGAACTCATCCTGGCCAAGCAACGCAACGGTCCGACGGGCGACGTAAAGCTCACCTTCCTGAAGCAGTACACCCGGTTCGAGAACTACGCCGACCGCCCGGCGCCCGGCGGCCCGTCGCCGTTCTGAAACTCACCTTGCTCCGTTTCCGGGACTCTTGTACCAATAGCCGCCCTTTGTCGCAGCGCTGCGGTTCGCAGCGCCGTGTGGCGTGAGCGGGCGCTTGGAATGGCGCTAATCGCCGCGGGCGATCGAGAGCGGCACCGGAACATGGGAGCGGCAGTGAAGACTCCAACTCTTTGCAGAGTCGGCGTGCTCGTATCGGCCATCACTTCGGTCGGTGCCTTCGCCGCCGTAACGGTGCAGGCCGCCCATTCCCCATTCGGCCCTCGCTCGGCCGCCATCGCCCTACTCGCGGCAGCACACGACCCCGCCGCCGACCCGAACGAGCCGATCGCCGAGGTGCGAGTCACAGGCAATCGCGTCGTCGCAGTCGAGAAGATCATGGCCGAGATTCGCACGCGACCCGGACTGCCGCCGCAACACAAGCTGATTCAAGACGACATCGCTCGCCTCGTCGCCACTCGCCAGTTCTTCGACGTCGGCGTGGAGTATCTGCACGAGCCGCACGGCCTCGTCGTGCTGTTCCGCGTGCTCGAAGGCAACCAGATTCGCGAAATCGTCATCGAAGGCAACAAGGCCATCTCGACCGACAAGCTACGCGAGAAGGCGGGGCTGAAAATCGATAAGAAGAAGCCCGACAGCCTCAGGACGTTCGACATCGCCCGCGCGAAGAACGCCGCATCGCTCATGGAAGACTACTACCACGACAAGGGCTACTCGTTCGCCCAGGTGCTGATCATCGAGGGGGCCCAGCCCGGCGACGCCCGGCTGCTCTACCGCGTCATGGAAGGGCCGAAGGTTCAGATCACCGATGTCGACTTCGAGTTCATCGACGCGAATACGATCGGCGATCGGCGGCTCGCCACGCAGATTGACACCAAGCCGCGCCGGCTCGGCTTCTTCGGCGGCAAGTACAAGATTCGCCAGATCGACGAGGACGTACACAAACTCGCCGCCTACTATCACGGGCTTGGCTTTTTCGACGCCAAGGTCAGCCGCGAGGTGCGCGAGTCCGACGATCGCTCCAAGGTCCAGGTCGTGTTCGTCATCGAAGAGGGACAACAGTACGTCGTGCGGTCGATCGAGATGAAGGGGAACCAGAAGTTCGCCGGCGAGCAACTGGCCGAGGGCTTCAAGCTCGCCGCCGGCCAGCCGTTCTATCAGTCGAAGCTGCAGCACGACGTGAAAAAGGTCGAGGACAAGTACGGCGCGATCGGCCACATCAAGCGAAAGGTGAACGCCGACGTCCGCTACCGCAACGAACCGGGCGAAGTCGACGTGGTCTTCACGATCGACGAGGGCGAGCCGTACTACGTCGGCCAGATCATGGTGACCGGCAACACCGTGACCAAAGACAGTGTGATCCGCCGCGAGCTACGGCTCTATCCCGGCGAACTGTACGACCTGACCGCCGCGCGGCGCAGCGAGGCGAACTTGCGCCGCACCCAACTCTTTCTGGCCAACTACCAGGCCGGCACCGGACCGACCGTCACGCCGATCGGCGAAGGCCCGAACCTGCGCGACGGCAACATCACCGACGTCGAGGTGCACGTGGACGAAGGTCAGACCGGTCGCATGCTGTTCGGCGTCGGCGTGAACTCGGACGCGGGCGTGATCGGCAACATCATCATCAGCGAACAGAATTTCGACCTGTTCAACTGGCCGTCGAGCTTCAGCGATGTGATACATGGCGATGCGTTCCGGGGCGGCGGCCAGGAGTTTCGCCTCGAGGCGGCGCCGGGCACCGAGTTCAGCCGCTACCTGATCAGTTGGCGTCAGCCTCGCATGTTCGACTTGCCGTACAGCTTCGGCGTCAGTGGCCACTACTTTCAGCGCAACTACCGCGAATACGACGAGGCGCGCGGCGGCGGTGCCATCACGGTCGGCCACCATTTCAGCGATCAGATTCGCACGTCGTTCGGCCTGCGACTCGAGAACATCCACATCGGCGACCCCGACAAGCCCACGCCCAAGGATCTGGACGAAGTCTTGGGCGACAACTTTGTCGCCGCCGTCACGCTCGGCGCCGAACACGACACGCGCGACAACCCGTTCATGCCCACCTGCGGCCACCTAGCCAGCATCAACTTCGAGCAGGGCTTCGGCGACTTCACGTTCCCGTCGGTCACGCTCGAAGGACGACGGTTCTTCGCGATCACCGAACGCATGGACGGGTCGGGCAAACAGGTGCTCGGTCTGCGCGGCACGGTCGGGTTCGCGGGCGACAACACGCCGCTCTTCGAGCGGTTCTTTGCCGGCGGGTTCCGCAACTTTCGCGGCTTTGAGTTTCGCGGCGTCGGCCCGGTCGGCGAGAACAACGACGACGTGCACGTCGGCGGCGACTTCATGCTGCTCGGCAGTGTCGAGTACCTGATCCCGATCACGGCCGACGACGCGTTGCAAGTCGCCCTGTTCTCCGACTTCGGCACGGTCGAAGAGAGCGTCGAGATCGACGACTTCCGCGTCACGGCCGGTATCGGCTTCCGCGTCGCCGTGCCGATCCTCGGCCCGATGCCGCTCGCCTTCGACTTCGCCGTCCCGCTGCACGCCGCCGACACCGACGACGAACAGATATTCAGCTTCACCATCGGCATCTTCCGCTAGGGCCGGCGTTCATGGGCCAACGAAGCGGTTCGTGAACCAAAGCCCGCGACGGCTCAAGCTGGCATCGTGGATCGTCCCCGCCTAGAATAATCGGCGATCACGCCAAGAGTGGCCATTGGTTGAGACGATATCGATGCCGACCGTGCCGGGTATTTCAGGGCCGTACCGTTTTTTTACAGTTTCGATTGTAACGAACCGCAACACGTGCATGTGCGTCGCGAGCGCAAGACTTGCAAGTTCTGGCTCCAACCGGTTGCTCTCAGTAGCAACAACGGGTTTTCCGCAAGAGAACTGAATCGGATCAGACGGTTGATCGTTGCCAACCTGGAACTAATCCTGGAGACGTGGGATGAACATTGCGGCGAGTAACGAACCGCGTATTGTGACGATCGACGTAACCGGCGACGCCATCACTGCCGAACTCGCTGATGGACGGACCGTCAGTGTGCCGCTCGCATGGTCCTGGCGCCTGTCGGAAGCCACACCAAAGCAACGCAGAAACTTTGAAGTCATTGGTTCGGGCGAGGGAGTTCATTGGCCCGACGTCGACGAAGACATCAGCGCCAGGGGCATGCTGCAGGGAGTACCAGCTCGACCGCCAAAACAAGGTGCCGGTGCGCGTAGCCGAGCCTGACGACAATTCTGTGGGAGCAAGGCTATGACCGCATGCGAACAGAGACACGGCCCTTCGGCCGCAAATCCGTCAAGCACTTAAAGGTAGGACCGTAATCTCGTGGGTGCCCGAGGTCGGCGAAAAACACCTGACTGGCTCGGCAACGACATATGACAACACGTTCCACCGGTGCCGGCGACGGAGTGGTCAGAGTAGCGACGGGCAAGAATGTCCGCACGCCGGAAGATGCTCATCATGAATACGGACGGCGACACCGGACGACTCCGCTGGGACTCGATCTACCGCGAGGCCGAGTTGTACAAGACGGCCGTGCGGCTGTACACGAAGCCGCTGTTCAACTCGCGCAAGGCGCTGGGTTGCTCGACCGACGGACAGCCGCTGTTCGACTTCGCGCGGCGCGGGCTGAAGAACCTGGACCTGCTGCACCGCGCGCTCGTCGGGCGGCGATTTCGCTTCCGACCGGCCTTGGCTCTGAAACGCAATTTCAACCGCAAGGACCGGTGGCTGGCCGAGGAGGTTCTGTCGCTGGCGTTCGAGGGCGGCCGCAAGAGGAGCTACTTCCGCCGGCTGCCGTTTCGTCGGCTGCGCCAGATGGGCCTGCCCTCGCTCGTGCATCGCCGCCGGCTCATCGTGCACGGTCAGATTGATTCGCCGTTCTTCGTGTGGAGAGAATATCGTTCGATCCAAGGACGCGGGGAGAGGGCTGCCAGGCCGAAGCCGCCCGAGGCGTCGGCTTTCTCTCAGGACCCAGAAGCAGTCGCCAAGACAAAGACCTCGTGAGCGTAGTGCAGGCGGCCCGCCTGCAATGTCGTCAAGGAAGCCGCAGGCGAGCCGCCTGCACTACGACTTCCTTGGGAGAGAGAGGAGCGACCTGTGTGTGGGCGTAATGGAAGGCCATCACAATGCAAGCATGTGATGGTCGTTGTTCGAGCCTCCCCCGCGTCCGATTTGAACGAACGGCCGGCGTCATTCCGAGACTCGTTCGATACGGAGGCCGACGATGTGGTTTTTCAATCTGTTTGCGTCGGACATCGCCTGCCCGCGCTGCGGCGACCCAGCGGCTCGCCGCGCAGTCTGGGGAACGGTGAAGTGTCCCAATCGCAACTGCGAACACTTCACTCAGGAGCTTGTCGACTACCGCGAAGAGGCGCGGTGGGCCGCCGATCTGCGAACGGCGGCGGCGTCCGGTGAGGTCCGATCGCATCGCGACCCGCGAACCGGCGCGAAGATCTACCGAAAGATTCGCAACGTCCCGGCCACGGGATTCGATCCGGGCCAACACCGAATCGAGATCGTCTACATCAACTTCGACGCTCAGGAGAAGACGTTCACGGGCGATTGGCGCACCCTGCACCGCCGCGGCCGGCACGTCTCGCTGCAAGTCTTGCCGACCGGCGTGCGGATCGCGCTGGCGATCGACCGCATTCAGAACATCGGCGACGTCGAACTCGGGTTGCAACGCTGTCCTACTTTGCAAGAGCGTCGTGTGATGAACTATCACGCCCGTCGCGGCACTTCCTCCGCACGATACCAGGATCTGCGGCGCAAGTATCCGGACTGGTCGCCGATCGGTTGATTCGACGCCATTGCCGCAAACCCAATGCCCGACCAATTCCCACCCATCCGGTTCACGAAGCAACTACGGCCGTCGCAACTCGATGTCGTCGAGATCGCGCGGCGCGAGCTGGCCGCCGGTCAGCGGCGACTGCACATCGTGGCGCCGCCGGGGTCGGGCAAGACGGTGACCGGGCTGTATCTGTGGGCCGAGTGCGTCCGCGTGCCGGCGCTGGTGTTGTCGCCGAACTCGGCGATTCAGGCTCAGTGGGCGGCGCGACTCGACATGTTCGATTGCCCCGGCGGAGCCGCATCGCTCGCGAGCACCGATCCCGAGGCGCCGCGACTGTTCACGTCGCTTACCTATCAAGCGGTGACCCTGCCGCGCCGCGGCGGCGACGACATCGACGCAGAAGCCATCGAACTGTGGATCGAGAAGCTCGTCGGGAAAGGGCAGGCCAAGGACCCCGACGAGGCGGCGGCTTGGATCGACGACCTCAAGCGACACAACCGCGCGTACTATGACGACCGGCTGGGCGGGTATCGCAAGGCGGTGCGCGACGAGGTCGCGATCGGCGGCGAGGCGATCAAGACACTACACGCATCGTCGTTGCGGACGCTCGAGCGATTGAAACAGTCCGGCGTCGGGTTGCTGATCCTCGACGAATGTCATCACCTGCTGAGCCACTGGGGCCGCGTGCTGGCCGATGCGTATCGCTACTTCGACCAGCCGATCGTGCTCGGCCTGACCGCCACGCCGCCCGACCGGCGCGGCAAGCCGCCCGAGGACGTGAAGCGTTACGACGAGTTCTTCGGCCCGGTCGATTACGAAGTGCCGGTGCCGGCGGTGGTGAAGGATGGGTTCCTCGCGCCGTATCAGGACCTGGTGCAGTTCGTTCGGCCGACGTCTGAGGAACTCGCATTCGTCGCGAGCGCGGACGAGAAACTGAACGAACTGGTCGAAGAGTTGTGCGAGGAGCCGAACGCTGGGGCAGGTCCACAACCAAACGACCCGGCGGCGGCACCGACTGCAGCAGTCACAGAAGCCCGAAGCGCAAGCGAGGGGGACCAATCGCCTTCGAGCGAGCAAGAACCAGAGACCCTCGCTCGCGCTTCGGGCTTGTGTGACGATGGAACGCCAGCGCCTCTTGCTCACGCTTCGGATTTGTGTGCCGAATCGCTTCCGACGTGGCTCGCTCGGGTGCTGGCTGAGCGGCGGCTGGCCGTGGGCGTCGCGCCCGATTGGGCGGCTTTCGAGAAGCGCGATCCCGGTCTGGCATGGGCCGGGCCGAGGTTCCTGAGGCACCGCGGAATCGCGCTGCCGCCCGGAATTCCCGAACCGGCACCGGACGAGAACTTCGCTCGTGGCAAGAGGCGCGACTCGGCACGCGGCGCGGGTGACCTGCCGCCGATGGCCGTCGTCGTCCCGGTGCTCGACCGCTACATCCGCCACCGGCTGCGCATGTCCAGCGACCCGGCCGACCACGAGCGGGCGGAACGGGCGATTCGTCGGCTGCGGTTGCTCGGCACTCAAGTCACCGAGACAGGCAGCCAGGCGTGTGCGTCGCCGATCGGGCGAGTCATGGCATACGCGCGCGGCAAGGTGGCGGCGATCGTGCCGATCCTCAAGGCCGAACGCCTCGCGCTGGGCGATCGCATTCGCGCGGTCGTCGTGACCGACTTCGAGAAAACCTCGGCCGTGTCGACCGAGACCAGCCATCTGCTCGACGCCGAGGCTGGCGGCGCAGTGGCCGCCTATCGCACCTTGTTGGCCGATCCCGACGTCGATGCACTCGACCCAGTGCTCGTCACCGGCTCGACCGTGCTCGTCGACGACGACCTGGCCGAACGGTTCGACGCGGCGGCCGCCGAGTGGCTGGCCAGACGACGGCTCGGCGTCGAACTCGACTTCGGCCGCGAGGCCGGGTTTCACGTGCTGGCCGGCCACGGCGCCGATTGGTGCCCGCGCGTGTATGTCGAGATGATCACCGACCTGTTTCAACGCGGCCTCACCAAATGCCTCGTCGGCACGCGTGGCCTTTTGGGCGAAGGCTGGGACGCCAGCAAGATCAACGTGCTCATCGACCTGACCACGGTCACGACCTCAACCTCGGTCAACCAGCTTCGCGGCCGGTCGTTTCGGCTCGACGCCGATGATCCCGCGAAGTTGGCCGACAACTGGGACGTGGTCTGCGTCGCGCCGGAGTTCGTCAAAGGGCTGGACGACTACTACCGCTTCATCGACAAGCACAACACGCTCTTCGGCCTGACCGACGACGGCGCGATCGAAAAGGGCGTCGGCCACGTCCACGCCGCGTTCACCGAGCTGGCGCCGGAACTGGTCGAGCAGTCGATGCACGTGCTGAACGCCGAGATGCTGGAACGGCCGATGCGGCGCGCGGCGTTTCGTGATTTGTGGCGCATCGGTGAGCCGTACCATCCCGAACCGATCCACGCCTTGGAGCTGCGGCCAGGCGGCGGCGCGTCGATGGGCTTCCCGCCGTTCGCCAAGGCCCAGGCCCCATGGACGACTGCGTCGCTGACCCAGGCGATCGGCCTTGCCGTGCTCGGCGCGCTGCGCGAGGCGCGACTCATCGAGACGGCGGGCGACTTGCACATCGGCGAACGTTCGGGCGGCTACATCCGAGCGTTCCTTGAAAACGCCGCTGAGCAAGAAAACAAACTCTTCAGCGAATCACTGGCGGAGGCGCTGGGGCCGCTGGACCGCCCGCGATATGTAGTTCCGCGATATGTCCATCATCGCGAAGATACTTGGCTCTCGCGCATTCTGCCGACGGTTCTCGGGCGATATTTTCGTCGCGAGCTGCGTCAGATGGCTATGCTGCACGCGGTCCCAACGGCGCTGGCGAAGAACAAGGATCTCGTGACCATCTTTCAGCGACACTGGAACGCGTACGTCAGTCCTGGCCAGGCCGTTTACGCCTTGCAGGGCGAAGGCGAGCGGCTGGTCGGGAACGCGGTGCGAGACGGCACAGCGCCGAGCGGACAGGTGCATCGGAAGGAAGTCTTTCTGTGACGCGGCACTCCAACAACGGGAACACTGAATGTCACGTACCGACGCGAACAAGCCGTCATGGTTCAGCTCGCCGCCGATCGGCCTGCAGCCGCTGGTGATCGCGATCGCCAATCTGGCGCCCGTGGTCGGAGTGTTCTACTTCGACTGGGAAGTGTTCACGATCCTGTTGCTGTTCTGGCTCGAAAACGTGATCGTTGGATTCTTCAACGTGCTCAAACTGCGGTTGGTGCCGCCCGATGTCGGGACTGTTTCCGCGGCCAAGACTCAGGCGGCGGGAATCCCGTTCTTCATCATGCACTACGGCATGTTCATGGCCGGGCACGGAGTCTTCGTGGTCGTCATGTTCCTCAAACCGGAGTCGCCGGGCGACTTCGTGGCGGCCATGGCCGGGCGATGGCTCACGCTCGCGGCCGCGCTGCTGTCGCTCATCGTCGAGCATGGCTACGCGTATCACTTCGACTTCATTCGAACCGGTGCGTACAAGAAGCCAAGCAAGATTCCACAATTCATGAAGCCGTATGGCCGGCTCGCGATCATGCATGTGACGATCATACTCGGCGGCATTGGCGCGCAGGAGCTCGGCTCGCCGCGTCCGGCCCTACTATTGTTGATCGGACTGAAGACGCTGTTCGACTTGGGTGCATGGGTCATTCGCCTACCGAGCGAAGGAGCGCTGGGACGAATCAAGGGGGCGTTTTTTCGGGCCGCCATTGGCGCCGTCGTCGGCGTCTGGTGCTGCGTCATGTGTTTTGGTGTTCCGGTGGGTTTGATCGGCAAGGCCGCTTCGATCATTTCACGATGGCTCGGCGGTCAGCAGATTGGTGGGGATCACTGGTGGCAGTACGGTATCGGCGCCGGAGCGGTCTTCGCCGCCATTCTTACAGCCGCCGTGTGGTGGCATCACATCATGAGCGGGTCGGTCCGATACGAGCGGGCGACGAAGCTGACCAAGGTGTTTTGCGTCAGCGGTATTCTCGCGCTGCTGTTCGGTTCGTTGGCATGGCCGGCGAAGACCGGTTACGACCTGGTACGTGAGCAGTACAAGGCGGCACGCGCAAGACCAAGGGCGGCTGCGAATCGCCCGACCGGGACAGCGTCGCCCACACAGCCGCAATTGCCAAACCTACGGCCGAAGTCTCAGCCAGGCACAGTCAACCTGATCGCCCGAGCGAGCGTCAGTTCATCGAGCGACTGGGAATCGGAACGGGGCAACACGGACTTTGTCGCAGCCAAAGCGAGCGACGGCGACCGAACAACTCGCTGGAATTCGCGTGAGGGCGACGCGAGCGGCTCGTGGCTGGCTGTCCAGTGGACCGAGCCGGTCTCGATCCAGCAGATTGTGGTGCGCGAGGCGTTCGATCGCATCGCCGATTTCGTTGTCGAGACAATCGATGAAAACGGCACATGGGTTCCGAAGCTTCACGTGTTCGGCAGGCGGCACATTTCATCGTTCCAGTGGTCGACCGGCGGCGCCTGGGGCTACGACCCCGACCGAGTCCACGTGGACGGCCGCCGTCTCGAAGACCACAAGGGCCGCGCCTTCGGCCAGGATCACCTCGGCTCCGTGCATCCAGTCTTCACAATCAACCTGCCGGGGCCGTTGACCACAACCGGACTGAGACTGCGCATCACGACGACGACTGCGCGGACAGTCTCCATCTTCGAGATCGAGGCTTACTGAGCTTGCGATGATCGCGACAACTCCACGACCAGCGGTGCGTTCGGCTCAGGAAACCGCAACTCGGCCAGCTTCGCGCGCGGCACCCAGGCAAACGCATTCGGCAAGCGCGTGGGGCCGGCGGCCGCGATCAGGCGACAGTCGAAGAAGTGCAGCCGCACCGTTCCGTACGAGTACGTGTGCTCGACCGAGCGACGCAAGCGAACGACCTCGACGACCTGGCCCGTCTCTTCGAGACACTCGCGCACGGCGCAGTCGGCCGGCGCCTCGCCCACCTGGCACTTGCCGCCGGGGAATTCGTGGAAGCCGGCTAGTGGACCGTCGGGGCCGCGATGGCCCACGAGGTAATAGCCGTCGTGAAGCACCAGCGCGATGCCGACCTCGGTGATCACTTCTTGTGGAGTCCAAGTCGCTCGAGCGCCTTGCCGGGGCTGCCCATGGCGTTGTAGCCGCAATCGACGTGATGAATCTCGCCGGTCGTCGCGGTGGACATGTCGCTCACCAGGTACGCGGCCGCCTTGCCCAACTCGTCGGGCAACACGTTGCGGCCCAGCGGCGAGACCGACGAGTGCAGCGTGAGCATGTCGTCGAAGTCGCCGACGGCCGACGCGGCGAGCGTCTTCATCGGGCCGGCGCTGATGCCATTCACGCGGATGTTGCGCGGGCCGAGATCGTGGGCGAGGTACTTGACCGTGCATTCCAGAGCCGCCTTGCACACGCCCATCAGGTTGTAGCCGCTCACCACCTTCTCGCCGCCGAAGTAGGTCATGGTCACGACCGCGCCGCCGTGCGGCATCAACTCGGCCGCCGCCCGCGTCACGGCGATCAGGCTGTAGACGCTGATATCCATCGCGATGTGGAATCCGTTGCGACTCGCCTCGACGGCCGGGCAGCGAATATCTTCGATCGGCGCGAACGCGATCGAGTGCACCAAAAAATCGATCGTGCCGTACGTCTCTTTGACTTTGGCGAAGAACGCCTTCACGTCGTCGTCTTTGGCCACGTCGCACGGCGCGATCAGCTTGGCGCCGATCGGCTCGGCCAGTTGACGCACGCGGCGCTCCATGCGTTTGCGGTCGTCCTTGTCGGGCAGGTGGTTGAACCCCAACTCGGCCCCCTGCTTGTGGAGGTAGTCGGCGATGGCCCAGGCGATCGAGTGATCGTTGGCCACGCCCATGACCACGCCCTTTTTCCCGTCGAACATGCCCATCGAGTCGTCCTCCAGTGAATTCGTGGGCACACGATACTCCGCAACCGAATCCGACTCAACGGTAGATCAGCGTCGAGGCGTCGGCCACAAAGCGTGCTCGTCGGCCGCTCATTCGAGCCAGTTCTCGACGCGAAGACCAGGCACACGCCGGAAGTGACGTAAGTTGGCCGACAGCAGCAGGGCGTCATGGACCAATGCGATGGAGGCGATCTTCAGGTCCTGTGTACCGACGCGAACGCCCGCGCGCCGCAATCGCTCGAACTCGTCCGCGGCCGCGTCATCCAACCGAATGATCTCCCAATTCCCGAGGTACTCGACCATTCTCGCCAGCCGACATAGGCGGTGATCTGACGCCGGACTTCTCGCCAGCGGTTGATCTCGGCAAGCCAGCCGCGCATCTGCTCTTCGACCGTGACGGTTGTTGTGACGAGATGCTTGTCGGCTGCGGCCTTGAGTCGGGAAACGAGCGTCCAGTGGCGCGAGTCGTAATGTGGTCGGTGTCCACGATAATCATGGTTTGACGGTCCGCCGCCGCTTGGCTTTGGTCGCTGTCCTGCGACGATCTGCCTCGCGGTATCTAAGGGCAGCTTCATCGATCCGCTTCATGACTGGGTCGCCGCTGAACATTCCAATGGTGCGCCGCCAGTCCTTCTTGCGTTGCAACTGCAACGCTGTGACCTGCATTTCCAGTGTTGCGACACGTTGTTCGAGCTCTCTGGGACATGGTTGCTCTCCTTCAGTAATCAGTAATCGACTGTGCGTAGCATTGTACGGCGAGGCCGGGTGGGTTTGAAGAACGCTCGCGCCTTCGCGCTTGCAGCAACTCGGCATCGGACCCACAATACCCGCCAGGAGAAAATCAAATGCCGCCAGCGGAGTGGGTCAGTGTACCGCGCGCCGACCTCGCCGGGTCGATTGCCTCGATGGGCCTCGCCGCGCTTCAGGCAGCCGCCCGGTTGCTTCAGTCACCCATCGAGAACAGCGCGGGTCGGCCGATCGAGCATTGCGTGGCCGAGCGGCTGGCCAAGTTGCTGGGTGCCGAACGCGTCGAGCTGGTCGTTGCGGGAGACGGCTGCAGGCCGGAGTGGACTTGGCCTTCGTCGGACCTAGCGGCCGCCGACCGACCGGGTTCGGTGGTGAGCGACTCGCTCGATCGCGGCGCGGCGGCGGCGATCGCCTCGGCCGACGGACGAGCCGCCGTGCTGGTCTGCCCGCTCGACCCGGGTCGGTTGCCCAACCGCGTGATCCTCGCGAGCCGCGCGCGGCGCCCGTTCAGTCGAACGGAGTTGGAACTGGCGGTCGCGCTCGTGCCGGCCCTGACCGCGGTGTTATTGCATTGCCGGACCAGCGCTGAAGTGCAACAACGCGTGGCGCGGCTGGAGGCACTGCTCGAAGTCAGTCGGCAGCTCGCCGTCGCTCGCGACACGCAAAGCCTGATGGAACGGCTCGCAACCGAATCGACCCGGCTGCTCGACGCCGATCGTGCGAGCATTTTTGTCTGGGACCGCGCGAGCCGCCAGGTCGTCGCGCGGCCGGCGCTCGGCATGCCCGGCGGCGAACTGCGACTGGCCGACCACGTCGGCGTCGTCGGCGACGTGCTCAAGAGCGGCCAGCCGACGATCGTCAACGACGTGCGGCGCGATCCGCGGTTCGCATCGAACGTCGATACGCAGTCGGGCTACCAAACGCGCAGCTTGCTCTGCGTACCGCTCGTCGACCTGGGCGGTCAGTGCGTCGGCGTCTTCGAAGCGATCAATAAGAAGAGCGGTCCATTCACCGCTTACGATCAGGCGACGCTCGAGCTGCTGGCGGCTCAAGCGGCCGTGGCGATCGAGAGCACGACGGAGCGCGAAGCCCTGGTCCGCACCAACGCACAGCTCACGAGCGAGGCCCAGAACAAGGCGCGGATCGTGGGCGACACGCCGCAGATGCAGGCGCTGCGAGCCTCGGTCGAACGAGTGGCCGGCACGGAACTGCCGGTGCTCATCCTGGGCGAAAGCGGCACGGGCAAGGATGTCGTCGCCCGCGCGATCCACTACGGCAGCCGCCGCGCGGCACGGCCGTTCATTGCCGTCAACTGCGCCGCCATCGCCGAGACTCTGCTCGAAAGCGAACTGTTCGGCCATGAGAAGGGCGCATTCACCGACGCTCGCGACACACGGCAGGGCAAGTTCGAGTTGGCCTCGGGCGGCACGCTGTTTCTCGACGAGATCGGCGACATGTCGGCCGGCGGCCAGGCCAAGCTGTTGAGGGTGCTCGAAGAAAAGATCGTCTACCGCGTCGGCGGCTCGCAGCCGATCCACACCGACGTGCGCATCATCGCGGCCACGAACCGCAACCTGGCCGACGCCGTGCAGGCGGGCAAGTTTCGCCAGGACCTGTTCTTCCGGCTGACGGTCGTCGCTATGGAGATTCCGGCGCTGCGCACCCGGCGCGACGACGTGATTCCGCTCGCCGAGCACTTCCTCGACCAGTTCTGCCGCGACGCCCGCCGGCCGCGACTGAAGTTGTCGGCCGAGGCCCGCAAGCGACTGATTGCTCACGAGTGGCCGGGCAACGTGCGCGAGTTGCGAAACCTGATGGAACGGCTCGCATTTCTCAGCGCCGGGCCGGCGATCGAGCCTGGCGACCTCGCATTCATCCTGATGCCGCCGAGCGACGCTGGCGGCACGGGAGTGCCCACGGGCCTGAGCCTGACCGACGCCACCGATCGTTTCCAGCGCGATTACATCACCGCCGCGCTCGACCGGTCGCGCGGCAACCAAGCCGAGGCGGCCCGACTGCTCGGCCTGCACCGATCGAATCTGTATCGCAAGATGCGGCAGCTCGGCATGGATGCCTAAGTACGGTGCCACATTGAATAGGGTCCGAAATCGGCTTCGGTCGTTTAACCCGCAGCCGCAGGCGAGGCATGGCGGCGTTTGTTGTGCCTCGCCTGCGGCTGCGGGTTAAACGAATTCGGACCCCTTTCAATGTGGAGCAGTACTAAGTGACCGTGCGTGAATCTGCGAATCGCCCAAACAACCCCTCACCCCAGCCCTCTCCCCAAAGGGGAGAGGGAGAAAGACGCTCGGAACTCATAGACGGCCGAATGAAAGCGAAGCACAACTATGCTCCCTCTCCCCTTTGGGGAGAGGGCTGGGGTGAGGGGTATTCGCAAAGTCGCCCGCGGTGACTTAGCGCAGTCGCGTCCATCATCAGTCGCCGAACACCGCTTGGCAGGTGTACTCAAGGAGCACTCGCAGCTCGATGGCCTGAAGCTCTGCGGCCGCTTGGGCGCGTGCGTTCCAGGTCCGACCGCACTGCTCGCACAGGTCGATAAACGCCATCGGGTCCCATGTGCCGCGGCGGTCGAGCACGCGATCGAACTGGAGTCGCGCGGCGAACTCGCGATCGTTCATGCGCTGCGCGGCCTCGTGAGCCAACTGGCCGAACGTCGGATGGCGCCCGACGCGGCGACACCAATAACGGGCGTTGTCGTAGTCCGGCTCGCGGCGGTGCATGATGCCGTGCCAGTACGAAGCGGTCGTGGTGCGCCCGAGTGCGTCGGCCTGTTGGGCGAGTGCGTGCGCCTGGTCCAAGAAATCGTTGATGAGGTACAGGCCCGCCTTCACACTCAGGGCCTCGGCCGGCGAGCGGCAGCCGGGAACGATGTCCGTTGGCGACAGACGATCGAGCATGTCGCTCACCGCGTTGGCCGGCGGCGTGTCGGGCGCCAACGGGCGCGGCGGCAGTGGGTCGAGGCGTTCGCGTGCGGCGCCAGTCGTTGCGATCCATGCGTGATCGGATGGACCAGCGAGGGCGGCCAGCGATCGCAGTGCATCCAACGACGACGGCTTGTGACTTTCAGCCAGGATGGCGACGAGTGCAGGGATCATTTCGTTTCGCGCACCAGCCGGAACCAGTCGGCGTCGGCGGGATCGAGTGTGGGCAGATCGGGCGTCTTGACGAGGTGCGTGTACTTGAGGCCCGAACCTGTGTTGAACAGTACGATGTGCTGGTCGCTGCGCAGCCAGCCGGCGGCGAGCAGTTTGCGGGCCGCGGCCCAGGTCGCGCCGCCTTCGGGACACGCAAAGACGCCTTGCTCGCGCGCGAGGTTGTGCTGGCCGGCGATCAGTTCGTCGTCGGTGACGGCGATGGCAGTGCCGCCGCTTGAGCGAATCGCACGGAGCATGAGAAAGTCGGCGATTGCGCCGGGCACTCGCAGGCCGGCGGCGACGGTGTGGGCGTCGATCACGGGCTCGGCGGAGTCGCGACCGGCGTCAAAGGCGCGGACGATCGGGGCGCAGCCCGCGGCTTGGACCGCCACCATGCGCGGTCGCTCGCGCCCGATCCAGCCGAGCTGCTCCATCTCGTCGAATGCCTTCCACATGCCAACCAGGCCGGTGCCGCCGCCCGCCGGATAGATGATCACGTCGGGCAGCCTTGGGCCGGGCGTGCCGAGCGCCGCCTGCATGTCGAGCGACAACTCGTAGCCCATGATCTTTTTTCCCTCGACGCGAAACGGTTCGCGGAGCGTCGAGAGGTCGAACCAGCCGAACCGCTTGCATCCGTCGCGCACGAGTTTGCCGGCGTCGCTGATCAGGCCGCGGACCAGGTAGACGTCGGCCCCCTGCACCATGCATTCGAGAATGTTCGCGGGCGGTGTGTCGGCGGGCATGATGATGACCGCTCGCAGTCCCGCCCGCGCGGCGTAGGCGGCGGCGGCCCCGGCCGCGTTGCCGGCCGAGGGCAAGGCCACGGCGTCGACGCCCAATTCGACGGCGCGGGCGATCGCCGCGGCCAACCCGCGCGCCTTGAACGACGCGGTCGGGTTGAACGATTCGTCTTTGATCCAGAGGTTGTCGAACTGCCGAAAGTCGCCGCGTCGTGTGGCCCGCAACAGCGGGGTCAGCCCCTCGCCCAGCGAGACGGCCCGCGCGGCGTTGGCGACCGGCAGGACCTCGGCGAACCGCCACATCGACCGCACCGGCCGGCTGCGAACCATCGCCGGGCGGAACGAGTCGCGCACGGCGCCCAGGTCGTATCGCGCGTACAACGGCTTGCCGCACGCCTTGCAGACATTTTGCAAGCGGCTGAGGTCGTGACTCGCGTCGCACGCGGAGCAGTACAAACCGATATGCATGGGATCAAACCACAGGTGCTATCGAAAGCTCGCTCGCACTTCAGGCCGGGTCAGCACCACGAGCGCCCAGATGCCGATCGGCATGCCGAGACAACAACCGCAATTGAGGCAGGGGACCAGGCTCAGGATGCTGGCGGTCATGGCGAGGCCGTAGGATTCGAGCCGCCGCATGCGTGTCGCGCCGTAGATGATCACGGCGGCGATCATGATGCGCACGAAGTTGATCGGCACCGACGCCACCACCACGGCCGGCGTGATCTGAACAATATCGCGAAACGGCTCAGGCAGCTCCGGCAGCTTCTGCCCCTGCTGAATCAACGCGAGCCATCGCGCGTTTTGAGCCAGATCGACGATGGCGAACACGAGGCTTATCGCGCCGGCGATCATCAGCCAAACCGCCGGCCCGCGAACGACGTCGATCGTCGTGCCGGCGGCCGACAACACGGGCGGCAGCGGCGGCGGGCCGGAGCGCGCCGATTCGGCGGCGTCGAACACGTTCGCACAGAACGGACACTGGGCGAGCGTCGGCAACGGCTCCGGCGCTTCGAGTATCTTGCCGCATCGAGGACAGGCGATTTGCATGGCGGCGACAATGTAGTGTAACGCCCACGCGCCTGCAACGGGGTCGAGTGGTTCGTCTTTGAAACACAGAGGCACGGAGTCCACGGAGAAAGACTAAGGAACAGGGTCGAAATAACTTCCCGTTAATTCACGCGTAGCCCGACGCGCAAGCGAGGAGGTGATCTCCTTGCCGATCCCTCGCTGGCGCGTCGGGCTACTGTCCGCCAAGATCGGGAAGTTATTTCGGTCCCGTTCCTAAGGAACCGGGCCGAAACAACTTCCCGTTTCTTCGTCCTCGTCCCTCGTCCTCGCTCGGGCAGTCGAGGACGAAGGACGACGACGAGGGACGAGAACGAATGCAATGGTTGAAGGTTTACTTCACTACTAGGCTAAGGATGCCACCACTCCGTGCCCTCTGTGCCTCTGTGTTTCCAAGGTGGGCGCGCGCTCGAGGCGATCCGGGCGGACTGTCGATCAGCAGATGATCCGTTTCTGGAAGAGGGCCGGGTCTCTTGTGTCGGCAGACTCCCAGGCGCGACGAACCTGGCTCAGGCCATAGGCGCACAGGTCGAACTGCTCGCTCAGCCGGCGCAGCACGCCCGACTGGTCGCGGTACGGTTCGTCGTCGTACTGACTGGCGATCCAGTACGATCGCTTGCCCTGCTGGTGATAGTCGACCAGACGGTCCTTGCAGAGCGGCGCCCGCAGCGATCGCAGCGCTTCGGGGTAGGCCCCGGTCCAGAACAAGGTGAAGTCGCCAATGTGCCGGTGAATCTCGCGGGTCGAGTCGGCCGAGCGGTCGGGTGACTCGGCCTCGGTGATCATCTCGGCCACCTCCTCGAGCCGCTTGCCCTGGTTCGAACGCAGCCGCCATATCGCGTCCATGTGCACAAAGCGAACGAGCAAGTCGGCGATGTAGTCCGTGATCTTCGGATCGCCCAGGCCGAGCGACGAGATGAATGTGTCCTCGGTCAACGCGGCAAACAGTCGACGCAGCGGATGATTTGTTGGAATGGACTGCTGCATGGGCCTCTCCAATCCCCTCACGCACCTTTACTCGCTCTAGCTCACCACGACTTCAACGCGAGCAACGTTGGGGACGGCTCTGTCCCGGGTCGTCGTTCACACAATCAATCTTGCTACCAAGATTGAAACAAGTCAACGTAACAGCGGCCGGGCTGTAGAGCCGGCGTCCCGCCAGCTGCTCCTTTGCCGCCAATGGCGACCACGGAACCGGGTGGCAGGCTGGAAGCCCGTCCCACGACCGCGGCCCCAACCAGGAGCGTGAATGATCGCCCCCAACCGACTACACGAGGTGCGCGACGAGTTCGAGCGGGTGGCCCGCGTCCTCGAAGCTACTCCCACGATCGACAAGCACTTCGTCGTCTCGCGCGACGAGTTCCTCGACCGCCAGCGCCGCGTCGCCACTGCACTCGCCGAGCGAGGGCTGCCGGTCGGCGTCGTGTTCAGCGACCAGCACTATTGCGGCGACGTACCGTACCTCGGCGGCAACACGAACATCTCGATCGAGCAGGTTGCCGGCGTCATCGGTGCGAACGGGTTTCACATCGTCGCGGGGCTGGAGGGCGGCTACATCGCTGAGCAACTCGCCGAGCGAGCCGGGGCGAAGGTCCACAAGGTCGAATTGCTGCAGCTTGCCGATGAGAAATACCCGATCCGCGCCGAACGGCTCGAGGCCGTGCTCGACGAGGCCGCCGGCGGACGTTGCGTGGACCGCATCGCACTCTTGACGCCGCGGCAGGTGATTCCCGACGGGCTTGTGCGGTACCTCGAGGGGTTGGTCGGTCGCGACAACGTGGTCGACGCGCAGCCGATCTACTATAAGATCAAGTACGAGAAGTCCGACGCCGAGATGCGACTGATCCGCGACGCAAATATCGTCGCCGACGCCATGATGCGAGCGATGCTGGCGGTGCTCAAGCCCGGCATGATCGAGACTCAAGTCGCCGGCTGGGCCTATCTGGTCGGCAAGGAACTGGGCAGCGAGGAGAACGGCTGGGACGTGATGGTCGGCGCGAACGAAGCCAACCGCACGCTCATCGGCAAGGCGCTGAACCGGCCGATTCACGAGGGCGACTACGTTCACCTGGGCGTGGCCCCGAAGCGCGACGGCCTGAACGCGTGCCTGCGTCGCAGCGTCATCGCCGCGCGCGATCCGGCCGACGTGCCGCGCCTGCAGCCCGACGCGCCGTTTTGGTTTGGCCTGGTCGAAGCGGCGTATCGCGTCGGGTTCGACAAGTACGTCGAGGTGGCCGAGCGCGGACTGCCGGCCAAGTTGCAGGAACAGGCGCTCGTGGACTTCTTTGCCTCGCACTCGGCCGATGTCTCGCGGCGCATCGGACGCCCGATCGACCTGGCGCGCCAGAAGCCGTATACCGGAACGCACAACGCCGGCTACACGGAATGCCAGGAGTTTTACGGCGCGATCACTCTGGAATCCGACGAGCCGCTCGGCCGGCAGATCGTGACGATGCTCGACGTGGCCCTGCGCGGCGTCGGCGATCGCTGGCATGACGTCGTGATTCCAGGCTTCGACTTCGTCGTCGTCGAAAACACGCTCGGCAAGTTCGATCGCCGCGTCGAGTGCTTCAACCAGACGCCGATCAATGTGCAGCGGCTGGTTGGCTCGATAGAATAGTCCGCAGATTCCCCAACTCACAGCTCAGGACGGCTCTCATGCGAATCACATTCTGCGGTGCGGCTCAGACGGTTACCGGCAGTCAGCATCTGGTCGAAGTAGGCGGGCGACGAATACTGCTCGATTGCGGTTCCTACCAGGGTCCGCGGGCCGAGGCGCGTAAGCGAAACTCGAAGTTCCAGTTCGACCCGAAGGCGATCGACTGCGTGATCCTGTCGCACGCGCATCAGGACCACGCCGGCAATTTGCCGACGCTGGTGCGGGCCGGCTATCGCGGACCGATCTACTGCACGCCCGCCACGGCCGACGTGTCGGCGGTCATGCTCAAGGACAGCGCCAAGATTCAGCAGGAAGACGTCGCGTTCCTGAACAAGCACAAACGGCGGCGCGGCGAGCCGCCGATCGATCCGCTGTACGACATCGACGACGCGGAACGGACCGCCGAGCTGTTTCGGCCGACCAAGTACTTCCAGGCGTTTGAGCCGCTCCACGACGTGAGCGTGACCTTCTGGGACGCGGGCCACGTGCTCGGTTCGGCGATCGTGCAGATCGACCTCGCGGCCGAGACACGCGACGGCCGGCCGCGGCGATTGGTGTTCACCGGCGACATCGGCCGGCGCGGACTGCCGATCCTGCGCGACCCGATGACGGTTCGCGACGTGGACGTGCTGATCAGCGAGTCCACTTACGGCGGCCGCGTGCATGACGACGCCGGAAGCATGAAGCAGCAACTCGGCGAGCATATCGGACGAGTCGTTCAGCGCCGCGGCAAGGTGATCATTCCGGCGTTCAGCCTCGGCCGCACTCAGAACATCGTCTACTTCCTGAACCAACTGTTCGAGGAAGGCCGCTTGCCGCGCGTGCCGATCTACGTCGATAGCCCGCTGTCGCTCAAGCTCACCGACGTGTATCGATCGCACGAAGATTGCTTCGACGCCGAGACCTGGCGGCTGTTGCGCGACGACCCGGACGTGTTCGGCTTCTTTGGGCTGAGCTACATTCAAAGCGCCAATGAGTCGAAGCAACTGAACCGGCAAGACGGTCCGTTCGTGGTGATCGCGTCGAGCGGCATGTGCGAGGCGGGTCGCGTGCTGCACCACTTGCGATACTCGGTCTCGGACCCGAAGAACGCCGTGCTGATCGTGGGCTACCAGGCGGGCGACACACTGGGTCGCCGCATCGCCGAGCGCCAGCCGCGGCTGAGGATCATGGATGATTGGTTCGACCTAAGAGCCGACGTCTTTCAACTCGACGGTCTCAGCGCCCACGCCGATCACAACGATTTCCAGTGGTGGTTCGCCGCGACGGGCGGCAACATCGAGCACGCTTTCTTGGTGCACGGCGAAATGGAGGCGAGGACCGCGCTGGCTCCCGCGCTGCAGCCGTTCGTGCAGGCCCCAGTTCAGTTGCCGAGGCTATTTGAGAGCGTGGACCTGTAGGACAAGTGCGGCTCGGCAGCAACGGTTCATGGCTGCTCGTTGCCGTTGGATTCGTGCAGCATCGGCTCGAGTTCTTTGGTATTGCGTTCGACGGCGAGCACGATGGTTCGCTCCTCGCCGCCGTCGACGCTCGACGCGCTGGCCGGGATGATCAGGCGCTTGTCGGGCAGCCGGAACCGCATGGTGAAGGTGCCGTCGGGCCGCAACTGGACCTTCTCGGCCATCATCGAAACCCGGGCGCCGGGCTGAGTCGACCCGTGTACGATCAGCTCTGCGTCGAGATCGAACCAGAACTTGCGCTTGCGTAGGTGGGCCATGGCGCCGAGTCCAAAGCCCGGCAGGCCGGCGCCGAGCGGGTCATTGGCGCGTGATTCGAGCATTCGCTTCAGGTGGCGCGTGCCCGCCTCTTCGTCGTCGCTGCGCGAGCGGGCGTAGATCTTCTCGAACTGCTCCTGGACACTGGCCCACTTCTCGTCGACTCCTTCGGTGACGCCCGGCGCTGGGGTGCCGACCACGTTGGAGTGGGCGAGCGAGAAGAATTTTCCGCGACGCGACAGGTAGCCGATGTCGACGCGATACGATCGCGGCGGGTTCGGCACGTCGATGTACCAGTTATCCACGGCGCCATTGATTTCGATGTCGCGCACGTGCCGCTCGGCGCTGGAACTGGTGTCCTCGCTGGTGACGTCGTGCACCCTCAGCGCCGGCCGCGCCCCGTGCCATTCCTCGCGTAGCGACGCCTCGGCGCGTTGCACGGCGGCCAAGCTGATTTGCCAGTAGGCCTGCAGCCAGTACGAGTCGCGGACTACCAGAACGATCCGATCGCGCGTGTGGCCGTTAATTTGAATCCCGCTGGTGGCGAGGTGTTTGGCCGAAGCCTCGGGGTAGAGCCGCCGCGCGTGGCCATTGGTGTACGCCGACGCCTTGGGACGGGTCCGATTGCGAGCAGGCGCGACTCGGGCCCGTCGAGCAGAGGGTTTGAGTTTCCTGGACTTGCCGTTACGGCGAGCGCCGTTGCGCTTAGCGGCGATGGCGCGAATTAATTGTGACCTACCCATCGCGCGCCATCCAGCCACTCCCGACGCCCTGGCCATTTGCTCCAACCGTTTCTTGGTGCACGTCTTCAGTGGATCGAGGTTCATGGAAGAAAACTCCGATCAGGTTCGGCCCAATGCTGCCTTTGTAGGTCGTCCCTGACACGGCGTTTTCGCCCACGACGATCTATCTCATGGGCTGAGAGTCTTCAGTTGTTTGTGCGTCCGAGTGATGCACGCATGTCCATCGGCCGCGCGTCCCGACTCAACCTTTGTTGGCGGGGAACGCGCGTGCGCCACTCGGGGAGGGTGGCCAAGGTTGGCAAGAGCTTAGCAAAGCGCGTCGCGGGCCGTCAACAGAGTTGACCGGGCTGACTCGCGGCAAGCGACCGATTTGTCGGTCCTGCGTTTTAGGCGGAAAACGCCGAGATTCTCGGTCATTCGAAAATGTCGGTTGTCCGGGTTGACAGCCGCCGCATGACGCCACTACATTTGTGCCGCTTTGGTCAGACCGACCGCGTCTTACCCAGTGGTCCCCAAACGTGGCCGACCAGAACGACCGCCCGCCCATGGTGGTTGCTATGGAATGGGTCACCAAGATCACGACGGTGGCCCTGGAAATGGTTGTGCCTGGAGTGGTCGGCGGTTGGCTGGACACGAAGTTCGGTACGGGATTCATCGCACTGGCGGGGTTCGCATTGGGGGTTTCGGTCGGTATTTGGCACTTGTGTGTGATTACCGCTCCTGGGAATCGCACGACGGGCACTGGAACCAAAAGCGAGAAGAACGGTGGCGACTCGAAGGGGCCGGATACCTCATGAGGCTCGCTGGGCTTAGCTTGCCATTGGCCTGTGTGGTGCTCGCCCTGATCGTGACGGCGACGTTTGCGGTGATCGGTTGCATCGAGTTGGTCCGGCACGGACCGAACGGACTTGAGGCGGCGGCCGTGGCCGCAAGTGTATGCTGGTTGTCGGCGACGTTGGCGTTAATTGTCGGTGCGGCGTTTCGGCATTCGCCCCGCGCGGTCGTTGGCACACTAGTTGCCATCCCACTGCGAATGACGCTGCCGCTTGCGGTGGGCAGCGTGCTCGACTTGCGCGGCGGACCACTCGCCGATGCGGGCGTCTTCGGTTTGATGGTCGTTTTTTACCTGGTGACTCTGGTTGCCGAAACAACCCTGACTCTTTGCCTGAAGGAACGAGCGACGCGCCCTTCGTGATCCATGGCTGACCCGATACTGCACATCAAGGATGGTTACTACTTCGAGGTGCCGAAGTTCTGTTGGCGCTATGACTCGCTCGAAGACGTGCCCGAATTTCTTCGCCAAGCCCACCCGCACGCGACGCTCAGCGACTTCAAGCATGAACTGGACGGCAAGATTGTCATTCCCCAGCCGTTCGGCCGGTTACAGAACTTGTACAGCAAAGAGTCGGGCTTCTGTATCTCCAAGTTCATGATCTTGGAGTTGGTTGCCGTGACGCTGCTGGTGGCGGTGTTCATGCGCCTGGCCAAGAAGATGCGGAGCGGCCTCGTGCCGCGCGGCCGTTTCTGGAACCTGTTTGAGTCGATCCTGGTATTCCTGCGCAACGAAGTCGCCCGGCCGGCGATCGGCGAGCACGACAGCGACAAGTTCCTGCCGCTGCTCTGGACGCTGTTCTTCTTCATCCTCGTCTGCAATCTGTTGGGGCTGGTGCCGTGGGCCGGCTCGCCAACTGCCTCGTTCAGCGTGACGATCACGCTTGCGGCCGTGACGTTCCTGACCGGTATCGGCTGTGGCATGGTGAAGCTGGGGCCGATCGGCTACTTCATGAATATGGCCCCGCACCTCGACGTGCCGCTCGTGGGCAAGATACTGCTCTCGCCGATCGTGGTGGGGATATTCGTGATTGAGGTAGTTGGCACGTGCATCAAGCATGGCGTCTTGGGCATACGTTTGTTGGCGAACATGGTAGCCGGCCACGTCGTGCTGCTCGCGATTCTCGGCATGATCGTCGAGGCGGCGGCGTCAAGCACATTCACATGGTCGGTGGTGACCGTGATCAGCGTGTTCGGCTCGACGGCAATCAGTTGCCTCGAACTGTTCGTGGCGTTCTTGCAGGCGTACGTTTTCACATTCCTGTCCGCTTTGTTCATCGGCATGGCGATTCATCACCACTAGGTGTGAGGCGGCGGGGCGAACAACCACTCATCCGAAGGAGGGAGATCCGTGAAAAGAGCTGTGAAAGTTGGTCTGCTGTTCCTGGCGCTTTCAGCGTTGGCCACGCCGGCGTGGGCTGACACTACGGGCGCTGGATCGTTGACGTTGGCTGGCGCCGCCGTCGGTGCCGGACTCGTCGCGATCGGCGCGGCGTTTGGCATAGGCAAGCTGGCGGCTGCCGCCTACGAAAGCATGGCGCGCCAACCCGAAGTCGCGGGTCGAATCTTCCCCGCCCTGATCATTGCCGCGGCGCTCATCGAAGGGTTCACGTTCTACGCGTTGTATATTTGCCAGGCATCGATCGGAAAATAGGCGACGCTCGACGAGAATTCTGGAGGCCATTCCCGTGGTCACACGATGGGCGCGTTTCTGGAAACTGGGTCTGTTTGCCCTGATGTTCATTGCCGTCCCTTGTGGCGCAGAGCCGCCGAAGGGTCAGCATGCCGAGAAGGCGGCGACCGAGGCGCATGACTCGCACGGCGAGCATATCGGACACGCCGGCAATGTGAACACCGACCCAGCCGAGATCCGGCGCGATTTGGCGATCTACACGCTCGTGGTGTTCCTGATCCTGCTCGGCATACTCTGGAAGTTCGCGTGGGGTCCGATCGCCGCGTCGCTCGATGCTCGCGAATCCCACATCCACAGCGAGATCGCCCAGGCCGAAAAAGCAAACGTCGAGGCCAAACGGCTCTTGGCAGAACACGCCAAGAAGCTCGCTGAAGTCCAGGTTGAGGTACGCGCGATACTCGACGAGGCGCGACGCGACGCGCAGCACACCCAGCAGGAGATCGTTAAGCAAGCTCAGGCCGAGGCCCAGGCGATCAGCCAGCGCGCCCAGCGCGATATCGAACAGGCCCGCGATCAAGCCTTGAAAGAACTGTTCACCCAGGCCGCCGACGTCGCCACCGATATGGCTTCGCGCATCGTGCAGCGCAGCCTGAACCCGGCCGACCATCGCGATCTGGTCCAGCAGGTCCTTAAGGAACTGCCGAGCAAGAACTGAAAACGATGAACGCCGAAAGCCCCGAAACAGCGCAACGACTGCACCCGACCGTGTTCGACACCGGCGCGGTTCAGATCGCACGCGCGTATGCCGTCGCGCTGTACGATGCGGCCCAGGCCGGCGGCCAAGTCGACGCAATCATCGAGGAATACGAATCGTTCATCCGCGACGTGCTCGCGCCCAACCCGACCTTCGAGCTGGCGCTGAAGAGCGGCGTGATCGGCCGCGACGACAAGGCGGCCACGCTGCGCCGCGTGTTCGAGGGCCGAGCCAGCGGCATGTTCTTGAACTTCCTGCTCGTACTGAACGACCACCGACGGCTCGACCTCGTTCGCTCCGTGCTGCCGCAGCTTCACTCGATCCGCGACCAGCGCCGCGGCCTGGTCCCGGTTCACGTGCAATCGGCCGCAGCGCTCGATGCCGCCGAGATCGGCGCCATCGAGGGCCGGCTCGCCGCCGTCGTGCCCGGCCGCCCGGTGATTCACCAGGAAACAAACCCCGACCTCTTGGGCGGGATGGTCATTCGCGTCGGCGACACAGTCTTCGACGGATCGGTCCGCACCCGATTGCGTCGCCTGCGCGAGCAACTGATTCAGAGATCAACCCATGAAATTCAGAGCCGACGAGATCAGTTCCGTTCTGCAACGTGAGATCGAGCAGTACCGCTCGCAACTCGAAGTGGCCGAGGTCGGCCGCGTTATCGAGGTCGGCGACGGCATCGCCCGCGTCTACGGCCTGGCCGGCGCCATGGCCGGCGAGATGGTCGAGTTCCCCAACGGCACGCGCGGACAGGTGTTCAACCTCGAAGAGAGCTCGGTCGGCGTGATCATCCTCGGCGACTACCTCGATATCAAAGAGGGCGACACGGTCAAGAGCACCGGCCAGCTCCTGCGCGTGCCGGTCGGCGACGCGATGATCGGCCGCGTCGTCGGCCCGCTCGGCGAACCGCTCGACGACAAAGGCCCGATCGTCACGGCGCACACTCGGCTGGTCGAATCGATCGCCCCAGGCGTCGCCGAGCGCGAGCCGGTGAATGTGCCGCTGCAGACCGGCGTCAAGGCGATCGACTCGATGACCCCGATCGGTCGCGGCCAGCGCGAGCTGATCATCGGCGACCGCAAGACAGGCAAGACCGCTCTGGCGATCGACACAATCATCAACCAGAAAGAAGAAAACGTCATCTGCGTCTACGTCGCCGTCGGGCAAAAAGAATCCAGCGTGGCCCAGACGGTCGAAACGCTGCGCAAGTACGGCGCGATGGACTACACGATCGTCGTCGTCGCTTCGTCGAGCGACCCCGCGCCGCTGCAGTACGTTGCCCCGTACGCCGGCTGTGCAATGGCCGAGTATTACATGTATGAGCAAGGTCGCGACACGCTGTGCATCTACGACGACCTGTCGAAACAGGCTGTGGCCTATCGCCAGCTTTCGCTCTTGATGCGGCGGCCGCCTGGGCGCGAGGCGTACCCCGGCGACATTTTCTACTGCCACTCGCGCCTGCTCGAACGGTCGGCCAAACTGTCCAAGGAAAAGGGCGGCGGGTCGCTCACGGCCTTGCCGATCATCGAGACGCTCGAAGGCGAGGTTTCGGCCTACATCCCGACCAACGTCATCTCGATCACCGACGGCCAGATCTACCTGCAGCCCGAACTGTTCTTTGCCGGCGTGCGGCCGGCGGTCGACGTGGGCATCAGCGTCTCGCGAGTCGGCGGCAAGGCGCAAACCGGCGCGATGAAAAAGGTCGCCGGCAGCCTGCGACTCGACCTGGCCGCGTTCCGTGAACTCGAAGCGTTCGCCCAACTCGGCACCGAACTGGACAAGGCGACTCAGACCCAACTCGATCGCGGCTACCGCATGGTCGAGCTGTTGAAGCAGCCGCAGTATCAGCCGTATCACGTGGCTGACCAGGTGATGAGCATCTTCGCCGGCTCGGTCGGCTACCTCGACAAGGTGCCGCGTCCGGAGGTCCGCGAATGGGAAGGCGAGTTCTTGCGGTTCATGCGCGAACAGAAGTCCGAGGTCCGTGAAGCGATTCGGAAGACGCGCAAGCTGGACGACGACACAACCAAGGCCCTCAAGGCCGCCATTGAGGAATTCCAACGCCAGTACGACGCGGCAAAACAGAAGGCAAAAAAGGCGGGATAAGCACGCATGGCCAAGGCCCGAGCAATCGTGAAACGCCGCAAGGCGGTGCAGAACATCCGCAAGATCACTCGCACGATGGAGCTGATCGCGACTGCCCGCTTCAAGAAGGCGATGGACCGCGCGGCCCAGGCCGAGGCGTACACCCGGAAAATCTCCGAACTCGTGCGCGATCTCGGCACGAGTGCGGCCGCGGTTACGCACCCGCTTTTGGCCGTGCGCGAGCAACAGTCGGGAGCGGTGCTGCTGGTGATTTCGGCCAACCGCGGCCTGTGCGGTGGATACAACGCCAACGTGCTTCGCCAGGGCGCCCGCGCGTACGACGAGTTGCGGGCTGTCCAACCGTCTGTGCAATTGGAGGTCTCGGGCAAACGCGGCATCAACTACTTCCGGTTCCGGCGCATTCCGACCCAGGAGTCATACACACACTTCGAAGACAAGGTCCGCTTCGACGAGGTGAACGTGCTCGCCGAGCGATACATTCAGTGGTACGTGTCGGGCAAGATCAGCCGGTTGGATGTGGTGTACACCAAGTTCCTGTCGGCGTCGCGGCAGACGGCGAACGTCGAGACGCTCTTGCCCCTCAGCGCCGTGAAACCGCCGCGCGGCGATCAATCGGCGACGGCACGCGAGATCGCTGCGACCGGCACGCTGTATGAGTTCCTGCCCGACGCGGCCGGCATCCTCGCCGAGATCCTGCCCATGTCGTTCAAGGTGCGCCTGTTCAAGTGCTTTCTCGACGCCGCTGTGAGCGAGCAGATCGCCCGCATGGTTGCGATGAAGGGCGCCACCGAGAACGCCGGCAACATGATTCGCACGCTGACGATGTTGTACAACCGCGCCCGCCAGGCGCAGATCACCAAGGAGATCGCCGAAATCGTCGGCGGCGCCGAGGCGATCAAGTGAAACTGATGGAGGAGTGAGGACCCAAGATTCAGGATTGTGCAGGCACGGATGTGTGAGATCTGAGGTTCGAAAACAGGACGACCCATGGCTACCGCAACCGCTTCCGCAACGGGCCAGAAACTCGGACGGGTGACTCAGGTGATCGGATCGACCTTCGACGTCGAATTCGGCGACGACCACCTGCCCGAAATCTACAACGCACTGCGCATCGACAGCGAGCACAAGGGAGTGCGGATCGCTTTGACCGGCGAGGTGCAACAACACCTGGGCGGCAGCCGAGTCCGCTGTGTCGCACTCGGCTCCACCGACGGACTGATGCGGGGCGACAAGGTGCTGGACACGGGCGGACCCGTCGCCGTGCCGGTCGGCAAGGAAACGCTCGGCCGCGTCTTCAACCTGCTCGGCGAACCGGTCGACGGGCGCGGCCCGGTGGCGGCGGCCGAACGCTGGCCGATCCATCGCGAACCGCCCGAGTTCGCCCACCTGTCGGCCAAGACGGAACTGTTCGAGACGGGCATCAAAGTCATCGACCTCCTCACCCCGATCGTGCGCGGCGGCAAGGCCGGCCTGTTCGGCGGCGCCGGACTCGGCAAGACGGTCATCCTCACCGAACTGATCGCGCGTATCGCCCGCCAGCACGGCGGCTACTCGGTGTTCGCCGGCGTCGGCGAGCGCACCCGCGAGGGCAACGACCTGTGGCTCGAAATGCAAGAGACCAAAATCGGCAACACCGGCCGCTCGGTCATCGAACAGACCACCATGGTCTTCGGCCAGATGAACGAACCGCCGGGCGCCCGTCTGCGCGTCGCTCTTTCGGGGCTGACCATGGCCGAGTGGTTCCGCGACTCGACCGGCGCCGATACGCTGCTGTTCATCGACAACATCTTCCGCTTCTCGCAGGCCGGCTCCGAGGTGTCCGCGCTGCTCGGCCGCATGCCGAGCGCGGTCGGCTACCAACCGACCCTCTCCACCGAACTCGGCGAACTGCAGGAGCGAATCACCTCGACTAATCACGGCGCGATCACGTCGGTGCAGGCCGTGTACGTTCCGGCCGACGACCCGACCGACCCCGCGCCGGCCACGGCGTTCGGCCACCTCGACGCCTTCGTCTACCTCGCCCGGTCGATCGCCGAAAAAGGCATCTATCCGGCCGTGGACCCGCTCGCGTCGTCGAGCCGAATCCTCGACCCGCAATACGTCGGGGTCGACCACTACAGCGTCGCCCGTCGCGTGCAGCAGATCCTGCAGCGCTACCGCGAGCTTCAAGACATCATCGCGATCCTCGGAGTCGACGAACTTTCGGAAGAAGACAAGCTCGTCGTGCATCGCGCCCGCCGCATCGAGCGGTTCCTGTCGCAGCCGTTCCTTGTGGCCGAGGCGTTCACGAACCGCGCCGGCAAGTACACGCCGATCGCCGACACAATCCGCAGCTTCAAGGAAATCTGCGACGGCAAGTGGGACCACCTGAACGAAGGGGCGTTCATGTACGTCGGGGCGATCGAAGAGGCTGAAGAGCAGGCCAAGAAGATGGCTGGCTAAATGGCTTTGCGTGATTCTGGGAGTCCGCAGGGACAGTAGCCCGACGCGCCAGCGAGGGACCGGGCCTGATTTCTTGTGATTTCGCCATGTGCTCCCTCGCTGGCGCGTCGGGCTACTGTCCCAGAATCGTGCAAGGCTATTTAGGTAGAACGGTCGAACGCCACGCGGCAAGATGAGTGCCTTCGTTGGACCAGTTTTAACCCGTTTTGACCCGATTTGACCCATAGCCACGGTGACAGTTGCTCGGCCCTGTCTCCGTCGCAGCCATTGGCTCCGGGCATGTTCGGCCGCAAGTAGCGAGTGCAAAGGATGGCTGAGGCAACCGCCAAGAAACTGCAATGCGTGATCGTGACCCCGGAGTCCACGGTGTTCGACAAGCCGGTCGACTTCGTGGCCGTGCCGCTCTACGACGGCGAACTCGGCGTCTTGCCCGGCCGCGCGCCGCTGGTCGCCCGACTGGGCTACGGCGAACTGCGCACCACGTCGGCGGGCACGACGACAAGTTACTACATCGACGGAGGCTTCCTGCAGGTGAACCATGACGTCGTCTGTGTGCTGACCGCTCAGGCCCTCACAGCGGCTGGAATCGATCCCGCGCAAGCACGCGCCAAACTCGATGAGGCAAACCGCGAGACCCCGACCACGCCCGACGGCTTCGATGCCAAGACCATTTCGCTCTCACGCGCCCGCGCCCAAATCGCCATAGCCCAAAAGGCCGGCAAGTCGTAACCGCACGCCCCGTCTGGGGTGCATCCACTGCTTTGTTCTAGGCGGCTCGGCGTTTGCTGGACCGGCGACGGTAGCGATATGGGTTGCCGGCGCGGGCGTGTAGATGTTTGTGCAGCCGCTCGTCATCACTTAGGACTGCCGCTCGCACTTGCAACATCGCCTCCGCGCCTCCCTCGCTACTCGAACATCGAAAAGCTGGCGACACAATCGGGCGTCGTCACGCTCGTGGCAACCAGCGACCCTGCGCTCGACGTGGTGAACGGCGACGTGGCTGCGTCGGGGTTGACGCTTCCGGCAGGCGCGGGCGGAGTAGCGGTGCGGTTACAGAACGGATCGCTGCGGCTCCGCGGATCGACGGTGACTTCCGCATCCGGCCAGCCGGGCGTACTGGTCACGGGCGGCATGTTGGACCTTGGCACGGCCGATGCCGTGGGCGGCAACACGCTTGGCGGCCCCGGCGATTTTGTGGAACTTCAGAACGCCAACGACGTCCCCGTGACCTGAAGTGGAGAACGGAGTGGAGAACATGTTCTCCATAGGAGGAACGCGATCGACGTAACTCACTGGCCGAGGCGGGATTTGAACCCGCACGCCCGTTGCCGGGCAGGGGATTTTAAGTCCCCAGCGTCTGCCGATTTCGCCACTCGGCCGTTCAGGGCACGCAAAGCGTACGCGGAACAGGCGGCCCGGTCAAAACGGAGTTGGGGGCGATAGGCGACGAAGTCGAAAGAACATCTGCAACGCGAGCGAGCGAACCACCGGCGACGAATCGCGGGCGCGGATCAACGCCCAAAGCTCCCTATCAAGTTGCCGGCTCTGCCGCCGAAAGGCGCTGAGGCCGACCGCTGCCCGGACACACGAGGTTCCCGCGGCCAACTCGTGCAGCCAGTCTAACAACTGGCGACTCGTACAACCGCCGCTAACGCACCGCTGCAACTCACTCGGCCATTCGTCGCCACGGTGCCGTTGAGATCTGGCAGGCGGGGCACCGTCGGGCGAGTCTACGGCCGTCTGGCCCACGGTCCACGCGTCGAGCAGTTCCGCTGTAGATTGCACGACGGCGCCAGCCCGGCCGCACAGATTCATATCAGTGATCGCGGGCGGCTCGACCCCGTGGGACGCGAGCACCAAGCAAACGTCGCTCAGCACCTGGGCGAATTGTTCGGCGGCCTCATCGCGCGCGTCGGAGACTGCGCCGCGACGCAGAAGTTGAGCGCACTTGGCTAGCACGGCGTCGGCGCCGCGAGCAATCGCCCGGAAGCGATCGCGCGCGGAATGCGGGATGGAAGGTTCAACGTCCGTCGAGTCGACCAACAGCTCCAGCGCGGCCGAGTTCGCGGCTTGTCCGGCTGCAAGCGCCAAGTGAATCACCTCGGTAGCGAGCTTTGCGTCCACAGACAACAGGTCAGTGCGGTTCAGCGCCCGGCGAGCGATGTTGGCCGCCTGATAGAGCAGGGCGGCGGCGCGATCCGACTCGGACGCACCGCCGTGCACGCGCCTCAATGACCGGACGGTCGACTGCAGTGCACTGGCGGCGCTGGTCAACCGGCTCTGCGCGGATGCCCAGTCGGGCCGGTCGTCCACGCTCGCGAGATCGCCCGCTACCAAGCTGGCGACGATCGCGGAACCGAGCAACGTGGTCGCGCCCAGCAAGTCGCAATCGGTTCGGTCGCCGAACCATCGCACCGGTCGGCCTGCGAGCGACTGTTCGAGCAGTTGGGCGATGGCGCGCGGCGGGCCGACGCCGGGTGTCGCGATCGCTCGCCGGCACAGGTCCACCAGCGAAACGTCGTTGCGCGATCGAGCAAGCAGCCAGACACCGAGGCCGTCGCGGTCCAGGCGCCGAAACACCCCGCCAAGCTGATCGGGTCGATCGGCCGCCGGGATCAATCGGGCGACTCGCGCGACAAGGTTGCGGTATCGCGTCGCGTCGTGAAAGGCGAACTTGGCGCGAGCGCGGTGGATGAAATGTATCGCCGTGGCGGCGAATCGCTGCGCCGCCGACTCGCGACGCTCTACGGAGCGAACGGCCGTCGTCGCCAGGTGCGACAAGGGTGCAGTTGTGGCGACGGCCGTGGCAGCCATCTGAGGCCAGCGCTTTCAGAGTTTCGTGTGCCGACCTGCGGAGGCCGACGCAACGTTCGCGAGGCTTGGTCGGCCACGCAACCGACCAAGCCTCGCAGTGAGTTGGTAACAGTCTACACCAAGCTACTCGATCTTGCCGCCCGTGTAGCGGGTCATTTCCTGGTACAGGGCGCGGAAATCGGCCGTATCCAACGGGCCGGACGACCGAGCCGCCAGCACCGCGCCCATCAGCCGATCGAGCGGGTCGCCCTGGGGGAACGGCTCGACGTCGAACCGAACGACCTTCGAGTAGAACACGCTCGGTATTCGGGCGGTGCCCAGCCCGAACGGCCCGACCGGGTACGACTCAACATCCTTGACGTAGATGTTGGACGTCACGGCCAGCGGACCATTCACCGCGCCGTAGGTGCGGCCGTCGCGAATCATGACGGTCATGCGCCCGCCGGTGCGCGGGTGAATACAGAACGCGATGGCCGTGGGAATCACGGTGTACTCGCGGCCGTCGTGTCCCACCAGGCTCGGCAGATAGTAGAGCCGCAGGTTGTTCATCTCGTCGATTGGTTCGGCGATGATGATTGGGTCGAGCAACTGGGCGCGGCGACGCGCCTCGCGCCGCGCGACTGGATAGGTCGCCTCGGGCCAGGCGCTGACGTCGCCCGTCGATGTACCGCGCCAGCCCTTGACCGCGCCGCTGAAGACGTGGCGGCTGCCGACCTTTTCCGAGCCGAGTGCATAGCCCAAGCGGTACGTGTTCATGTTGTACCGCACCTTGTTGATGTTCTCTTGGAACTCATTCATGGCGGCGACAGACGGTCCTTCCTCCATGAGGATCGACCGTGTGAAGATCATCGCTTCGGCGGGCTGAACACGTTCGCCTTCGATCAGCACGACGCCGGGCGCCGCCGCCCCCGCGCTGGTCTGGGCGCCAGCTTGCACAACGTTCGACGCCTGCTTGCCGTTTCCGCTGGGCTGCGGCGAGCCGTTCGGCTTCGGCGTTGAGGCCGCCGTCGTGGCTCCGGCCGAGCACGGCGTGTGGGCGTGCGTGCAGCCTTTGCCCTTCGTGCACAACGCAACCGACGTCTCCTTGCCCTTCGGCATCGCGCTGATGGCCGCGTCGCTTGCCGGCTCGTAGAACCGCAAGTCGCTGCCGCAATACACCAGGATTCCCTGCTTGCCCTCAGACGTGGCGTGGCTGAACTTGATCACGACGCCCTTGTCGGTCTCGCTCGTGGCGTTGCCTGGCGAGAATGCGACGACATGTTGACTCGTGCCGAAGTAGTAGTCGTCGCCCTTGACTACTATCATCGTTCCGGACGACTGGTGAACGAACACCGAGCACTCCGCAAGCTTCACCTCCTTGGCTGCGGTCGCGGCTCCGACCGATCTGCTTCCAGCCGCCGCGGTCAGCAGGAGCACTCCGCAACACACCCCCCAAGCGATCCTGGCCATGGCTACTCTCCTCCTGAGAATGGGTCGAGACGGATGGCAGAAATGGCAGCATCAGTGCTGACTGTTGCTCTGTCGGGGCTCCGCCCGGCACCCTCCGTCGCCGCCGAAGTCTAGGGAAAGAGGCGATTTCGATCAATCCAGCCTCAGAGCTTTTCCAAGTCCGGCACGCGCGGCAACTCGTCGAGGCTGGCGAGGTGGAACAGTTCCTGGAATCGGCGGGTCGTGCTGAGACGCGTCTGTCGGTCGCCTTGAGCGTCCGGTTCGACCGATTCGAGCAAGCCGCGCCGGCGCAGTTGCCGAACGATTGCCGCCGAGTCGATGCCGCGGATTGCGTCGACATCGGCGACGGTCACGGGCTGGCGATACGCCACCAGCGACAACACCTCGATCGCGGCGAGCGACAGGCGTACTTCGCGCGATCGGCCGTGCAGCCGCCGCAAGATCGGGCGGAACTCGACGCGCAGGCCCATCTGGTATCCGTCGCCGACGCGGCGTATCTCGTACGGGCGAGCCTGCTGAAAGTAGTGCTGGTTCAACAGCGCGACGGCGGCAACCACTTCTTCCGCGGAAGCTTCGCCGATGAGTTCAGTCAGTTGGCCGACCGTCACGGGCGGACCGCCCGCGAACAGCACCCCCTCAACGATGCTGACCGCGCTCAGTAATGGCTCTACGTCATTGGCGTTTGCTGCCGTGCTCATTGCTTTCATGCCTCACAGGGCGCGTGATTGTGTTCTATTCCGGGGCCTCGATCAACGTCGTCGATGCGACGGCGCGGCAAACTCGAACTTTGCTTGTCCACTTTTTGGGCTTCTGGTACACCCCCGGCCCATGAGCAGCTTCAACCGGGCGCTCTTGCTGATCTGGCCGTATCGCGCGCGCTTCGCCGTGTCGGTCGCATGCGCCCTCGTGGTCGCGATGCTCTGGGGATCGAACCTCACCGCCATCTACCCGATCATGAAGGTCGTGCTCAGCGGCCAGAACTTGCAGACGTGGATCGATCAGGAACTCGCTGAGCGGCGCGACCGCGCCGACGAACTTGCCAACAATCCGCCGGGCCGGCAACCCAGCCGACTTGCGATAACCCGAGCGCGATGGGATGTGCGGGCGGGCGAGGTGCTGCAGCGAGTGATTCACGGCGCCTTGCCGCACGACCGTGCGCGGACGCTTGTGGTCGTAATGTTGCTGCTCGCCGCGGGCCTCGCGCTGAAGGGCGTGTTCGCCTACTTTCAGGAGTCGTTGGTCGGCGGCGTCGCCCATCGCGCGATGTTCGACCTGCGAAACCGACTGCACCGTCACAGCCTGCGCATGGACCTGGCCGAGGCGACCCGCGCCGGATCGGGCGACCTGATGGCTCGATTCACCAATGATGTCGAGACCGTGGCCGTCGGCGTCGAGACGCTCGCGGGCAAAGTGATTCGCGAGCCGCTCAAGGCGATCGCCTGCGTCGCGCTGGCGTGCTGGGTGAACTGGCGGCTGACGCTGCTGGTGCTCGCCTTGGCGCCAGTCGCCGTGACAATGATCGGCGTCATCGGCCGACTGATGAAACGGGCGACGCGACGTTACCTCGAAAGCATGTCGTCCATCTACCGACTGCTGCAAGAGACTTTGCAAGGCATGAAGGTCATCAAGGCGTTCACGATGGAACCGTACGAGCGCCGGCGGTTCTATCGCGAGACGAAGGACTACTTTCGCAAGACGATGCGCATCGTTCGGCTGGAGGCGATGACCAGTCCGACGACCGAAATGCTCGGCGTCGGCGCAATCTCGCTGGCCGTGCTCGCTGGCGCGTTTCTGGTGATCGGTGAGACCGACTACGATCGCACGCACGTGTTCGGGCTGCGCATGGCCGACGCACCGATGGGGCTTGAGGAGTTGTTTCTGCTCTACACGCTGCTGGCTGGCGTAAGCGACCCGGTGCGGAAGCTGTCGAACGTGTACGGGCGCGTGCAGCGTTCGGCCGCGGCTGCCGATCGACTCTTCGCCTTTCTCGACCTCGCGCCGACCATTCGCGACAATCGATCGCTGCCGCGAATGGCCCGGCACTGCCGCTCGGTTGAGTTTCGCGACGTGTGTTTCAGCTACGTCGGTTCGCCGCCTGTTCTGGCCGGCATCAACCTGGACGTGCGGAGCGGCGAGGTGATCGCCCTAGTGGGTCCCAACGGGTGCGGCAAGACGACGCTCGTGAACCTGCTGCCGCGGTTCTACGACCCGACGGCGGGGTGCGTGCGGATCGACGGCTGCGACATTCGCGAGGTGCGGCTACGAAGTCTGCGTTCGCAACTAGGCATTGTCACCGAGGACACGTTGCTGTTTGACGACACGATTTGGAACAACATCGCGTACGGCAACCGAGCGGCGAGCCGATCGCAGGTCGAGTCGGCCGCGCGGCAAGCTCACGCCGATCGCTTCATTGAGCAACTGCCCGACGGCTACGACACTCGCGTCGGCGACCGGGCCGCGAAGCTGTCGGGCGGGCAGCGCCAGCGCATCGCGCTGGCCCGCGCGATCCTGCGCGACCCGGCCATCCTGATCCTCGACGAACCGACCAGCGCCCTCGACGTCGAGAGCGAGCTGCTGATCGGCCAGGCGCTGCGCGGATTTGTACGTCAGCGCACGACCTTCCTGATCACGCACCGATTCAGCACACTCGACCTGGCCGATCGCATCGTCGTGCTGAACGACGGCCAAATCGTCGACGTCGGCGTACACGCAGAGCTGATCGCCCGTTGTCCGCTCTACGCCCGGCTACACGCGATCCACGCCGCCGGCCGTCTGAGCGCCTGACCGAGCGGATGTGAGCTGGGCCGAAACGGTAGTTGACGTAGTGGAGGATCTTGGCCATCCCAGCGCGGTGCACCAACTATTCATAGCGCGCAATCAAATGGAGAAGAACCACCAGTCGCATGTCAAGCGGTCGCGGTCCGCGACAGCGGGCGCGACGGCCACGCCGGTCCTAACGTCGGGTTTCAATCGGTTGCAGCGGACGCGGCAACTCGACGCCGATCGAAATAGCCTTGCACGATTCTGGGACAGTAGCCCGACGCGCCAGCGAGGGAGCACATGGCGAAATCACAAGAAATCAGGCCCGGTCCCTCGCTGGCGCGTCGGGCTACTGTCCCTGCGGACTCCCAGAATCACGCAAAGCCAATTGGTTCACCACCAGCAAGCCGGCTCCACAGTTGGCGGCGGAACGCCTACCAGCCCACACGATGCGGGCGGCGGCATCGACCGCACCGCCGTCGTCCAGCCTGGTCCCGGCGGCGGAACCGCCATCGAACCAACCAGGCCACGACGTTTCCACGCCGCCGTCAAGCTCGACGCCATCCGCCTCGGCCGCGACGCCGCGCGAATCGCGGAAGAAGTCGTCCAGCATCTGTCGGGGCTCGTTGATGCTCACGTCGAAGTCACGCTCGAAATCCAGGCCGAGATTCCTGATGGCGCCCCGGCCGAATTGGTCCGCACCATCACCGAGAATTGCCGCACGCTCCGATTCGAGAGCCACGGGTTCGAAGAAACCTGAACTTTGTCTGGGTAAGGCCCGGGACCCGAGGTGCTATGCGAAACCGTGCAAACCACTTCACTGGGCGATACAGGACTCGAACCTGTGACCCCTGCCTTGTAAGGGCAGTGCTCTAGCCAAATTGAGCTAATCGCCCGATGTCCGTCGTGGACGGGTCGAGTATATGAGGCGGATCGCGGCTGTCAACTTCGCGCGGCTGGCCGCTTGAGCATGTTGGGCTTGCGGCGTTTGCGATCTTGTGAACAATTCTCTGCCCTGATGCCAGGACCGGCATGAACGCCGGGTTGCGGCTGCGCGGGCAGCGCGCCGCTCGCGGCGGGTCCATATCTTATCGGCCTCGAGGCGAAGGATCGCATGGCGGCTGTCGAGACTCACAACCTGACGAAGATATACCAGGACCGTCACATCGCGCTGAATGGCGTGTCGCTCTGCGTCGGACCTGGCACGGTGCTGGGACTCGTGGGACCAAACGGGGCCGGCAAGACGACGCTGATTCGATTGATCCTGGGCCTGCACTGCCCGTCGGCCGGCTGGGTCGAGGTGTTCGGTCGCACGATGACTCCGAACGCCGCCGCCCTGCGCCGCCGCATCGGCTACTTGCCGACGACGCCGCGCCTGCCGCCGCTGATGACGCCGATCACCTATCTCGACTACGTCGGCAAGTTGTTCGGCATGCCGGCCGAAGCGCGCAAGCCGCGTCTGGCCGCGCTGATCCGAGCCGTCGATCTGCTCGGCGCGTCGTCGCAGCGACTCGCCGGCCTGTCGACCGGCATGCTCACGCGACTCGGCATCGCTGCGTCGCTGATGAACGACCCCGAGCTGCTGATCTGGGACGAGCCGACATACGGCCTTGACCCCGAGGCGCGCCGGCACACGATCGATTTGATGAAGGAACTTCGTGAGCATCGCACGCTGATCCTGTCGAGCCACGTGCTGCACGACGTCGACGAGGTGTGCGATCACGCCGTCGTGCTCAACCAGGGCCAGATCATCTTTCAGGGCACGATGACCGATCTCAAGGGCCGCATGCGGCGGAACCACTACGAGCTGCACGTCGAGGGCAAGCCGAAGGCGATCGAGTCGCTGCGCGCGAGCCTCGCCAAGCTGACGAGCGTGAGGTCGGCGACGGCTCAGGGCCCGCGCATCGAGTTGATGCTGGCCGACGGCAAGGATGTGGCCGGCCCGCTCGCCGAGGTGCTCATGACCGTGTCCGATTCCGGACTTGCCCTATCGGGCATTCGTGCGTTGGGTTCACAGACCGAGGAGGCGTTTCTTGAGTTGGTGGAAGCCGACCATGCCCGCGGGTTCGCCCGGGCAACTGGGGCACAAGCTGCATAGCCGGCTGCGGCAGTGGCTGTTGCCGTTCGCCGCCGTGTTCGGGGCCGACCTGGCGGCGCTGGCCCGCAGTTGGATGCTGCGCACGTGGCTGTTGCTCACGGCGCTGTTCGCGTTGGTCGCGATTCTCGACCACGCCCACCCGCACTACACCGCCGCCGCTGAACACGGCACGGTGCTCGCCGTCGTCTTGCACCCGATCGATACGACATCCGGCGCGGCTCACACGCTCGGCGAACTCATGAAGTTGTACGTGCTCGCCTGGGTCACGTTCGTCATTGTACTTTCGGCCGGCTCGATCTCGTCGGAGTTGGGCGTCGTCGCGGATTCGATCCTGAGCCGCGGCATCAGTCGCTGGCAGTACTTCCTGGGCAAGTGGCTGTCGCGGCTCGCCGCGGTACTCGGCGTCTTTCTCGTCGTCATGACGCCCACCACGCTGTTCTTGTGGGTCGAGGGCGGGCCGGCCCGACCGGCGGTGGTCCAGACCAGCGACGCGCCGATCCAGGCCGTGCCGCACGACTTGCCCGGCGAGTTGACCGCGGCGCCGCCGCTCAGCTTGCCCGGCTTGGGGTTCGCCGTCGGTCGTGTCGCGGCGCTGTTGGCGCTTGCCGTCACCTGCGGAGTCGCATCCAGCGCCTTGTTCAGCAGCACGGTGGTGGCGATCGCGGTGGCGTGGGTTTCGCTCTATGGCACGGGCCTGGCTCTCTGGCTACTGAACGTCCGATTGCTTTCTCCATCGCGATTGGTCGGCGATCTGCCGGCCGTGGCGGCCGGCCAGTTCGCGGCCCCGGTTCAATGGTGGACGCTCGCGGTGTGGCTGACCCTCACCGGCCTCATCGCGCTCGCCAGCGGCACATTCTTCGCGCGGCGCGACGTCTGATCATTGTGGCTCACGCGGCCCGCGTGCGCGTCTGAATTGTGAATTGCAAGCTGATCAGCCCGTCGCCGCCTGAGTGACGGCGGTGGCGAGCGTAGGGTGGGCCGAGTCTGCGAGTCCCACCAGTGGTATTCCTCGGAGTGGTGGGACTCGCAGACTCGGCCCACCCTACGACTGATATCGGCTTCGGTCGTTTAACCCGCAGCCGCAGGCGAGGCATGGCTGGCGTTTGTTGTGCCTCGCCTGCGGCTGCGGATTAAACGAATTCGGACCCCCTTTCAAATGTGGAGCAGTACTAAGCTCTCGCCGACTGTGTGACGACGGCTTCGAGTTCCTCACTCAGGCGCGCGACGATCGACGCCGCTTCCTGTTTGGCGGCGGCGAGGCCGCCCAGCGAGTCGATCCGAGCCGGTTCAACGACTCCAAAGATGTAGAACTTGATCTTCGGCTCGGTGCCCGACGGACGGCCGACCAGTCGCCAACCGGGCCGGGCGAACTCGAACATGACTTGTTGTTGCCGCGGACCGGCGGTCGCGCCGACGCTCCGGCCCGCCGCGATGTCGCGGACGCAGCCGTCGACGAAATCGTGGACGGTCGCTACGGCGAGTCCCGCCAGTTCGCGCGGCGGACTGGTGCGCAGCACCTGCATGATTCGCGCGATCTCGGCCGCGCCTTCGCGACCGGGCCGCGTTTTAGACAGGGCCGTTTCGACGTGGTAGCCGTGCCGGCTGTAGAGTGAGTCGAGCTGTTCGAGCACCGACCTGCCGGCAGCCTTCAACTCCGCCGCAAACTCTGAGACGAGCAGCGCGGCAAGAGACGCATCCTTGTCGCGAGCATAGTCGCCCGCGAGGTAACCCAGCGACTCCTCGGCGCCGAACAGGAACCGCCCGGGGCCGTGCTCGTCGATCGCAGCGCCGATCCACTTGAAGCCGACCGGCAGATCGCGCACGGCGGCGACTCCGCCCGCCTCGGCGATGCGCGTAATGAGTTCGGTCGTCACGAGCGTCTTGACCACGAACGCACCCGCCGGCATCCTGCCGCTCGACGCCCGCGCGCGGATGACGTAGTCGGCCATGAGCGCCGCGGCCTGATTGCCGGTGAGCGGTTGCCATTCGCCGTCGCGCCGTGGCACGGCCACAGCGATACGGTCGGCGTCGGGGTCGCTGGCGAGCACCAGATCGGCGTCGACGCGCCGCGCCAGTTCGATCGCCTCGCGCAGCGCGGCCGGCTGTTCCGGGTTGGGGCTGTGGTTGGCGACGTTCGGAAAGCTTCCGTCCGCGGTCGATTGCGATTCGACGATGTGGATGTCGCTGAAACCCGACTCGCGCAGCGTGCGCGCCACACTGGTCATACCGACCCCGTGCAACGGCGTGTACACGATGCGAAGCCCGCGCGCCGCGCTGAGCGACTGCGACCGCACGGCCGCGATGTATGCGTCGTCGTCGCGAGGCCCGAGCCACGTGATCAAGCCCTGCCGCGCGCCGGCTTCGAGGTCGATGCGGCGAATCTCGCGCACGGCCTCGACGCAGCGAATGATCCCGGCGTCGTGCGGCGGCAGCACCTGCCCGCCGGTGGACCACGAGCACTTGAAGCCGTTGTCGCTCGGCGGATTGTGCGACGCCGAGATGACGATGCCCGCGCTGGCGCCCAACTGCCGCACGGCAAACGAAAGCTGCGGCGTCGCGCGGAAGCTCGGGAACAAGAACACGCGCACCCCGTTGCCCGCCAGCACCTCGGCCGAAAGCCGCGCGAACGACTGGGAATTGTGCCGCGTATCGTGGGCAATCACACAACTCAGCGATGCCGTCGCGCCCAGTTGCTCGCGCAGATAGTCGGCCAGCCCCTGAGCCGACTCGCCGACCGTGCGCTCGTTCATCACGTTGGCGCCGATTGGGTACATCTTGCCGCGTCGGCCGCCCGTGCCGAACGGCAGCACGGTCCAAAAGGCGTCGTCGAGTTCGCGGAACAGACCCTGCTCGATGTGCTCGGCGACCGCGGCGCGGTAGCGAGCGTAGGCCGGATCGGTGAGCCAGAGCCGGACGTGCCGTTCCGTCGATTCAGCGATCTGGCCGCGGTCCCGCGCGGCGGCAAGGCGGTCGAGTAGTGAAACACTGTCAGAAACTGTTGCCATTGGATCCTTGCCTCATGGTGCTCGTGCAGTGGCGATGGTCGGGATCATACCCGAATCCCGATCATTCGAGTCAGCCCTGTTCGTGAGTCGCCTTCTCGATCTCGCGCTCGCAGCGGTCGATGAACACGACGGTCGGGCCATCGTCGGGCGCCGACGTGTGGCAGGCGCGGAACATGGACAGCGCGGCGGCGTAGTCGCGATTGCGGAACGCCGTCAGACCGGTCAGGAACGTGGCCAGCAAGGTCTGCCGCTCGGTCGGCGAGCCGCTCTTCGGCCCGATCAGCTCGAACGCGCGCACCGGCTCGCGTCGGCCTTTGATGCGCACGTGCTCCAGTTCGCGCGTGTCCATCACCGTCGCGCAGCGATCGGCCGTCGCCTCGGTGATCATGACCTCGGTGCCGTACGTGTCGTTCAACTCGGCGATGCGATACGCCACGCTCAGATTCTCGCCTGCGACGGTGTAGTCGACCCGGCTCGTCAGCGTGATGTTGCCCACCAGCAGCTCGCCCGTGTGGACGCCGAAATGGACGCGCAGGGTCGGCAGGTCTTTGAACGAGGCGTCCGCGGCCAACTCGTGAACCGCATCGCGCGCCTCGATCGCCGCGCGGCAGGCCCGTTCGGCATGATCCGGCTGATAGAGCGGCGCACCGAAAAAGGCCATCATCGCGTGCCCCTCGTATTTGTCGAGCGTGCCGTCGTGAGCCAGAACGATCCGCGCGAGCGAGCCAAACACGCGGCTGAGGATCTGAGCGACGCGATCGCCCGGCAGGTTCTCGGTCAACTCGTTGTAGCCCACGATTTCAGCAAACAACACCGTCACTTGCCGCTTGCGAGGCGACAACACCTCCTCCACGCCGGCCGTTCCGGCGTCGATCAACCGCTGCACGACGGTCGGGTTCGTATGCGCCTCGAAGATCGACCGGACCAGCTTCTTCTGCTGGAATTCCTGCCACCAGCGATAGGTCGTCGTTGTCGAGTAGGTCGCGATCAGCCCGACCAGCGGAGTCACCGGGCTTGCCACGATCGACGCCGCCTCGAGCGCCGCGTAGCTGCCGACCACGAGCGCGAGCAACGCGGCCAGCGCCGCCGAACCGGCCCACCGCGCCGAGCCACGCAGGAACACGACCGAAAGCAGACCGGTGACCACGATCATCACCGCCGCGGACACGCCGAACGGCGCGACCGTCAGGCGCCGGCTCGTCAGAATCGTGTTCACCGCCGCGGCGATCACTGAGATGCCCGGCACCGACCCGCCGATCGGCGTGCGCTTGAAATCGACGCTGCCCGTCGTCGTGTCGCCGACCAGGCAGACTCGTCCGTTCACTCGCGACCGTAGCGACTCGCGGATGCTCTGGTGCTCCCGCTCGAGCTCGGGCAGTTGCCTCAGCCGGCCCAGGTAGATCCTGGCCCACTAAATCAGCGGCGGCTCGGGCGGTGCGTCGTCGGGCGGGGTTGGCGACATACTGGCCGTCTCGATCGCCGGGCGCACGTCGGGCAGCTCGGGCACCTGCTTGAGCCCCGGTTCAAACTCGCCCTCCAATCGAGCCGCTTCGTCGAATCGACCCGCCTCGTATGCGGCCAGAATGTTCTGAAAGTGCGTGTTCCAACCGAGTCCGTCCTGAGCGAACTGGGCCATGACGCCGACCGACTGTCGCAGCTCGTGACGAGCCACAAGCACGTCGAACTCGAAGCTGTCGAGCTTCGTCAGGTCGGCGAGCGACAGTTGCGGGATCGCGGCGACCCAGTCGCGTCGGCGATTCATCGGCCAGTTGATCGCGAGCCGGCCGTGTCGGTCGAGTGGAATGTGCAGCGTCTCGTCACGGCTGCGCAGCCCGCCGTCCACGAGCGTCAACTCGGTGGCCGCTCGGCCGAGATAGCCGGTCGCGGCCAGCAGAGCCTGATGGAACACGAGCCGATCGCGCCAGCGGGCCACGAGCGGCAGCGATCGCAGCGATCCGTCGGCGTCGAGCGTGGCGTCCATGAAACCGAGCGAGCCGGCCGCGACAACGAAGTTCAGTCGCGGCGTCTGCGGATCGTCGCTGGCGATCAGGCCGGCGGCCGCGCTGCCGGCGTCGCCGACGGAGGCTGTGGCCTTGCGCTCGAGTTCGCGAAGCGATCGAAACCGATCGAACGAGCGGGCGAAGCTGTTCAGCAGGTACGGGTCAGGCGCATCGCCGGGCGCGATCTCGCTGAAAATGGCGTCGCTCGTCGCGTCGGGATTCCGTGCGATCGCCTGGCCGGCGAGCCGATCGAGCGCGCGATCGAGCGCCCGATCGAACGTACGACTGACCGATTCGATCGGCGCCTTGAGCTGAGTCGCCAGGTCGCCGGTGGTCAGAGTCGGTCGGTCAGCGAGCGCCGCGACGACACGGTCGAGCAACTCGTCGGTCGCCGGCGTGGACGGCTCCGGCGGCCGCAGGTGAAACGGCACGACGAGCGACTGCACGTCAGCCATGGCCCGGGCCAGCACATTGTCTTCGGCGAAATACTCGGCAAGTTCCGGCAGCGACTCGTCGAACAGACTCTTCGGCGGCACGAGCCAGCGGCGGGCCTCGTCCTGAGCCGGCTCAGGGTGCGATTCCGAGAACAACACGTCGACGAGCACGGTGCGGGCGCCGAGCGATCGAAGCTGGCGGAGCGCGCGGGCCAGCTTGTAGCGCGGCACCGGGAAGCCTAGCTGTTCGGCCGCGTGGTCGTCGATCGAGATTTGCAGCAGATCATGATGGACCGGCGCGGGCCGGCGCGTCTTGAGGAATTGGTCCTCGACCATCCAATCGAGTCGCCGGCGAATGCCGAACGGATCGACGGCGGACCAGAGCAACACGGCCAACATCGCCGCGCCCGCAAGCCAGACTCCGGCCGACGCACGGCGCAGCAGCCAGGCACGGAGTTCCGTCGCGAAGCGATGAGCAGCACCCCACAGGTTCATGGCGCGGCCACACTATCAGAGGCATCGCCCGTTGTAAAAGCCGTTCGCGGCCATCAGAATGCGGCCCGATATTCGGCGCAGGGGGAAGGCCCGGACTTTGACCCTCCCCCCGTCCACGGGAGGACTAAGGGGGGGACTTCCTTGGTACTTGTGCGGACTGCTGACCCACTGAGCGTTGACTGTTGACTGTAGACATCGCCCGCTCTAGCGCCGTCCCCGACTCATTATCAAGGGCAAACCCTGGAGAAGTTGCGGGCCGGCGGCGGGCGGATCGGGCGTCTGGCATTTCATGCTTGCCCAGAGGCTGCCAGCCTGATCAGAATACCACTCGATTCACGGGGGCGTTCTGGCCAGCGGGATGAGCACGGGGTGCTTCCTGCCAGCGGCGAGTTTCTGCCGCTACTGCTATGCGCGCTTCGGTCGATTGAGGGTGCACGGGACGGCCGCGCGCGTTGTGTAGGCGTGGGTTGGCAACTTGACCTCTTCACCGATCTCGTGCGAACGGTATCGATCCGGTCTGAGCGTGAGAGGACAGGTCACGGTGATTAGACGACGGTTCATCGACTGGTTCCTGCCCAAGTCGCGGCGGGGTCCGCACATTTTCCGGCGCGCGAAGGGGACCGGCAAGGGCCGGCAGCGGCCATCGCGCGTGCAGATCGAGTCGCTCGAAGTCCGCACGCTGCTCGCTGGCACCGACTTCGGCGACGCTCCCACGGCGGCTCAAGCGGGCAGCGGGACTTTTACAACCGACTACCCCGTCACGTTGGCCGAAGACGGCGCAAGGCACCTGGCGGTCGGCCTGCGACTCGGCTCGAACCGAGACGGCGAGTCCGACGGCGCCCATACAGCCAATGCGGACGCCGACGACACCACCGGTTCGCCCGACGACGAGGATGGCGTCACCTTTCCGTATCCGCTGTACAGCGGAGGGGTCGACAACTCCTTCGGCGTCGTGAACATCGACCTTCAGAATGCTGGGGATCCAGACTACGAGTACAACTACATCGACGCCTGGATCGACTTCAACCACGACGGCGACTGGCTCGACAGAGCAGATTTTCGCGAGCCGCGAGATAGTAGGCGGCGTTAATGAGATCCCTTTCGGTATCCCCGGCGGCGCGTTGCCGGGCACCACCTACGCGCGATTTCGACTCAGTACGACCGGCGGACTCGGGCCGACGGGTTTTGCTGGCGACGGCGAGGTCGAGGACTACAAGATATCGCTGGGGCTCCGTGTCTTCGGCGAGGACACTCACAACGAGTTCGAGGTACTAAACGACGACGGAGACATTCTGAAGGTATACAACAGGGGCATTCTGAGAGCGTCGGCGCCAGTCAGCACAGTCCCATCGCTGCTGATCCAGGGGTTGGGTGCCGTCGACGACCTCTTGACCGTGAACTATGGCGGGCCAGGCGGGTTCTTCAACGTGCCGATCACCTTCGACGGCGGCGACGACTACGGCGGCGGCGGCTTCGACGCCTTGGCGATCGTCGGCGGCACGTTCGCCACGGGCCTCGTCAGCTACATCAATCCCACCGACGGAAACGTCCTGCTCGATCTCGACGGGTCGGGCGGCGTCGATCCAAGTTCCGTCACCCACATTTTCTTTGAAGACATCACGCCGCTTACCATCGACTCGACGATCGCCGATCTCACCCTCGCCTTGCCAATCATTGAAGACGAATTGGCCGACCCGACGGCGGCCGTGCTCGGCGACGATGGCGAGGTCTTCAACAACCTATCGCGACTGGCCAGCAGCAACGGCACGTTCGAGACCACCACATTCGCCGAGCCGACTAACTCGTTGACCATCCTGCGCGGCAATTCCGGCGACGACCTGAAGATCAACAACCTGCCCGACTTTGACCGATCCATCACCGTCGGCGCGGCAAACGCAGACTTCGATCGGCTCACGTTCGGGAGCTCCGTGGACCTCGCCGCGGAGTCGAACCTGACCGCGTATGCGACCGCGATCGACGATGACGACGGATTTACGTTGAGAGGCGGCTCGCTGGTTCTGACCGCCAGCGACAGAATAATCGATGCGACTTGCGTCGTTGTAGCCGGCGGCATACTGAACCTGGGATCTTTCAACGACACCGTGGCCGCAGTCACGCTCTACGGCGGCATGATCGTGGGCACATCGGGCGTGCTGACCAGCACCAGCGACTTCGACGTGCAGAACGGTTCGGTGACGGCGCGGCTCGGGGGCGATGTCGCTCTCACCAAGTCCACTGCCGATTCCGTCACGCTCGCCGGCCACAACTCCTACACGGGCGACACGAACCTGATGGAAGGAACGCTGCGCGTCGAGCACGACGGCGCACTGGGTCCAACCGGCGAACTGTACGTCAGCGACGGCGTCACGCTCGATCTGGCCGACGGCGTCGAGATCGGCAACGACATCGAGTTCGGCACCTTGGGCGGGCCGACCTCTGCGACACTGACGATCAGCCAGACTGGCGGGTTGGCTACGCTCAGTGGCCGGATTTCCGAGAATGATCCGGCCAACGAAATACTCAACATCCAGAAGACCGGAACAGGCACACTCGCCATCGAGGGCGAGAATGTCTATCAGGGCAGCACTGAAGTTGCGTCGGGCACGCTACTCGCAAACAGCGCGACCGGTTCCGCCACAGGCTCCGGCCCGGTCACAGTTCGCGACGAGGCCACGCTCGGCGGAACCGGCACCGCGAGCGGCACGATCACGGTTGAGAGTGGTGGCGCAATCGCCCCCGGCATGTCAGCGGGCATCCTGAATACCGGCAGCGTGGAGTTTCAGAACCCGTCAGCGTTCCAGGTTCAGATCGGCGGCACGACCCCCGGCAACGCCGCCGACAACCACGACCAACTTCGTGTGATCGGTTCCGTGACGATTGGCGACGATGTGTTGCTCGACGTATCGGCACTGGGCGGATTCTCGCCCTCGGCCGGTCAGCAGTTCCTGATCATCGACAACGACGACGCGGACGAGGTGGTCGGCTCGTTCGCTGACCTCGCGGAAGGCCAGTCCCTCAGCGACTTCCTCGGTTCGGGCCTCAACGGCGTCATCACCTACGCCGGTGGCGACGGCAACGATGTCGTGATCACCACAGCGAACCCCGACTCGACCGCTCCGACCGCCGACATAGGCGACGTCTCGCCCGACCCACGGAACAGCCACGCCGGGACGGTCACCATCAACTTTAGCGAGAGCGTGAGCGGCGTGGATATCACGGACTTCTCGCTGACTCGCGACGGTAACGCGGTCGACCTGTCCAATCTGTCGGTGAACGGAAGCGGCACGGACTACACGCTCGACCTGGCGAGCGTGACGGGATCAGAGGGGAGCTACCTGCTGACGCTGTTGGCCTCGGGGTCAGCCATTCAGGATGCAGCCGGCAACGCGCTCTCTGGCGATGCGAGCGATTCGTGGGTCACCGACACAACGGCCCCGACGACGACGATCATGTCGACCGCGTCGGACCCGACGAACGCATCGCCGATCGCCGTGACGGTCACGTTCTCGGAACCGGTGAGCGGCTTCGAGGCGGGCGACGTTTCGATCGGCAACGGCAGCGTCTCGAACTTTGCCGGCAGCGGCGCGAGCTACAGCTTCGACGTCACGCCGGCCGGCCAGGGCGCGGTGACCGTCGATGTCGCGGCGGGCGTGGCCGGCGATTCGGCCGGGAACGACAACACGGCGGCCGCGCAGCTTGTGCGCACGTTCGACAGCGTCGCCCCGACGACGACGATCGCATCGGCGGCGTCGGACCCGACGAACGGCTCGCCGATTGCCGTGACGGTCACCTTCTCGGAACCGGTGAGCGGCTTCGACGCGGGCGACGTTGCGATCGGCAACGGCACTCTGTCGAACTTCGCGGGCAGCGGGGCGAGCTACAGCTTCGACGTCACGCCGGCCGGCCAGGGCGCAGTGACGGTCGATGTCGCGGCGGGCGTGGCCGGCGACTCGGCCGGGAACGACAACACGGCGGCCGCGCAGCTTGTGCGCACGTTCGACAGCGTCGCCCCGACGACGACGATCGCATCGGCGGCGTCGGACCCGACGAACGCATCGCCGATCGCCGTGACGGTCACCTTCTCGGAACCGGTGAGCGGCTTCGACGCGGGCGACGTTGCGATCGGCAACGGCAGCGTCTCGAACTTCGCCGGCAGCGGCGCGAGCTACAGCTTCGACGTCACGCCGTCGGACCAAGGGACCGTGACAGTGGACGTGGCGACGGGCGTCGCCCAGGACGCGGCCGGGAATGCTAGCTCCGCGGCGGGCCGGTTCAGTCGAACATACAACGCACCGTTTAACGTCAGCGTGAATGTGTTCACCACCAACCCGTCGGAACCGAGCACTCTGCGAATTGGCTACACCATCACGACCCATATCGCGGTTGGATTCGAGTTGCGGTTGTGTGCGTCGACCGACAACTTGTTCGATGCGGGCGACTCGCGGTGCGGCCCACCGATTGCGATCAGCTCGTTCGACGACCGGACCATTGGCGATCACGAGCGGACGGTCGACGGCGCGGACTACGCGGCGATTCTGTCAGACATGGGGGTTGCCTATTTCCTTGCGGCGGCGGCACCGTTCGTCGCGTCGTTGGATACCGACGCGGCCGACGATTGGGCCAGCTTCGTCGGCGTTTTCCACGTTGCTGATGGGCCGCTCGTCGTACGGGGACGCGACGGCGTGGGACGGACCACGGCCGACGACACAGTCACAATCGCACCGACCGGCGACAACACGAACGTGACGGTGAATGGGACGACCACCATGGTTGCGACCGCCCGCATCGCGGAAGTGCGGGTCCTCGGACTTGGCGGCGATGACAAGGTGCTCGGCGATCAGCGTTTTGCCAAGCCGATAGTCGCGCATGGCGGCGACGGCGACGACCAGCTTCAAGGTGGCGCGGGACCGGACAGATTGTCGGGTGGCGCCGGCAACGATTCGGTCGTGGGTGGCGCGGGCGATGATTTCTTGGACGGCGGCGCGGGAACCGACCGGGCGGACTTCAGCGGCGCAGCGGGCGGTGTGACGGTCGATCTAGGCGCGGGCACGGCGGTCGGCGACGGCAGCGACACACTGGCCGCGATTGAGGACGTGCTTGGCTCGGATTCCGCCGACACACTTTTAGGCGATGCGCTGGCGAACATGCTGTTTGGCGGTCGCGGTTCCGACACGATCCGCGGTGGGGCGGGCAAGGACGTGGTCGACGGCGGCGACGACTCGGACAGCGTCGCCGGCGGACCCGGCGACGACAGCGTCGTGGGCGGCGGCGGCGACGACAGCCTAAGCGGCGACGACCTGGACGACGCCGCGACCGACGGCAACGACACCATGTTTGGGGGCGACGGCAACGACTTCTTGTGCGGCCACGGCGGCGACGATGAGTTGAACGGCGACGTCGGCAACGACACGCTGGTCGGCCACGGCGGCGACGACGTGCTGCGCGGCGGAGCGGATGACGACTTGCTGGGCGGCGAGGCCGGCCAGGATCAACTTTTCGGCGACGACGGCAACGATATCCTCTCCGGCGGCGACGATCCGGACACCTTACAAGGTGGTGCGGGCGCCGATGTCGTTGCGGTCATCCCTGGTCAGGATACCGTGGTTCAGGAGCCGGTCGCGCCCAAGAAGCGGGGGCGTGGCAAGGGCAAGGGCAAAGGCAAGGGCAAGGGCGGCGGGGGCGACCGGATTATCTTCGGGCGGTGACGTGTTCGGACCCGGACAAGGGAAACACAAGGACAGAGTGGGTTGGCACTGACTCTCTGTGATCTCCGCGTCTGGATGTTTCAAGTTTCGGTTTGGTCGCGCCACGCGCGGCGAGCTACCGTCGCCGCGGCTCGCAGTGTCCTTGGCCGCGCGGGCACGGTGGGATGGCGATCTGCGGGATGCTGGCCGAATTGGTCACTGCGTCGTTCGCGGGATTAGAGTCTGTGTACTGCTGGCCTGGGTTCAGCGTGGCGAGCGTCTCGAACAAGGTCCTGGTGGCCGCCTTGTTCTCGGTATTGTCCGAGTGAGCGCTCGAGAAACTGATGCGGTCGCGCGTGCTGGTGTACTCAATGGTCCCTTGGATCGGCCCGTTGCCGATCGCCCAAACCGCCTGACCCGATTGGGCGCTCGCCACGCTTCCGAACGTGTCGCGCGAGGTGCTGGTTCCTTCGCGGCCCATCACGAGCACGTCGCCGGTGTCGGGAAAGACTCGCAGCTCAGCGATCTCGGTGCCGCGCACGCCGACGACCACGCGCGGCGTGCGGATATTGAACGATGGCGGAGTGGCCGATCGTTTCACGCCGGCCTTAATGACGCCCTGGGGCACGTCGAGTTGCGTGCGGCTCTGTTCGCCGCGCTGGTATGCCTGGGCAACGGTCATCTCGGTGTAGCCTTTGACCACGACCGACGACAGCAGCGCGCCGGACGTCGGGTGTCGGAAATCGAGCTGGCAGAGGCCGCCGATGTCGGCCACGATTGTGTCGCCTTGGGTGAGCTGCGAGTCGGCCTTGAGCACGTTGAATCGACCGTCGCGCTTGAATCGCACGGTCCCGCGCACTCGCGAGCCAGACTTCGCCCATGCCTCCGCGACCAAGTTCCTTGAGCTTTCGATAGCGCCCGCCGAGCAGATCGGGCGTTCGGGGCTGCTCGACTATCGTGGCGGCCAGCAAGTGGGCAGGCACGTATCGCTTGCCCTCGACGGCCCCTTCATCGGCGTCGGCGAGACCGGGCTGTGGGCCGGGCATCGGCGGCGGAGGCTGATAGACGGTCTCGGATTCGTCCGTGCGTCCGTCGGAGTGCGCGGGTGGGCGGGCCGGAGCCGCGGGCGCCGGCGACTGAAAATCCAGCGTCTTGGCGGTTTGAAGCTCGCTCAACTCGGCGTCGGCGGGAGTGGGTTTGAACTTCGCATCTGCCATGACGGCTAGCCCTCAACCCAAGCGAGGTTCGTTCGGCCCATCTCGAATCGACGACGATTCATCGTGGCCGAGCGAGGTCTTGGAGTGCGGTGGCTTGACACCGCTTTGGATCGGTCCTCGCGAAAAACTCAAGCAATCCAAAGCGGTGTCGAGCCACCGCACTCCAAAGCTCGCTTGGTTGAGGGCTAGCGTAGCCCAGAAGCGAGGCGGCGACAACGCATCACCGACTGGCGTCGGCGCGATCGGCGTCGTTCAGGCTGAACGAGCGAACGATCGCCTCGCGCACGGGTGTGCCGTCGCTCCACGCGCCCATGAAGCGCAGTTGCGGCGAGTCGCCTAGCGCCAAGTCGCGGTGTTGGCCGGCGAACGCGGCGTCGAGCAGTGCGTCGGCGCGTCGCCAGTAGCCGAAGTAGTCGAGCGCGTCGCGCGTCCGAAGTCGCCACTCGTCGTCGACCTCGCCGGCCGTATCGCCCAATCGCTCGGCCGCGCACGGGGCAAAGTGGTCTGAGACGAGCGGCGGGCTGCCGTGATGATCGGACGGAATTGCCACGTAGAGTTTGTTGGACGGCGGCACCAGGGAACTGCCCTGCAGGATGCGCATGGCCGATGCATCGCGCTTCACATCGGCGCCGACCACGACGGCGAGCAAGGTGTCGGGCGCAATCTGATCATAGCTGCCGAGCGCCGGCGCGAACGTCGGCTCGGCCAGGAACAGGGCTGCGGGGCGCGGCACGTCGTAGCGTTCGGCCCGCCCGGCGATGTTCGCGCTCATGATCGCGCCCAGCGAATGACCGACGAACGCGACGCGGGTCAGGTCGGGCCGCACCGGGCCGGCTTGAAGTCGGTCGATGCCCGATCGGATTGCGTTGACCGCGTGGCCGGTCATCTCTTTGGGCAGATCGCGCAGGCCGGCCTGGTAGCGTGGAAAGAGCACGATGTTGCCGCGTCGCACGAGATGCTTGATCCACGCGCCGTAGATGCTCGGTTCGGTCGCGCCCCAGCCGTGCAGGAACACCACGAGCGGCGCCGACGTTGGGCGCGGCTGGTCGGGCGTGAACAGCCAGAACCGGTCGGCGCCGGCGCCGCCCCACCCAGCTTGATACGCAGCGTGCGAGTAGTCACTCGACCCCGGGCCGCTCGACGGCTGGCCCGGCGCGGTCGGCACGGCCACAACGCTCGCCGTCTGTGCGAGCGACCCATCTTGCCCCGTGATCGTGGCGGTCCACAGGCCGCCCATGACGAGAAAAACTGCGCCCGCAGCCACGCTCTGCAACATGCCTCTCATCAGTTCCCCCTTCTCACCAGGTGCAGACTCACTGAAGCAACCAGACGGCCAGTGCGGCCGCCGCGACGACGGCCGCGCCGATCGCCAGCCAGAGCGCCCACGGGCGATCGCGGTGACGCAACGGGGCGCCGGCATGCAGCGCGGCGACGGTCTTGTGGATGTCCTTCTCCATCGCCGCCTCTTGCGTTCCGCGCGAAAGCTGGGCCAACAGATCCACGAACTCGTTGTACGCGCTGAGGTGCAACCACGGCCCCTGTTCGGACCGCGCCACGCGCATGTCCGTGGCCAACCGTCCCGACTTGACGCCCTGTCGCAGTTCGTCGGTGCGCAGCCGCAGTTGTCGGCGTTTGCCGTCCTTGTCGAAGTAGCGTACGAACCAGTCGACGGCCTGAGGCGTGGCGTCGGGGCGAACGGCTGCACTCGGTCCCTGCTCGTCAGCCAGCGGTCGGGCCAGCACCGCGGGCCGCGCCATGATCGCACTGGCCGGCGGCTGAAGTTCAGCGATCAACTCGCCACAGTTTGCGTAGCGGCGGTCGGGGACCGGCTGGGTCGCGCGCTCGATGACCGACTCGGTGCGCGACGAGACGCTTGGCACTAGTTGACGCACAGGCGCCAGGTCGCCCGCCTGTTTCCGCTTGTAAACTTCAGTGATGTCCAGGCCCGCCCACGGCGCCGCGCCCGAGAGCATCGCGTACAGAGTGAGACCCAGCGAGTAGACGTCGGTCCGCGCGTCTGCATCGCGTGCGTTCTTGAATTGCTCCGGCGCCATGTACAGCGTCGTGCCCAGCCCCTTGCCCTCCTGAGTCAGAGCCAGGTCCTGATCGAGCCGTTTCGCGAGTCCGAAGTCGGCGACCTTGACCTGGCCGTCGCGTGTGAGCAGCACGTTTTCGGGCTTGATGTCGCGATGGATGATGCTGCGAGCGTGAGCGACGCTGAGCGCCTGGGCGACCGCCAACGTGATGCGGATCGCCTCTGGTTCATTCAGCTTTCCTTGGCGCTTGAGCCGCTGCTTCACGGTCTCGCCCTCGACGAACTCCATGGCCAGGTACGGGGTGCCTTCGTCGGTCCCGGCGGCGATCGCCCGCACAATGTTCGGATGATCGAGCTGCGCGGCGAGTTTCGCCTCCTGGTAGAACCGTTGCAGCGTCACCTCGTTGGCGGCCATGTCGGGCGGCAGGACCTTGATCGCGACGATCCGCTGCATCCCGGTCTGAAACGCCTTGTACACCGTGCCCATGCCGCCGGTGCTCACCCGCTCGCGGATCTCAAACTCACCAAGCGTGCGGCCGGTCAGGTCGTGTGCGGCGGTGCGAACCACAGCGTGACACCTCTGTGTGACACATCCAAGGGGCACTGGCTTCACACCTTACCTTCCGACCGCTGGCGAGGCAACGATCGGCCCCACGGCGTCGGTCCGAATGCGCCGGTTGTGTGGGCCGGAAGGTGTCGGCTACAATGAGCCAGCCGAGAGATTCTACGGATCGCGCGGAACACGGGGACTAGCCACTGATGGAGCCGAAGCCCGCATCGGTCAACCTGGCCGAACGAGCCAACCAAGCCGGGATCCTGACGCTCGACCAGCTTCGCGAATGCTGGGACGAACTCGGTTCGCGCAACGCCGCGCCCGAGGAGATGCTGCGCGTGCTGCAGCGCAAGGGGTTCCTGACGCGGTTCCAAATCGACAAGCTCGAAAAGGGCGACACCACCGGCTACTTCTACGGCAGCAGCAAGATCTTATACAAGGTTGCGTCCGGAGGATTTGCCCGCGTGTATCGCGGCATCAACACCCAGACCGGCGAGACGGTCGCCGTCAAAGTGCTGCGGCAGCGCTGGACGAGCGACAAGGCGTCGGTCGAGGCGTTTCAGCACGAGGGCAAGGTAGGTCAGTCGCTGCGTCATCCGAACATCGTGCGTATCGACGAAGTCGGCGGGCACGATTCGGTGCATTACATCTCGATGGAGTTCGTCGAAGGGGGCAACCTCCGAGACTTCCTGAAGATTCGCGGCGGCCGGCTCGATCGCGACGAGGCCGCGCGGCTGATGCTCGACGCCCTGCGCGGCCTGTGCCATGCCTGGGATCAGGGCGTCACGCACCGCGATATCAAATTGACCAACCTGCTCGCATCGACCCAAGGCATGATCAAGTTGGTGGATTTCGGGTTGGCCACGATGCACAAGGATGAAGTGCGCGCCGAAGAGGCTCACGGCCAACGAACGGTCGAGTACGCCTTGCTCGAGAAGACGACTGGCGCCGACAAAGGGGACAAGCGCAGCGACATCTTCTTTCTGGGCACCGTGTTTTATCAGATGCTCGCCGGCACGCCGCCGATTCCCGAGAAGAAAGACCGGGCCGCCCGGCTGCTTCGCACCCGCATCGACAACATCCGGCCCGTGCGCGAAAGCTATCAAGCGGCCGATCCGCAACTGGCCGTGATCATCGACCGCATGATGTCGCTCGACACGCGACACCGCTACCAATCGCCGCACGATGTGATGGAGGCGATCGAGGCGGTGACGACCAAATCAACGGCCCCAGTTGCCGCCGCGCCGGCGCCGAGACCAGTCGCAACACCTGCAGCAGTCGCAACGACCAACTCCACGTCGGCTCGCACCGTGCTGTTCGTCGAGTCGAACGTCGAACTCCAGAACATCGTCCGCGAGAAGCTCCAGGCGGCCGGCTATCGCGTGTTGCTTACGACCGATCCGAAACGGGGCGAGGAGCGATTTCGCGAGCAGCCGACCGATTGCGTCGTGGTCGACTGCGAAACGACCGGTCAGGCCGGCATGAACGCGTTCACGGAGATGGTCAGCTTTGCCCGCGGCCGCAAGCTGCCGACGGCGGCAGTCGTCATGGTGAAGGCCGACCAGGGCGACATGGCCGCTGCCGTGCCGCAAGACGAACGCACCGTCGTGCTCACCAAGCCGGTCACGATGCGCGACCTGCGCGAACACCTGCTCCGCATGGCGCCCGCGAACAAGTAGGCTGGGGCGGCACCCAGCCTACCGCTGCCGCGCAGTAGACTCACAGTAGGCTGGGTGCGGCACCCAGCCTACCGCGTGGCTTGCCGATTTGACTTTGCGCCCGGTCGCGGCCACAATTCGCCCTTTTCCGAGAGGCTCGGGTTCGATGGATGATGCGATCCGGAAGGCCGAGGCGCTGATCGAAGCGCTCGGCTACATCCGCAAGTTTCGCGACAAGCTGACCGTGCTCAAGGTCGGCGGCTCGTACATGGAAAATGAGGCCGCCCTGATGGACACGCTCGAAGACATCGTGTTCATGGAGACGGTCGGGATGCGGCCGATCGTGGTACACGGCGGCGGCAAGGCGATCACGCGGGCAATGGAACGGGCCGGCCTGGCCGCTCGCTTCGTCCAGGGCCGCCGTTACACCGACGAGGCGACGCTCGATATCGTGGCTCGCGTGCTGGTCGACGAGATCAACGACGACATCGTGCGGCGGATCGAGCGGCTGGGCGGCCGGGCGGCCGGGCTGCATTACCAGACATCGCAGTGCCTGTTCGGACGCCAGACGTTCCTCAACGGCGAGAATGGGACGAAGCTTGATCTGGGGCGCGTCGGCGAGGTGAATCGTGTGGACTCGCGACTCATTGAGAACCTCTGTATGGCCGGCGTCGTGCCGGTGATTCCGTCGTTGGCGCTCGACGAGTCGTGTGCCGGCGGGCCGGCCGAGCCGCGCAATCTGCTGAACGTAAACGCCGACACCGCGGCCGCCGCCGTCGCCTGCCAACTGCGAGCGGAGAAATTCGTGCTGCTCACCGACACGACCGGCATCTGGCTCGACCGCAACGACCCGAACTCCAAGGCGAGCAGCCTGACGGCCGACGAGTGCCGCTCGCTCGTCGAACGCGGCGTCGTCGACTCGGGCATGATCCCGAAGGTCGACGCCTGCCTGGCCGCGTTGGCGGGCGGGGTCGCCAAGACCCACATCCTCGACGGCCGCGTGCCACACAGCCTGCTCTTGGAAATCTACACCGACCAGGGCGTCGGGACCGAGATCGTCGCCCGCTCGGCGAACCCACAGGCAACTGGGACTGTCTCAGGTTCCATTGCTCGTTGATCGCACAACCACGGAGGACCAAAGGTGACAACCGCCGAAACGCTCAGTTCGTCTGACACAATCGCCTTGTTCAACCGTTACGTCATTCCCAACTACCGCCGCTACCCGGTCTCGCTGGTGCGCGGCGATGGCGCCAATGTCTGGGACGCCGAAGGCAATCGCTACCTCGACTTCTTCCCGGGCTGGGGCTGCAACCTGCTCGGCCACTGTCCGCCGCGCGTGGTCGAGGCGGTGCGCGAACAGGTTGGGCAACTCGTCCACGTGCCGAACACGTGGTACATGGAGGCCCAAGGTCAGTTCGCCCAGGCGCTGAGCGAGCGGGGTTTCGGCGGCCAGTGCTTCTTCTGTAACTCCGGCGCCGAGGCGGTCGAGGCCGCGATCAAGCTCGTTCGCGTCCACACGCCCAAAGGTCGCTACAAGATCATCACCTGCGAGAACGGCTTTCACGGCCGCACCCTGGGCGCGCTGACCGCCACTGCGCAGCCGAAATACCACGAGGGCTTCGAGCCGCTGCTCGCCGGATTCACCTACGTGCCGTACAACGATCTCGACGCCGTGGCCAACGCGATCGACGACGAGACCTGCGCCGTGCTCGTCGAACCGGTGCAAGGCGAGGGGGGCGTGAACATCCCCGACGACAGTTACTTGCCCGGCCTTCGTCGGCTGTGCGACGAGCACGGCATGCTGCTGGTGCTCGATGAGGTGCAAACCTGCATGGGTCGCACGGGCAAGTGGTTCGCCTACCAGCACAGCGACATCGTGCCCGACATCATCACGCTGGCGAAGGCGCTTGCCGGCGGCGTCGCCTGCGGCGGCATCATGGCCAAGCCCGAAGTGGCTGCCAGTCTGAAACCGGGCATGCACGCCTCGACATTCGGCGGCAACCCGGTCGCCACTCGCGCCGGTCTGGCGACCATCGAGACGATTGAAGCGGACGGGCTGCTCGAACACACCGAGCGGCTCGGCGAGCGGTTCCACGAGCATCTCGCTCGACTTCAATCCGAGTGCAGCCTGGTGCAGCAAGTGCGAGTGAAGGGCGTTATGATCGGCGTTGAGTTGTCGGTCGACGGCACGCCGGTCGTCACGCGCGCCATGGAGCGGCGGCTGCTCGTGAACTGCACGCACTCGACTGTGATCCGTCTGCTGCCGCCGATGAACCTGTCGCTCGAACAGTGCGACGAGGGCTGCGAGATTCTGTGCGAAGTGATCAAGGACCTGCGGTAACCTCCATGCGACATTTTGTAGCCGTCTCAGACCTGAAGCCCGACGAGTTGCACGAGCTGCTCGACCTTGCCGTGCGGCTCAAGACCCAAGCCGCAACGCCGCCCGCACACCTGCCGCTCGCGGGCCGCTGCATGGTGCTCATGTTCGAGAAGCCGTCGCTACGCACCCGAGTCAGCTTTGAGGCCGCGATGGAGAAGCTCGGCGGGTCGTGTATCTTCGTCAGCGCACACGAAGTGCAGCTCGGGGTACGTGAGACGATCGCCGATTTCGCCCGCGTCATCAGCCAGTACATCGATGTGCTCGTCGTCCGCGTGTTCGATCATCGCCACGTAGTCGAACTGGCGAAGCACGCGACCGTGCCGGTCATCAACGGGCTGTCCGACCTCGCCCACCCGTGCCAGGCGCTGGCTGATCTGCAAACCGTGCAAGAACTGTTTGGCGACGTGAATGGCCGCACGATCGCATTCATCGGCGACGGCAACAACGTCGCGCGCTCGCTGGCGGTCGGTTGCTACCTGCTCGGAGCGCGGTTCATCCTCGCGGCGCCGCGCGGCTACGAGTTCAGCGATGCGTTCCAGGACCGGCTGCGTCAGCAACCGGGAAGCGGCAGTGTGGCCGTTGTGCCGGACGCCGCCGCGGCCGTGCGCGAAGCCGACGTGGTGTACACCGACGTCTGGACCAGCATGGGCCAGGAGGCCGAGTCGGACCGCCGTCGCGCCGCGTTCGCCAGGTTTCAGGTGAACGCCGACCTCATGCGTCAAGCTCCGGCCCACGCCAGGCTGATGCACTGCCTGCCCGCGCATCGCGGCGAAGAGGTCACGGACGACGTGCTCGACGGCCCGCAGAGCGCGGTCATCGCCCAGGCCGCCAATCGGCTGCACGCCCAGAAGGCTCTGCTCGTGTGGCTGCTCGGCTGAAGAACGGTTGACCTCGTACTGTTGACCTCTGGCTGTTATGCGTCCCGACAACCGTGGAAACGACGAGCTTCGTCCGGTGCGATTCCGCCGCCGCTACACCCGCGGCGCGCCGGGCAGCGTGCTCGTCCAGGCCGGCCGCACGACCGTGCTGTGCACCGTCTCGGTCGAGGAGTCCGTGCCGCCCTGGCTGCGCGGTAAGGGCAAGGGCTGGCTCACCGCCGAATACAGCATGCTGCCGGGTGCGAGTCAGCCGCGCAAGCCGCGCGAACGCGCCGGTAAGGTCGATGGCCGGACGGCCGAAATCCAGCGACTCATCGGCCGCAGTCTGCGCGCCGTGGTGGACCTCGAACGGTTCGGCGAGAACACGCTCTGGATCGACTGCGACGTGCTCGAGGCCGACGGCGGCACGCGCACGACCAGCATCACCGGCTCGCTCGTGGCGCTGGTCGACGCGCTGGCGACGTGGCGGCCCGAGCTGCTCAAGGCTCCGTCCGTGCTCCGCGACAGTGTCGCGGCGGTGAGCGTCGGCGTCGTCGAGGGCGCCGGGCGACTCGACCTTGCCTACGAAGAAGACGTCGCGGCCGAAGTCGACTTCAACCTCGTGATGACCGGTTCGGGCCAGTTCATCGAGGTGCAGGGCACCGGTGAAGGCGCCACGTTCAATCGCAAGCAACTCGACGACATGCTCCGGCTCGGCCGCCTGGGCATCGAGCGACTGACCGCGCTGCAGAAGAAAGCCCTTGGCGCGACGTGGCCGTTCACGAATCGCGATTGATACCGCGTCCTGTTCCTGAAGATCCACGACACCGAAGAAAACGACAACCAGCGGCAACTGACCTGACGATCTCGGGCCAAGTGCGCGAGTTGTGAGTCGAGACCCGCCGGTGCACAAGCCCCCTCCCGACACTCGAACGCGCTCCCGCCTAGAAGTCGCCTCCGGCGCGACTACCGAGGGCCTGCCAGACACCCGCGTCAACGGTGTTCGCGACGAACTGAACATGGCCATCCGCGAACAGGACATTCACGCCGCCAACGTGGTGGCTGCTGGCCGTGATCGGATTGTGCGAGTCGGGGATTCCCTCGCCCACACAACTGGGTCGTCCGGGAGTAAGAAGATGCGTGTACGGTACGCCGAAGGCCCAGTCCTGACCGAGCGGTTTCATCCCAAGGCCGCCCGATAGAGTGAGGTTCTCGCACTTGGCAATTACGTTGTTCTGGGTTCGTGGCGTTACGGCGAACGTGTAGAGCACTCCGAGCGTCGGAAGAGGCGGGTGCGTGCCGGGAGCAACCACAAACTCGGCCCCGTGGCGCGCCTCGGACATCGCCGCGGTTTGGCTCAACCCGTCTCGCACATCGCCCGACGTAAAACCGACCATAGTGGCGAACAGACCGTCGGGAAAGCGGCCCGCTGGCAGCCCTGAGTCAATCGGTGCGTCCATCCCACGTTCGAACTTTCCTGACCCAACGCAGGCCTTGAAGTTCGCGACTGCATCGCCTGGCAGCGGCCGCGCATCGGAAGGGCATAGATACTGGCTGGGGGAAACACGTGTTGCCGTCGTATTGGCCTTGTCCTGCCGGTTGAGGCCCAGATTGATGGAATTGTACAGCTCCTTCGCTCCGAGATACGGCAACAACAGGATCTTCTCGTTCCACGGACCCGACGGCTTCGCCCCGTGACGGTGGATGCTCCTGTCGATCCGGCCGATGATCACGCGCGGCGGGAAAACGCCGTGTAACTCCTCGTAACTGTGCAGCGCCAGGCCCACCTGTCGAAACCTGTTCGTGCATGATTTTCTTCGGGCAGCCTCACGCCCCATCTGAACCGCGGGAAGTAGGATCGCTACGAGGATCGCAATGATCCCCAGCACGACTAGCACCTCCACGAGAGTGAGACCACGACGAAGCATCGTTCCTAGCTCCCCCATTCAGACCACCATTCGCCACAGTAGTCAAACCAATCGTTCACGACGCCCCCGTAGTACTTCGCTCCCGTTCCGTCGGCTCGGTAGCCATCTATTGTTGACACCTGTTTTCCTTCTGCGTCGAACGAGCCCTCCCAGGTAAGGGACCCTTCTCCGGTGCCCTGAATGCCCGCGTGATGCACGGGATTTGTGACGTAGGTGTCTACGCCACGTGGAGTCAGGAGATTCATATCCGCACCAACATCAATGCCGCTACCCGGAGCAGGGTGGTCGGCATGATTACCCGCGTGATCGCCGGTGCATGTTGTGACGGTGATAGACGGTGCGCCGACGGTCTTGCCGCACAGGCACACAAGAAACGGAAAGCCAAAGACGAACCCAAGGGTATACCATCGTGCCATCGCCGCGACCCTCCTACGGTAGTAGAGCAGTTTGGAATTGAATCCGAGCCGGACCTCTTCGGTGCTGACACGAAGTACAGGACGCTGTCGAAGGCTGAAGGTCGAGACCGCCCCACAGACGAGGCCAATCCCGAGGATCGCAATGCCGAGTGTGAGGTAGCGATACCGACTAGAACCCCGCCGTGTCAACCAGTTCGTTGCCATTGCGACTCCCCACCGACCGCCAAACAGCCAAGTCGATGTTCTGAGAAACGAAACGCACGGATCCGGAGGTGAACAGCACATTGACTCCACCCGGATGGAGACTCCGAGCCGTGAATATTCCTACTTCTGGATGCGTACTCCGGTCAGCACAGTCAGGCTGTGGGCCATTGGGTGGTTCGATATGGTTGTACCACGTGTGGCGCGGACCGGCACGAAACCAGGTGTATCCCGAATCCGAAAAATGACCAGTTGTTAGGTGTGACAACACACCACACGCGTACCGGTAATCGTCGCGCGCTAGCCCAAGGACTACACGAACCCAAAGGCTGTCTGTTTCCGGGGTAAAGCGGACATCTTCTCCGTCCCCACGCTGTTTCTCCGAGAATGCGGCTGTCCATTCCAGACCGTCGATAAAATCACTCGGTGATAGGCACAACGGTACCATGCAGAACGCCCCATCACCGCTTTCTCCAATCTGTGGCTGTGGCACACCGACGGGTCCGGTACCCAGATTGGTCCGGTAGCTGTTCGGGGCACTGTTCGATTCCGAGAACAGGAACCCATCGGAAGGGCACATGAAAACGGAAATGCGGCGCGCGAAGACCGTGCCGTTCTCAAGGGACAACGCGGGGCCATCAAAGTTAATCGCGTTGAAGGCTTGCTGCTCTTCGAGAAACGGCAGTAGCTGAGTATGCGCTGAGTAGTCTCGGTCACTCGCTTTTCCGGACGCCGAGCGAACCCAATGTCCAATCGGTGATGGAAACAACACGTACGTGGCTGCGTAGACGTTCAGAGCCACGCCAAGTTGCTTCTGATGACTCGCACACTGGGCGCGCGCCGCAGCCGCTCGCGCACGCTGCACGGCTGGCATGAGTATTGAGGTGAGGATCGCTATGATACCGATCACGACAAGTATCTCGATGAGAGTTACTCCGGATCGGGGAGCGGTCTCCATCGGGCTCTGTCCGATGCCAGCGCGGCGGCGCCACACCACGATGGCGGCACAGAGCAAGACTGCCCCGCTGCAAATGAACCAGGCGCCGCTACGGCGGTTCGAGTAACGGTCAAGCTGATCCAGCATTTCGGGGGTCATTGCGACGAACAACGCCGTGCCGTCCCAGACCCTGTCCAATTGCTCGATTCGTACCCATCGGGGCGCCGAGGGGAAGTCAATCTCTTGGATGGCGCCGCCTGCCGAACCATAAATAACGACGTAGTGCAGCGGCTGCCCTTTGCCCGCGGAAACCGGAATGACCGCCGGGACTGGCGGGACGCCGCGCATTCCTAACCGAACCGCCCCGCAGTACAGCCCTTTGCCCTCAAACGCTCGGCGTAGCGTCGCCATGTCTACCAGCGCCCCGGCCCCGCGGAGTTCTGTCTCGGCCTCGTGAAACAGAACCGGACTACCGGCCAAGTGGGCAGCCAACACCATCGCAGTCACTCCGCACCGGCGATGCGCAGCTTCCTCGCCGGACGGAGTGAGCCCGCTGATCATGATGACCACCGCCGACAAGAAGCCCATAAGCGCACCGTCCGCGGTCTGGACGTCACGTGGCTAGGTTACTTTGTCGTAATGCACCTGTCCGACGTTCCTAAATGGCTTTGCGTGATCCTGGGAGTCCGCAGGGACAGTAGCCCGACGCGCCAGCGAGGGACCGGGCCTGATTTCTTGTGATTTCGCCATGTGCTCCCTCGCTGGCGCGTCGGGCTACTGTCCCAGAATCGTGCAAGGCTATTTAGACAGGGCGTCACGCCGGCGGCAATCGGCTCGCACTTGGAAGTCGTCGGCGTATAGAATCCGTCGCACTCGTAATGCGGAACAATAGTGCAATTGGTAAGTATCAAGTTCTAAAACAATGTTTGGTTCAGCGACGTCTCAGCCAGATTACGAACGCGCCGACACACAGCGCTACAATCCCCGCGAATATCGAAGGGCCGTACGACAGTGAAGGAGGCCTTGCGCGATCCGGGGTCCCCTGCTTCTTACGCAGTTCTTCCAGCGCCTGCTCCGCGGTGCGCCGAGCCAACTCGTCATCGGTGTCACCAACGACAAAGTTCTTTCGCCTGTCCATATCCATGACCACCGTTCCTGGAGGGAATGCGATTTGGAAGTCGCTCTTCTGGAGCGCGGGCGCCAAGTTCAGTTCCTTCACGTGCACTTCGGTCACGTTCACGGGCTCGTCGAATCGCTGGTCCCAGAATTCAACTGTGATGGCAGTTGGAAATGGCAGCGTTTCTCCGCTTGGAAGTTTGTGGTCTGCCAGAGCAACCGCCTTCAGCCTCAACGTCCGCCCACTCTTCTCGTCGTGCATTTCGAGCTGCCGAACCGCGAAACTAGCCAACGGATCGAGGTCCACCCGAACCGTGTACCTGGACTCCGGCGAGTATGAGCAGCCTTCAGCCACAAGACGACGGCACTCGATATCACCGACACGCACCTTGTCCGCATCGCTCAACGACTCTGCCGTTGCCAATACCCGATGAAGCGGCAAGTCGAATAGGTAAACCAGTCCGCCGCTCATGGCAGAGGGAGCGGTATGGACGAAACTGAGTGCTCCGGGCGGTTTTGACCACACGGTCGCAGATCGAGTCTTCTCGGTCCCCCCGTCGGAGTACGTCGCACCTTGCGTACCGTCGAACGTCACATTCTTTTTTTGGACCAACGCGTCGCCGTCCCTCACCTCAATGTCATACCGAAACATGTTCGCATGTGGCTTCGCCTTCCAGACAACGAGCTGGTAGCGTCGCCCCGATTCTGCCTGGTCTGGCGCGTCTGGCCTCAGGGAACGAGCCAGTTCCCGGCCGGCCTTGGTCTGTCGTGTCCGCATCTCGAACTGGCATGTCACTGCATCCACACGCGAGTAGTTCGCTTCGAGGGCGGCAAGGAGAGTGGCTTTGGGAGTATCCAGGGCATCCTGCGACCCTGCCGGAACCCCGTACGCAACGAGGAGGCCCGCAATCAGAGCTGGCTGCAGCAGTTTGCTCAGCATGATGACACGCACAATACGAACACCACGTCGATCACGAATCCGAACCTCTACCTTGTATTCACACTGACGGTGCGTTTTTTTACGCGCCTTCACACATTTTTCCGAATTTTCTTGCGCTTGCTCTACCCCCACTAGTCGGTCTCCTGCCGTGGCTCTATTCCCTGTTCCCTGTTCGCGCAACTTCCGAAGCGCCTTGCCGATTCGTCGATAGACCTGGGGCTCGGTGTCTCCACAGTCAGGGGTTCCTCGTATGGGCCAACCCCGTACTTGGCCTCGACGACTCGCCGCGACGTATCGCTGAGGTCCTCCAGAAGTCGATCGAGCAATGCGGCTGGATCGGGAGGAGGCGTGAACCGATCCGGTAGCACTGGCGCAGCCGCATCCCCGAGTGAGACGGTGGCTGTCGGCCAACGACACCCGCGGGAACGCAGATGGTTCACACAATGGTGGAACGCAACCTGAGCGAGCCACGGGGCAAGAGGACCGCAGCTCGCGTCAAAGCGCCCCAGCATCTTCTGGGGCGCCAGCCACACGTCGGTAAAAAACTCGAAAGCCAGATCCTCCCTGTCACAAGAGACTCGAGTCCAGAACCAGCCAGTGCCTTGGTGGCAGCCCGATAGACCGGGTCGGCATACTCCCTGACGAGCCGTTCAAGCGCCGACCGCTCCCCACGAATGCAGGCATCGAATAGACCAGCTTCGTAATCTCGCAGTTCATCTTGTTCCTTGTTCTACACTCATGCTGAATTTCCCCCGACTCTCCTTCGGGCGAAGGGCGAAGGGCGAAGGGCGAAGGGCGAAGGGCGAAGGGCGAA
>Ga0185317_100024_pt1 | contig 72857 bp, 61 predicted proteins | sample DevilsHole_FD_128020 | JGI IMG/M metagenome (GOLD analysis project Ga0185317, IMG submission 128020) | Groundwater microbial communities from Devils Hole, Nevada to study Microbial Dark Matter (Phase II) - Devils Hole (SPADES assembly)... | ecosystem: Environmental > Aquatic > Deep subsurface >...
GACTGACGTTGTGCAGCAGCAGGCCATCGCTTCCATTCTCGGCGCGTTGGACGACAAGATCGAGTTGAACCGGCGGCGGAACGGGACGCTGGAGGCGATGGCGCGGGCGATCTTTCAGGCGTGGTTCGTGGACTTCGAGCCGGTGCGGGCCAAGGCCGCCGGTCGCCGCCCCCCCGGCCTCAACCCCGAACTCGCCGCCCTCTTCCCCAATGCCTTCCAGGACTCCGAACTCGGCGAGATTCCGAAGGGGTGGCGCGTGGGGAAACTGAACGACATTTGCCGAATTGGCCGCGGATCATCACCTCGACCAATTCACAATTACATGGGCGGAACAGTTCCTTGGATCAAAATTGCTGATGCCACCTCGGCTGGTGGCCCATTCATCTACGAAACGAAGGAATTCGTCACCGAAGCTGGCTCACAGAAGAGCGTGTGGGTTAATCCCGGTGATCTGATTCTGTCGAACAGCGCCACATGCGGCGTGCCAATTTTCGTTGGATTGCGAGGATGCATCCATGACGGTTGGTTACATTTCAGTCAGTTACGCCACATTTCGCGTGGCTATTTGTATCACTGGCTTACCACTATTTCGGAGCATCTGATTCACATCGCCGATGGTTCAGTTCAGAAAAACCTGAATACCGGACTGGTCGGCGGACAGCAGCTTACAATACCGGTTCCCGAGTTGGTCCAAGCGTTTGACCAGTTCAACGATGAGGCGTATCGGCGAATCGACAAAACTGTGCAAGAATCGCGCACCCTCGCCGCCCTGCGCGACTCCCTGTTGCCAAAGCTGATCTCCGGGGAGTTGCGGGTGCCGGACGCGGAGCGGATCATAAGGAGAACGACACGATGAAGCCCAGCAAGCATGACACGCGGTACAAGGTTCGGGTCGCCGGCACGGAATTGGCCGTTCTGCACAAGTTGACGTGGATGATGTGCGATGCGTTCGGGCTGGATCGTAAGATCGACGCCTACAAGGGCACGCGCCCCATCACGTTGTACTCCTGGGACCTCGATTGCCTGGATGCGGTGCTGTGTTCCGCGTTGCGCGATCCGGCCAGGCACGACATCGCAAGCGATTCGGAATTGAATGCGTTGAAGCGATTGGATGTGCGTCTACGCGAGCTTCGCCAGCGAGAGGCCCGCTCATGATTGGGCTGCGATGCGATGGATCCGTTCTGGACAGCGACGGACCAACGTGGACGATATGGACAATGTGATCGAGACAACCGAGTTGTGGGTCTATCACCAATGGCCAACGAGCCGCTGATCCCTAAACATGGGGGCTACCGGAAGCTGAAGACCTTCCAGCTTGCCGAGCTGATCTTTGACGTGACCGTTCGCTTCTGCGACCGGTACATCGACAAACGGAGCCGCACCCACGACCAGATGGTCCAGGCGGCCCGATCGGGCACGCAGAACATCGTTGAGGGGAGCCAGGTATCGGGCACGTCGAAGAAGATGGAAATGAAGCTGACGAACGTAGCCCGCGCCAGCCTGGAGGAACTGCGGCGGGATTACACAGACTTTCTGCGCCAGCGCGAGCTGCCCCTCTGGGCTGAGAACGACCCGCGCCGCCAGGCGCTGGTGGCCCGGCGGTGCAAAACTGTGGATGAAGTGGCAGGCTGGGTGAAGGAAATCTATGAGGCTGAGCACCGACGACATGGACCAGATGGACAGGATGGACATGGACGAGATGGACAGAATGGACACAAGCCGGCCCCGTCCATGCCGTCCATACCGTCCATGCCGTCCATACCGTCCATGCCGTCCATACCGTCCACGCCGTCCATACCGTCCACGCCGTCCATACCGTCCATGCCGTCCATACCGTCCATGCCGTCCAGTTACCCCGAGATCGCGGCGAACGCCGCACTGGTCCTGCTTGGCGTGGCGTGCGCCCTGCTGGACCGCCAGATCGCGGCGCAGGCCAAAGCCTTTGAAACCGAGGGCGGTTTCACCGAGCGGCTCTATCGAACTCGTCAAAATCGGAGGCGGGTCGAATGAGCCGCGGTTTCACCGAATCGGTCGTCGAAGACGCCGCGCTGGCATGGCTGGAAGCGCTCGGCTGGCAGGTCGCCCACGGCCCCGAGATCGCGCCGGATCAGCCCGGCGCGGAGCGACGCGATTACTCCCAGATCGTGCTCGAAGGCCGGTTGCGGCAGGCGCTGGTGCGGCTGAATCCGGCTGTGCCGCCCGATGCCTTGGAGGAAGCGTTCCGCAAACTGACGCGACCGGACTTGCCGTCGCTGGCCGCAAACAACCACCTAATCCACAAGTACCTGGTGGAAGGGGTTCCAGTCGAGTACCAGCGGAACGATGGTTCGATCGGCGGCGATCTGGTGCGCGTGCTGGACTTTGACCATCCGGAGAACAACGAATTCCTGGCCGTCAACCAGTTCACGGTCGTCGAGGACCGCCACGAGCGCCGGCCGGACGTGGTGCTGTTCGTCAATGGGCTGCCGCTCGGGGCTATGGAACTGAAGAACGCGGCCGACGAGAACGCCACGATCTGGTCGGCATTCAATCAGCTTCAGACCTACAAGCAGCAGATCCCGTCGCTGTTCGCGTTCAACGAGGCGATGGTCATCTCCGACGGCGTCGAGGCCCGCATCGGCACGATCTCGGCGGATCGGGAGCGATTCGCGCCGTGGCGGACGATCGAGGGGGAAAAACTGGCAGACACGCGCCTGCCGCAACTCGAAGTCATGCTCGAAGGCGTTTTCGACAAGCGGCGGTTTCTCGATCTGATCCACTACTTCATCGTGTTCGAAGACGAGGGGGGCGGTGTGCTGGTGAAGAAGATGGCGGGCTATCATCAGTACCACGCGGTCAACGTAGCTGTCGATGAAACGCTTCGCGCCTGCGTGCCCTCCGTCCCATCAGACAGGGTGAGAGAAAAGGAGGGAACCTACTTCGTGCGCGGGCAGCGCGACGCTCGGCCGGGCGATCGGCGGGCCGGGGTCATCTGGCACACGCAAGGGTCGGGCAAGAGCCTGACGATGGCATTCTACGCCGGGCGCGTCGTGCTGCACCCGGCGATGCAGAATCCGACGCTCGTTGTCATCACCGATCGCAACGACTTGGACGATCAGCTCTTTGGCACGTTTGCCCGCTGCCACGAGTTGCTGCGTCAACAGCCGGTTCAGGCGGCGAGCCGCGCCCACCTCCGCGAGCTTCTGCACACGGCCTCCGGCGGCGTAGTGTTCACGACGGTGCAGAAGTTCTTCCCCACGGAGGGCGAGGACCAGCACCCGTTGCTCTCGGACCGGCGAAACATCGTGGTCATCGCCGACGAGGCGCACCGCAGCCAGTACGACTTCATCGACGGCTTTGCCCGGCACATGCGCGAGGCGCTGCCGAGCGCGTCGTTCATCGGCTTCACCGGCACACCCATCGAGCTGACGGACAAGAACACGCGGGCCGTCTTCGGCGATTACATCAGCATCTACGACATCGAGCGGGCCGTGAAGGACGGGGCGACCGTCCCGATCTTCTATGAGAGCCGCTTGGCGAAGTTACAGCTTGATGAGTCGCAGCGCCCCAAATTGGACCAAGACTTTGAGGATGCGACCGAAGGCGAGGAACTCGAACACAAGGAGAAGCTCAAGACGAAGTGGGCCGCGCTGGAGGCCCTGGTCGGCGCGGAGCAGCGCGTGGGACTGATCGCCCAGGACCTGGTGAACCACTTCGAGCGCCGGCTGGAGGCGATGGACGGCAAGGCGATGGTCGTCTGCATGAGCCGGCGCATTTGCGTCGATCTCTACCACGCCATCGTCCGCCTTCGCCAGGACTGGCACGACGGCACGACGACGATGACGGCAAGGGCATCATCAAGATCGTCATGACCGGTTCCGCTGCGGACCCTGCCGAGTGGCAGCCGCACATTCGCAACAAGGCGCGGCGAGAGGAACTTGCCAAGCGGTTCAAGGACCCGGCGGACCCGTTCAAGATCGTGATCGTGCGCGACATGTGGCTCACCGGCTTCGACGTGCCGTGCTTGCACACGATGTACGCGGACAAACCGATGCGCGGCCACGGGCTGATGCAGGCCATCGCCCGCGTCAACCGCGTGTACAAAGACAAGCCGGGCGGCCTGATCGTCGATTACCTGGGCCTGGCCCACGAACTCAAGCAGGCATTGGCGGCTTACACGGAAAGCGGCGGCACGGGCAAGACGGCCATCGACCAGGACGAAGCCGTGGCCGTGTTGCGCGAAAAGTACGAAATCTGCCGCGGCCTATTCCACGGCTTCGACTGGTCCGGATGGAACACCGGCTCGCCCCAGCAGCGCTTGTCCATCTTGCCGGCGGCCCAGGAGCACCTCCTTGTCCAGACCGACGGCAAGGCACGATTGATCAAGACGGTCACCGATTTGTCGAAGGCGTTCGCATTGGCCGTGCCGCACGACGAGGCGCTGGCGATTCGAGACGACGTAGGGTTCTTCCAAGCCGTCAAGGCGGTGCTGGCCAAGAGCGCGCCAGGCGACCGCCGCAGTCCCGACGAGATCGACCACGCGATTCGTCAGATCATCTCGCGCGCCGTGGCATCCGACGAAGTGATCGACATCTTCGCGGCGGCGGGGCTGAAAAAGCCGGACATCTCGATTCTCTCCGACGAGTTTCTCGCCGAGGTGCGCGGGCTGCGGCAGCGAAATCTGGCCGTGGAAATGCTCCGCAAACTGCTCGACGGCGAAATCAAGACGCGCCGGCGCAAGAACGTCGTCCAGGCCCGGTCGTTCGCCGCGATGCTCGAGCATGCGATCAAGCGCTACCAGAACCGGGCGATCGAGACGGCGCAGGTCATCGAGGAGCTGATCGCACTGGCGAAAGACATGCGTGATGCGGAGCGGCGCGGCGACGAACTGGGCCTGACGGAGGATGAACTCGCCTTTTACGATGCCCTCGAAACCAACGACAGCGCGGTCGCCGTCCTGGGCGATGAGACGTTGCGGATCATCGCCCAAGAGTTGGTGCGAACGGTCCGCAACAACGTCACGATTGATTGGACGGTTCGCGAGAATGTGCGGGCGAACTTGCGTGTGCTGGTGAAGCGCATCCTGCGCAAATACGGCTATCCGCCCGACAAGCAGGAGAAGGCGACGCAGACTGTGTTGGAACAAGCCGAGGTCTTATCGCGGGCATGGTCATAACCCATCCCAAGGATGGGCCAGCGTCGGTTGGTTCACGTAACGAGCCGTGCCGAGAATGAGTCTGGCCCCCGCGCCCGGTGCGAGGCGAACGGGCAAGTGGACGGCGGCTAGGTCGCTGTTTCGTCCATCCACCACCACGCTCGTGAATCGGTGCTCGCCGTAGCCGCCCGCTTGAATCGTCACTTCGCGCGGTTCGAGCTGGTTCAAGTTCACGAGCGTCAGTTCGGTGGTTTCGCCGTCGAGCTTGTGCACGAGCGCGGCGACGTCTGGGGGCAGACCGGAACGGCGGCGCACCGGGTCGAAGTAGCGGACGCGGCAGTGCAGCACCGAACCCTCCTTGCCCGGATGAATGCCGCCCAGCATGAGCTGCACGAGCGATTCGACCGTGGCCGGGTTCAGGTGCATGGGGTCGTCGGCCAGTCGTGTGTCGGGCGTGGTGGCGTCGGCGCGCATCTCGGCCACCTTGCGGCGAATCGTGGCGAAGTCGCCGCGCAGGGCGTCATCGGGGTACGTCGGATTCTTCCCCGCCAGGTAGGCGATCCATCCGACCTGCGGCAACCGCTCCAGGTCGGCCGGCTTCATCGACCAGTACCACAGTTGCTTGGCGCCGTGGGAATACGCCTCGGGCGTGAAGTTGTACCAGCCTTGGTCGCCGAACATGTGCGGATACATCGTGCGCCCGTCGATCCTTTTCGCCTGAGCGTTGATCGTGTCGATCATGCGCCGCCAGACGTCGAGGTACTTGTCGTCGCCGGTGAGCATGTGAGCGTTGCCGAAGCCGACGATTCCGTGGCCGTGCCCGTTGCGGTGCGCGATCGCACCGGTTTGCGGCACCACGACGCTGAACGCCCAGCCATAGACGCCGCCGTACCACTTGCCGCCGGCCGCCGAGCCGATCTTGCCGTCGAGGCCCACGTTGGTCGGAATGATGCCGCCGTTGGCGATCGTGCGCTCGCGCCAGGCGTCGACGTATCCGAGCAGCCAGTCCTTGTACTTAGGCTCGTGCGTCAGCATGTATGCGTTCAGCGCGAGCGACGTGGCCAGCAGGTTTTGCGGATGATCGCCGATGATGTCGCCATAGTCCTTGAAGTGAGCGAGCATCTCTTCGTAGCTGCGTTCGCCGTGACCCGGCTTGAAGCGGTTAGCGACCTCGATCGGATCGCCCGCCCAGTCGACCGCCGTGGCCTTGCGCAGCAGCGGCCCGCGGCTGCCGTTGAACAGGCTGCGAATGATCTTGTGCGTTGGGTCGTAGTTCGGCGCGCCGGGATCCTCGTTCATGTAGAACCCGGCGTAGCGTCGCACTCGTTGCTGAAAACGATCGTCGTTCGGATCCGAGAGGCCTTGCAGGTTGAACACGGTCAACCCCTCGCCGTTGTGCAGCCAGTCGAACATGACGGGAAACTCTTTGTAGTACATGCCGTCGCGGGCCATTGGCACTTCCGTGGTCTTGGCCAGCGTGTATTGCCGCAGGTGCCCTTCCCAAGCCTTCTTGTACATGGCGAGTACATCGTCGGACGCGCCGATCGCGTGCAGGATCGGCCAATCATTGCAGTTCTCGATCGCGTCGTCCGGCCCGTCGTTGCCGCCCCACCGTTCCACGCAGAGCAGGTAACCACGCTCGTCGAAGTACCGGGCGAAGAACTCGCGGCATGCCTGTTCGTTGGCCCGCAGCAGTTCACGCTGCAATAGCGCCCACGGGGGCGGCTGCATCGGCGTCGCAATTTCCACGACCGGTTCGCCGCCCACCACCAACGCCGACAGCGCGAGAACGGTTGCAAGCAACATGGAGTGCTCCAGCTTCGGGTGTGTGTCGCAAGAAAAAGGTTGTGTGCCGGCCAGCGGGCCAGATAACTTTAGCACGGCCGCCACACGGCGTCATCAAGCGGAAGGCAAGCGATGAACACAATCCCTCAGTCGATTGAGCGTCTCGCGATCGAGTCGATCGCCGTCACGATCGTCAACCTGCCGTGCCGGTCCACGTTTCACCTGGCGGGCGGCGACTTTTCGCAGCAGGGACAGCCGACGCCGCGGGCGCTGGTCAAGGTGGTCGGATCCAACGGGGTCGCCGGCTGGGGCGAAGTGACGCCGTGCCCGACTTGGTGCTATGAAACGTCCGAGACGATCACCACGACGATCCGCAAGTATCTCGCGCCGGCCGTCGTCGGAATGCCCGCGTGGAACCTGGACGCCATCTGTCGCAAGATGGACCGCGTGATTCAACCGGGCGCGACGATCGGTCAGCCGCTGGCCAAGAGCGGCATCGACATCGCCATCCACGACATGCTGGCTCGCACTCTCGGCGTACCGCTCTACGTGTTGCTCGGCGGCAAGCGGCTGGATCGGATCCAACTGAGCTACGTGGTGTCGGCCGAGCACGCCGACGAGGCGGCGGCGCAAGCCAAGCGCGGTCTGGAACTCGGCTACTCGGCGTTCAAGATCAAGGTCGGCATGCACGGCGAGCGGGAGGACTTCCGCATCGTCACGGCCGTGTACGAGACCGCGCCGCGCGACACCTTTCTGTGGGTCGACGCCAACCAGGGCTACGGCCTCGACAACGCGATCCGGCAGGCGAAACGCATGGCGACGCTCGGCGTGGCCGCATTCGAGCAGCCGCTCAAGGGCAGCCGGCCCAGCGAGTTTCGCCGGTTGGTTGAACTCGGCGCGGTGCCGATCGCGATCGACGAATCGCTCTGCACGCCCACGGACCTCGTGGAGTACATCAAGGCCGGCGCGGTCGATCTGCCCGTCGCCAAGGTTCAGCGCTGCGGCGGCCTCTCCTGGAGCCGCCAATTTTGCCACGTGGCCGAGGCTGCCGGGCTGCGCCTGATGGGCTCCGGTCTGTGCGAAACCGATCTGGGCCTGGCCACGGGCGTCCACCTGTTCGCCGCGTTCGGCATCGACCTGCCGTGCGACCTGAACGGCAGGCAATTCGTCGAGAGCGCGTATCTGAGCCGAACCGTCACCATCGAGAACGGCTACGTCACGGTGCCTGACAGCCCCGGCACCGGAGTCGAAGTGGACGAGATGCTTGTTCGCAAACTTGCGGCAACGGAGTGAGACGCTGCCGCGAGCCTACTGCGCCACACCGCTCGCTGGAACGAGCGTCTGAATCGCACTGCGCAGTTGGTCGATTACTTGCGGCCCGCCGCCGACGAAGAGGCGGGCGACGTTGCCGTCGCGGTCGATGACGACGGTCTGGGGGATCGCGTTCACGGCGTACTTGGCCGCGACCACGCCGTCGCGGTCCAGCGCCGCGGTGACCTGCAACTTGTGCCGTTCGAGCGTCGAGGCGATCTGCTTTTCTTGCTCTTCCAGGTTGACGGCGACCAGCCGCACCTGGTCGCCAAACTCGCCCGCGACCTTTTCGACCTGCGGCATCGCCTGCAGGCAGGGGCCGCACCACGTCGCCCAGAAGTCGAGCACCACCACTTTGCCCTTGTGGTCGGCCAGGTGGAACTTCTTGCCGCCGAGCAGGTCCAGCTCGAAGTCGGGGGCCGGCTTGCCCACCAGCGGCGACTCGGTGCCGGGCGTGCGGTCGGCCGACGATTCGCCGGCCGATTCCTGCGCGAACTTCGGCTCGGTGGCGTGATGCAGTTTCCACTTGTGATAGGCCAGCTCCGCAGCAGCCCTTTCGATCGCCGCGCCGAACAGCAATTGGTCGACTTGGGTCACGTCGGCCCGGCACGCGCCGAGCACGTCGCTCTTGCCCGACAGAGTGTCGCCGGCCATCTGTTCGGCGGCGAACGTCAGTCGAATGCCGTCGGCCCGCAGCGCCTGCACGCGCGTCGCCGCCGGCCGGCGGGCCGACGCGGGCGGCTCGGACACGGGCTTGTTTTCCACAAGCTCGTCGGGGTGCAGCCAGATGATCTGTGAAATGCGGTCGCGAGCGAGTTCCTTGGTCTCAAGGCGAACTTCGACGCGCAGCGTTGAGCCGTCCATCTCGATCAGCCGGCCTCGCAAGAAGTCGCCGTTCGCCGAACAGATGAGCTGCGTGGGGGGCGAGTCCTTTTGCCCGCGCGGCAGGGTGAGCAGCCGATCGCGTTTCGTCTTGGTCAGCTTGAGCGCCGACTGAGCGGCCGCAAGTTCGACGGCTTTGATCTGGTCGTGCGAGACAAACGTGGCGTCGGATAGAGGCGTCTTGAAGCGAAGACCGTTCTGGTCGATCTGGCTTACTTCGCACGGAATCATGTCGCCGCTGCGCAGGTGCAGCGATCGAGTGCCCGTCGTCATGCCGGCGGTTGCCGGCTGACCCGCCGCGGCGCCTGAGAACACTTGTGCGATTCCCTCGAGCAGCCCGGCCGGCCGTCTCGCCGGCTGGCGCCGGACGGCCGTCGTCGGCGCGGGCGGCGGCGGCTCACGATACACGATCCTGCCGGATTCGCCGGGAACCAGCGGGCTGGCGGTGCGGCTGTGCTGCGGTTGCCAGACCAGGCAACTCGCGTCGCCTTGCTCGCGGCCGGTCACCAATCGCCCGACCAGTTGGGCGTCGGCCAGTTCGAGCCGCCCCACGCGGCCGTCGGGCGGGGGCGCGGGCGCCGCGCCGCTGCGATCGAGAACCACCAGCGAACGCAGGTCCGCCGTCGGCAAGCGAAGCGGCTCGCGAATGCCGTCGCTCGTGAGCGACATGTGGCCTTCGTCGATGCGAGTCACCGTGCCGCTCAGTTGAGTGCCGTCTTGATAGACCGCGCGAAGCTGTCGCAGCGGCGCGGGGGCCGACGGGTCCGGCGGCGGCGACAGGAAGACGCTGGCGATCCGGTCGGCCGCCACTCGCGTCTCAGTCTCGCCGTCGCGCATGGTGAACTGGCCGGCCGTGGAGTCGAACGCCGCCAGTCGACCATAGACGATCGACCCGTCGATGCGGTGCAGCCGCGACTTGTTGACCTCGACCTCGCGCGGCGCGGCGCCGTTCCAGCGGCTGATGCGCAGGCGGTCGAGCCGAATGTCGCCCCGCTTGTTCTTCAGCCACAGGCCGGTGAACTCCTGCGCCTTGCGCGGCGAGATCTTGAGGTCGGCCAGTTGCACTCCAGCGGATGATAGCACCAGCAGCCGCCCAGTTTGACGGTCGAGGTAGGTGATCAGGTGCGCGCGGCCGGCGCCGGGCTTGATCTCTTGCACCGATACGACGTCGGCCTCGCTTTCGGTTTCGCGGTGGACGACCAGGTCAGTGTCCCACACTTCGAAACGAAACGCTCGCTGGATCGTCGCCGGGCGGTCGTCGACATCGAGGGCCAGCTCGAAGTCGGGTTTGGACTTCCAAGACAACTCGAACTCGATGGCGGCCTGCGCGGGAATCTTCAAGTCGGCGAACAGGAACACATCGGGCTTGTCGGTGAACGGCGCCCCGCCCTCCTCGCGCCACGGACTTGCGGCCGCGGGCTGGTTCCAGCCGGCCAGTCCATTCGGTCCGACGTAGATCAAGTCGTCGCCGCGCGATGGGAAGAACCGCCGGACGTGATCGCGCCGTACGTGCATGCGACCGAGCCGCGGCACGTCGAGTTCCAGTTCATCATCATCCAGGCGGACCAGCGACCCGAACACGACGTCGCCCGCCGCCAGCTCGAAGCAATAGTCTCCCGCCGGCTTCGGCATCGCGGCCGGCGGCAGGTAATGCACTGTGCTGACGCCGTTCAGGGCGAAGTCGAACGGCCGCGCGAAGTGCGGCGACTGCCAGCGCAGCACGCCAGCCTCGTCGGAACCGCGCAGTTCGCCGGGTACGAAGTCGCCGTTGGCCAGGTGCAGCACGGCCACCCTTGGCGCCGGGGCAGGATCGTTGCCGCCCCAGGCCGGACCACTGCGCACCATCAAGGCGGCGGCGCACCAACACAACAAGCGATTCGTCGATCGGATCATCGTTCGTAGATCGGTAGGAAACGGTAGTTGAGTGCCAGGGACAACAGGGACATCGACGTGCTGATCGCCGGCCCGAACTGGCCCTTGATGCTGCCGTCAGCTTGCTGCGACTGTTTCAATTGCCGGATCAGTAGCTTGTTCCATTTTTCCCAGGCGTCAACGTCGCCCTGGAACAGTGCCTGGGCCTGGTAGTAGCGGGTGTATTCAAGGTAATGCTGCTGCACCGGTTGGTCGAGCCGTTGCGCCAGGAAGCCGATCGTGGCCTTGAACTGTGGCAGGTCCTTGCGGCGAGCGAGCGAGTACACCAGGCAACCGATCGAGATGCGTGCGAGCCCGTCGTCGAAGCCCCCGAGTCCGGAGTACGCGACTTGGCCGGCGTTCGACGTCATCTTCTGGTAGTACGATATGGCCTTGTCGATGGCTTCGTCGGGCACCTCGATGCCGGCGTTTCGCGCGGCCAGGAGTCCGACCAGCACGGCGCCGCTGACCGACGTGTCGGCGTCGGTGGAGTCTGGCGAGTAGCGCCAGGCGCCGAGTTGGTTTTTCTTCTGCGACGTGATCGCCGCTCGCACGGCCAGTTCCAAGGCGGCGCCGATCGATCGCTGGTTCTTGCCGCCGTCGGGCCAGAGGTTGCGTTCGTCGACCGCGCCGTACGCTTCGGCCAGCCCCAGCATGCCGAAGCCGTGGTGGTACATGCTGTTTCCCAGGTAGCCGGTGCCGGCGTTCTGGCCGTTGATGATGTTGCGTATCGCGCGGCGCACGTGGTTGCTGTAGACGCCGAAGTTCGGATCCTCGCCCGACGCCAGGAACGCCATCAGGGCGAGACCCGTCACGCCCGGCCCTTGCTCGCCGCCGCCGCCGCTCCAGTCGCCGTTCTGTGTCTGGGTCTTCGCGAGGTACTGCAGCCCCTTGTCGTACATCTCGCGCACATCGCGCGGCACCGCTTCGCCGATGCGCACGTTGGGCGCCTGTGCGGCCGCGAGACGCGGCAAGCCAGCGAACAGGACAAGACTGATCACGAGCGATCGCTTCATGGCTGCACAATCCGGTTTAGTCCCCAAACAAGCGAACTTTCGCGAGATATTGCGAGAGTCCAGCGTTCTCGTCGTGAGGCGGCGAACTTTGGAGTGCGGTGGCTTGACACCGCTTTGGATCGATCGCCACGGACATTCCAGGCAAACCAAAGCGGTGTCCAGCCACCGCACTCCAAAGTTTGCTTGTTTGAGGTTTAGTACTTGGTGGGCCGGCGCTGCGCTTGTCCCACCCTACCCCCTACCCTCGGTTGCGAGCGAAGCCCACTCTACGCTTTGTTTCACAACCTCTCAGTCCCTACCGCTCCACACTGAATAGGGTCTGAAATCGGCTTCGGTCGTTTAACCCGCAGCCGCAGGCGAAGCGTGGCTGGCGTTGGTTGTGCCTCGCCTGCGGCTGCGGGTTAAACGAATTCAACCCCCTTTCAGTGTGGAGCGGTACCAAATACGACATTGACCACTGCCGCTACTCCGCCTTCGGTGGTTGCGGTTTCGTGTCCGTGGCGCCCTCAGCGTCGTCGCCCATGACGCCATTTTGCTTCAGCCACTGCTCCATGCCTCGCGTGTTGTTGAGTTGTTGCTGCACGGCCCGCCACTGGGCGGCGTCGAACAGCGGCTTCACCTTGCCCTCGGGCAACTTGGCCATCTGGATCAGTACGACGTAATAATCGTATTGGCCGAACCGCTTGGGCGGCTTGGTGTCGGCAACGAGCAGCTCCACCAACTTGCGGCGTTGCTCGTCGTGCAGCGGCAGCCCATTGTCGAGCATAGCCACGGCCAGTTCGATCTTGGCCCGATAGAGCGACGCTCTGCGTTCCTGTTGGATCTTGTCGTAGCTCGCCGCTTGTTCGGCCGAGAGCGTTGTGCGAACGGTCTTGCGAAAGATCGAGCTTTCGCCGAACAGCCCGGCGCTCAACTCGGTCTGGAGCGGTTGGATGTGCTGCCAGATTTCCTGGAACTTGTTCTGGTCGTGCTTGACTGCCTGGAAAATCTTGCGGGCATCTTCGACGCGATCGAAGAACCGCTTGATGTCGCCGCGCCCGGCCAACTGAAGCTTCTTCTTCTGTCCCTCCGAGAGTCCGCACACGCGGTCGATCTCTTCGGTCCGCAACGTCAGCATCTGCTCGATCCGTTTGCGTCCGTTCTGAGCGTTCCCCTGGTTCTGAAACACCCACTGATCGAAGTTCTCGTCGGCGAAGACCGGCTGTGCGACGACCATCGCGGCCTCGTCCTCGCCTTCTTCCTGTGCCCTTGCGACCGCGCCGCAACTGAACGGGGCGAGCAGGACGGCGCCCAACAGAAGTCGTCGCAGCCTTAACAGCATTCGCCGCCGAGCGATCATTTCGGCTCCTCCGGTTTCTCATTCGGCTTGGCCGGCTCGGCCGCCTGCGCGGGTTCCTCCCATGCTTCCTCGAACTGAACCCCGTGCATGAACCCCAGACCGGCCCCGCCCCAGAAGACGCCGCGGTTGCGGTTCGCGCCGCGCCAGACACCCTGCTGCGTCTCGGTCAGAACGGGGATCACGAGGTTGTCGGGAATGTTGGGCTGGAACTGATCGCCGTATTGGAACAGCTCCAACTGACCCCACGAATCGTCCCACTTTGCCTCCAGCGCCGTGGCCAACTTTTCGCGTTGTTGGGCAGTGAGCACGAGATCCTGGTCGAGGCGGGCGACCACGTTAAGCAGCGCGACTCGCTTGCGGTTTGCGGCGCGCTTGTCGAGTTCGTCCTGATACCGGGCCGCCTGTTCCGCCGACAGATTTGCCTTCACCGACTTGGCCAGCGCCTCGCCGATGATCTTGCGCGGGTCGGGAAAGGTCGACTGCTGGCCCGCGACCATCATTCCACGCATCATCTTCTTCTGCGTCTCGGCGAACGCCTTGACGGTCTCCTTGACGGCCTGGTCGCCGGTCGCCGCGATGCGCTGGTACTGTTCCTTGGTGGGCCGGCAAATGGTGCGAACAAAGAACAGCTCGCCCTTGACGAGTTGCTGGAACTGCTGCTGGTATTGCTGAATGAACTGGGCGATGTTCGGGTCAACTTCCTCTTCGGCCGGCGCGGCTTCGGCGCGGGCCTCGGCAGGCTTCGGATCGTCACCCTTCGGTTTCGCGGCTTCAGCGTCGGCGGCCTTTTTCTCGCCAGCCTCCTTCTGAGGCGCCGCTTTCTTCAGTGCTTGCCCGGCGCCAATCGACGACGTAGCGGCGACGCAAGCAACGAGGACGACAGCAATTCTCTTCACGGATGATCTCCGCTGAGGGCGCTGAGGCAACCGCCGGTCATTGACCGCTGGTGGGTTTCTCCAGGCGTTTGAAATACTCGTCGAGGCCGGCGCGGAATTCTTCGGGCAGGACTGGGCCGGCGTCGCCGGTCGTCTGCGCGACGCCGTGATCTTCGCGAACTTCCTTGTCGTTCAGGCCGCGGCCTAAGAGCGCGAGCGCCGAGTCGTTGGTGGTTCCGCCGCCCCCGCCGCCCGGCGACGAGCCGCCCCCGCCGCCGCCTCGCGGATTGATGCGCCGCGACTGCAGCAGTAGTTCGATCGCCTCAGTCTCGGCCGCTATGGCGGGCGAGCCGGTCTCGGGGCGAGCCAGAATCTCGGTCGCCTCGCGCATCACGGCCGATACGGCCCCGAGCAATTGAATCTCGGGCGCGAACTCCGACTCGCCGTCGGGCAAGTCTCGGATCCGGTCCGTCACCTTGTCCACGCGCACCTGTATTTCATCCTGCGTGTCGGACAGTTTGTCGGCCTGATCCTTGTGCTCAAATATGTCGATCGCCGGCCGCGCCTGTTCGGCCACGCGAGTTTCTTCTCGCAGGTTCACTTCGGCTTCGAGGATGTGCAGCACTTCCAGCACAATGGACGGCGGCAAACTGCCGCGCGATTTCGAGCCGGGTCAGCTTCCGCCCGAAGTAGGATCGACCAAGTCCTCGGCCCAGCGGTCGAGCGTGTCGGACCAGAACTCGCACTGGGCCATCGACACGCCGTTCTCCTTTTGCAAGTCGTCGGCCAGTTGCCGCAGGCCGCCGATCACGTCCTGCTGGCGCATGTCGTCGAGCACCGTCTGGAACTTCACAAAGTGGCGGCGCTCGAAGTATGCCTGCATGTCGTCCATGATCGTCGAAACGTCGTGGCTACTCTTCGTCTCCTGCACGGCCAACTCGCCGAAGAGTTGTCGCTGGGCTTGCTTCGCGATCGTCACCGGAACGCCGAAGGCGTCGGAAACCTGATCGCCGATGCGGCCGGCGATGCGATCCTGCAAGCGCGACGCGGCCTTGAGCCGCTTCACCAGCGTGCTGCCCTCGAGGTTGGCCAGGACGCGATTCAATTCATCGGCGATCTTGTCGAACTCGGCGAGCAGATCGCGCTGCTGAGCGACCGCCTCGTCTACCTTCTGGCCGGCCGGACAGGAGTTGTCGTCTTTGCCGCCGCCGATCAAGGTCGTCGTCGGCAGGCCGAGTCGCGGCGCCGACGGACTGCTCGGCGATGCCTGCGCGTCCGGCTTGTTCTTCAGCGGCTGCTGCGAGCTTTCGACGTCGGCGATGCTGGGCACCGGCGGCTGCGCGGATTTCTTCTCGTCGTCGGGCGATTCACCGGGCGGCGATCCGGAACCAGCGTTGCGGACTTGCCCGGCCATCGGCGCCGGCGGCCGCGATGTGCTGGCGGCCACGGCCGGGGCCTGAGCCGCCTGTTTCAGCAGGTCCGCGACCGACGGCATGCGGTTCGCCGAGATGTCCTTGAGAATCTGCAGCATCTCGGCCCACTTTTCGAGATGCCCGACGCCGAACTCAGGATTGCGCGTGGCCTGCCGCACCAACTCCTCGCCGCTGGCGACCAGGTTCGACAGCCGGCGGCCGTTGGCCCGCTCCGCGCCGGCCTGGTTCTCCAGCCGTCGCCGCGTGTCAGGCTCGTTCAGTTCCGCCGCCGAGAGCTCGCGCAGTTGCTTGTTCGTCTCGTGCAGTTGCATCTCGCGGTCGCGAACCTCGAGCGACTGCCGGTGCCACTTGCTCAGTTGCTCGGTCAGCCAGATGGCGTGCTGCTCGGCGTTGAGCACATACAATAGATATGTAGGCGAGTAAACCCGCTCGCGGCCGGGGAAGTAGTCTTCGGCGTAGAGCCGAACCTGCACGGGCTGCGGCTCAATGCCGAGCGACTGGGCCGAGAACGTGCCGGCCAGTTCGAGGGTCTCCTTGTCGTTGCCGCCCGCCGCGAGCACGCGTTCGCCTTGGGCAGGGTCCTTCACCGTAGTGCGGTCGAGACCCTGCCACTCGATGCCGACTCGCTTGACGCCGAAGTCGTCGATCGCGCGGACCTTGAAGCTGAGCAATTCCGAATCGAGCACGACCTTCTGCCGCGGCAGGTCCTCGCAGGCGAGTGACGGCGCGTCGTCGTCGCGGGCGGTGATCGCCAGCGTGAACGGTTCCTTGCCGGCCAGCCCGAACTGGTCGCGCCACTCGAATTGCATCTTGCGCGGGCCGTCCACGTCGGCGGCTGCACTCGAAATCCGCGGGCCGACCGGCGTGCTCGGCTCGCCGTCGATGTCGGCCGAGGCCAACTCGCGGCTGGCCGTGGCGACGAACGCGGCGCGGCTCCCCTTCACCAACGAAATCCCGCCGCCGCGCACGTCCTTCTCTTGCGCCGCCAGACCAAGGTAGTCGGGCAACGCCACGCTGGCCACCAGCGATGTCAGTTCGGGTCGCAGCGTCGGCGCGATCTCGACTTGCTTCGCCAGGTCGCCGATGCGGATGTTGAGCCGAACCGGGTCGAGCTGCGCGGGAATCTCGAACTCGTAGCGATCGTCTCGCAGCGCCGCGACGATCGGCTGGCCGCCGCCGAGCCGCACCGAACCCTGGCTCGGCCGCCAGACGGTCTCAGGCGCGAGACGTACCGCGAGCGTGAACGGTTCGCCGTGCGCGACTACGACGGCGTCGGCAAGCGCCTCGACCATCGTGAACGTGTAACGAGGCGTGTCATTCCATGCGAGCAGCCGAGCCCACGCGTTAGCGCTGGCCGCGGGATACATCACTGCCAGTCCCAGCACAACCGCGAGCGCGGCGGCGGCGAGCACGCCCCTGCGGCGATGCCGCGGGTCGGGCACGGCGAGCCGGAAGTCGTACGCCCGCGCCTGGTCGGCGACCTGACCGATCGCCGCCTCGCACAGGGCGAGCGATCGTGCCTGTTCGCTCTCGCTCTCGACCAGTTCGATGACGCCCAGCAGGTGGTCGCCGATCAGGGCGTGCTTGCGGCTGAGCAGGCGGGCGAGTTGATCGGGGCGACGTTGCATCCAGACCCAGCGGTGCAGCGCGAGCGGAACCAGGGCGCAGGCCGCAGCGGCGGCGCCGAAGATCGCGAGACGTAGTCCTGCCGGAGTGTCCCACAGCCGGTCGAGTGCGAAGGTCGCCAGGAACGCGACCAGCACACCGATCGCCGCCCCACACGCGGCCTCGACCATCTTGATCGCCCAGACGCGCCGGCGAAACTCAACGAGCTGCGCGCGCAGCGAGCCTGGCAACTCCAACTGGTGATGTCGTGAAGAAAGGTCCATGGGCTTCCTCCTAAATGGCTTTGCGTGATTCTGGGAGTCCGCAGGGACAGTAGCCCGACGCGCCAGCGAGGGACCGGGCCTGATTTCTTGTGATTTCGCCATGTGCTCCCTCGCTGGCGCGTCGGGCTACTGTCCCAGAATCGTGCAAGGCTATTTAGTCAAACCGTCCAGTGTTCGATTCGAAGGCCTGGCACTTGACGAAAGTCTCGCACGTTGCGACTGAGCAACGTCGATTCGGTCGCTAGCGCGATACTCGCAATCCGAATGTCCAACGTGCCGAGTCGCCGAGCTTGTTTGCGGACCTCCGTGAACCGTTGCTGAGCCGCGTCGGTGAACGGAAGCACGTTCATTCGCTGAAACGCACGTCGCAATTCATCCAACTCGTCATAGGCACGAACAATCTCTTCCCCGCGCCGCGACTGGTTCAACAAGGTCACCCATCCCTTCACCTGCTCCTGGTAGTTCACGATCGTTGTGCCGATGTCATCCGGTGCCAGACGATCCAACCGGGCAAGCAACCGCTCAGACTCCGCGCCACGCCGCTGCAGAATGGTCAGATGATCCGTATCCAGAATAACCGGCACTTACTTAGCGCCCTTTCGCTCCGCCTCGCGTATTCCGCGTCCCAGTTGTACGACCTTGTCAAACACAGGATCGTTTTCAAACTGTCCGAGAATCTGGCGGTACCACGGGACACGACGATTCCGGCCAATCTGTGCCTTCAGTCGCTCCACTTCGACTTCAAGTTGCTTCAACCGCTTGTCCAACGGGTCTCGCTTGCCGGCCACGGTTCTTGCCTCCAGTGGCGTTGAATCATATCAAGCCGACGACTTTCCGCACCACCCAAAAGACCCCCAGCAGCAACACAATCCCGCCGGCCAGGGCCGGGTGGCTCCACAACTGAACGCGACGCACCGACGGCGGCGGGTCGGGCAACGCGGCGAGCGACCGGACCACGTCGTCGATCTTGTCCGGCGCGAGCACCTTGCCGCGCGTGACTCGGGCGATCTCATCGAGTACCTCGGGACGGGCCGGGCGGCCGATGCGCTCGATCGCGACGCCCTGCACAAAGAAGCTGGCGTCGAGGGTCGCGCTGGTCTGTTTGCACGCGAGCGTCACTTCGTGCTTGCCCGGCTCGACGGCCGTGAACTGCCCGCTAAACAACCCCCACTCCTCGCCCGCCGACGAGAGACGCACGGTCTCGACCTTGCCCGACGGCGCGGTGATGCGGGCCGCGACGTCGCCGGCCGCCAGAGGCTCGCCGCTCCGCTCCATCACGTTGGCGGAGAGCGCGATCGTCTGACGCATCTGCGGCTGGTCGGGCGAGAAGTAGAGTCGCATGGTTTCGCCCTTCGCCATGTTTCGCTGATACGCCATCCAACGAACGACCTGGCCCCAGAAGCGGTAATGGTACTTGTCTTCGACTCCCTTGCGCCAACGCCACGCGCCGTCGGTGCCCATGAACAGCACCTTGCCGGCCCCGAACGTACGCGTCACCAACAGCGGCAGCCGGCCGTGCTCGTTCGACATGTCCTTGTGCACGGCGAGCGTCTCGGTCCCGGCCTTGGCCCGCAACACCGGCGCGTACCACTGAAAGCCCGGCAGGTCCTCCCAGACGTCGACGTTGTCGTCTTGCGTGTCGGCCAGTTTGGTTAGCAGACTTCGCCGGCCAAGATCGGTCAATTCAAAGTGGCCGGGCGTGCGCGAGCCCCATCCGCTCGGTTGGGCGCTGTCGAGCAACACGGGGTACAGATCGTCCAGTTCCGTATCGAGCAGCGAAAACTGTCGGCCCTGCCAGCCGGGCATGAACACCAACCCGCTGGCCTGCTGCTCGACTAGGCCTTTGAGCAGTCGGCAGTTCTCGGTGGTCAGTTGGCCGTCGTCGAGTCCGATGTCGCCGAGAAACACGACATCGAACTTCGACAGCTCGTCGAGTCCCGGCGGGAACTGCTTGATGTAATCGCGGCTGCCCCCGCCCACTTTGCTAAGGCCCGGGTGAAACAGCAGGCACGAGACCTCGACGCCCGGATCGCGCGATAGTGCATTGCGCAGGTAGCGATACTCCCAGCGCGGATACGACTCGACCACGAGCACGCGCAGTTTTTCTTCGCGCACCGCAATCGGGGCGCTGAGGCGGTTGTTGTCGGCGATCGCCTCGTCGGCGTGTTTCGGCAGGTCGAGCGTCACGGTGAAGTCGCCTGTCGCCTTGGGCTTCCAGACGAGCCAGTCGCTGGTTCGACTCATGGGGGCGATGCGAACTTCCTTGGCGACCTCGTCGCCGTCGGATGCTCGCAGGGTGACCGTCGCGAGGTAGTCGCGTGGCAGCGAGCTTTCGATGGTGAATGGAATGCGCACTGACTTGCCCGTCACACCGAACGTGGGTGCGTCAAGGCTGACGAGATCGACGTCGGGTAGCCTGATGGGGCTGCCGATCGGCACTGCGAAGACCGGCACGCCGCGCAGCCGCAATCGCGACGCGGCCTCGACGGGCGGCGACCCTTCGTTCCAGTCGCCGTCGGAGGCGAGCACGACGCCGATCAGATTCTTGAACTTGTCGGGCGCCTCGGTCAGCGGCGCGTTGAGGTCGCTGCCGCGCCCGGGCTGGCTGGTCGCGAACGGCTGGATGACGATGTTCATTCGCTCGTGCAACTGGTTCCAGGCGGCGGGATCGGCCAGTGCCGCAGCCACCTCGCGTCGCGCGATTGCCGCGCTGCCCGAACTCGCCGACACCACGTCGCGCGTGGCCATGCTGCCCGAATCGTCCCACAAGACGGCGATCGTCGGTTTCTCGTCGGGTCGATACTCTTCGATCCACTCCGGCTGATTGAGCATCGCCGCCGCCGCCGCGACGATCACAAGCCGCAACAATTCCAGCAGGCCCATCGACGCGCGATAGCCGCTGCGTCGCCACGCCATGAAGCAGAATCCGGCCGCGACCACGACGACCAGCAGCGACACGCCGGCCGACCACGGGGTCCAGAGAAACGTGAGTGTGCGAGTGGCGTTCACGCAGGGACCCCCTGTTCGGTGCGCGGCGCCGATTTCCGGGCGGCGGGCTCGCCGTCGCCGGCAACGTGGTCGGCCCAAGCGTGTCGCACGTCGCTCGCCTGCAGGCCCGTCGCGCCAGGCTCGATCGCGCCGCCCGACGCCCGCTTGGGCAGGCACAGGGCCGCCTCGACTATCAATGCGACAATCATCGACGCGAGGAACAGCCGCCAGATTTCCTGAACCAGCGCGGCAAACGAGCCGGCCTGGTCGTCGACTCGCGCGAAGTCGAGACCTTGAAACAACTCGGCGACGCGCTGATCCGCGAGCACGGGCGAGTGGTCCTCGGCGGCCGCCCGGTTCACAGCCAGCAATCGCTCGGCCGCCGAGTAGACGCCGGCGTGATAGGCGAAGTCGGTGGAGATCGCGTCCGGCGGCCCCGCTTGACGTTGCCACGACTCGGGTCCTTCGGCCGACGCCTCGCCCGCCACAAGCTGTCGCGTGTTGCCGAGCACTGCCGCGCCGGCCGCGATCGCTCGTTGCACGAGCACGTACCAGACGACGCCGTCGGCGGCCAACGACGAGTCGCTCGGTGCGGGCGTAGTCGCGCAGAAGTAGACGCCGCCACGCGGCGTCGGCACACGAGCCAGCAGCGGCGCGCCGCCCTTGAGCGACGCGAGCGGCGTCAACTCACCGGCCAGCCCACAGAAACGGCGCACCTGCAACTGACCGACCGGCAGCGCGGCGCCGCTCTGCGTGTGGGCCAGCAGGTCTTGATCGCCGCGCCATGTTTCGACGGCGACGTTCGCGTCGTCTTCGGCCCAGTCGGTCCAGCGTGCGCCCATGAACTCGTCGCTGGTCGTCTCGCCAGGCGGCAGGAACAAGACCCTGCCACCGCGGTCGACGAACGACTGGACGGACGCCGCCGCATCGCCGCTGGGAAGCGCGGCCCGCCAGAAGACGAACGCGACGTGCTCCCACTCGACCGAACCTAGCTGTTCGCGCGTGACGGTCTCGACGGCCGCACGCAACGCGGGATCGGGGGCGATCGACGCGGCCAGTTCGAGCGGCCGCGCGGCGGCCGGGTCGTCGCTCACGATGATCGTGCGCCGCACCGGCGATTCGTCGAAGACGAAGTAGTACTCGTTGTCGGCCGGGTTTGAGTCGGCTGGAATCGACACCTTGCCCCAGCCGCGCTGGCGGCTGCGCTCGATCGGGATGCGGTGATCTTGCAACTCGAACTGCGCCGCGGTCATCTCGACGGTGACCTCGGACCGCGCACCTTCAAGCTCGAACTGCAGCGAGACCGTGGCCGGCGCCGCGAGCGACGGGTCGTTCGAGGCCGCGGCGCCTGACCCGCGCGTTGAGCTGCCGTCGGCGGATTCGCGTGCGAGCCGCAGCGACACGAGCAACTCGGCGTTGTCGCCCACCTGCCGCCGGCGCACGTTGGTGACTCGCACGGCGACGTTGCCGACCGCCGGCTGAGCATAGGCGAGCAAGTGGAACCGAACGCCCTGCGAGAATTCGAGGAACGAGTCGCGCAGCGCCCGCCAACGGCCGCTCTCGGCGTGCCAGTCGTTCTGGCGGATATCCGAGCAAATCCAGATTTCGGTGCGCCCCGTCTTGTTGGCCCGCACGTAGTCGCGGGCGGCCTCAAGCATCGCCGGCAGATCGGCCGCGGCGCTGGTCGGCTCGGCGGCGGGCAGGCTTGCGAGTGCGTCGGGCGATTCCAACTCGCGCGGCAGGTTCGTCACGCTGTCGATCAGTACCCACCGGGCGGACCCGAGCAGGCGGAGTGTGCGAGCCAACTGCTGCCGAGCGGTTTCGATTTTCGAGCCGACCGCTCCGCCGGTTTGCTGCCGCATGCTCGGCGAACGGTCGAGCAAGATGATCGTCGTATCGGCGCGACCGCCTGCAGAGAGGCCGAGCCAACCGCTCGCCAATGGCCGACTGACCGCGAAGACGAGGCCGGCGATGGCGAGCATGCGGAACAGCATGATGAGCCACTGGCGCAGCCGGGCGTAGCCGCGCGACATCCGGTTCGCCGCCAGAAGGAACATCATCGCCGCCCAGCGGATCGTTTGGTAGCGCCGCTGGTTGATCAGGTGGATCAAGATCGGCAGCGCGACGAGCGGCAGCGCGGCGAGCAACATGGGCTGTAGGAAACTCATCGCACACCTTCCGATCGCGTGCGGCCGACCAGGAACCGCATCAGCACTTGCTCGTAGTCGTCGTCGAGCCCGACGCGGTGATAGTCGATCGCCGACTCGAGCACGACCTCGCGCAGCCCGTCGAGGTACGCTCGCAGAGCCCTGTGGTAACGGTCGGCGATCTCGTTCGGTTCGGCGAACACGGCGGGGCCGCCCTCCATGTCGAGGAACCGCATCGGCCGGCGGAAGTCGAACGCGAGTTCCAACGGATCGAGCAGGTGAAAGACGGCGACGTCGTGCTTACGAAACCTCAAATGCTGAAAGCAACCGCGCAGCATCTCAGGCTCGACGAACATGTCCGAGATGATCACCACCAATGCCCGCTGGCGAATCGTCTCGGCGAGTTCGTGCAGCACGGCGGCGAGCTGGGTCTCGCCGTGCGGCTCGACCTCTTCGAGCATGTCGAAGAAGGTCATTAGGTGGGCCGGGCTGCGCTTGGGGGGCAGATTGCGGACCACGCCGTCCGCGACACACGCCAAGCCGACCGCGTCGCCCTGCTGTACGGCAAGATAGCCCAGCGACCCGGCGAGTCGCTGCGCGTACTGCTTCTTGGTGGTTCCGTTCGATCCAAAGTCCATTGACCCGCTGGTGTCGAGCACGAAGCAGCATCGCAGGTTGGTGTCGGCCTCGAACTCCTTGACGTAGAAACGGTCGGATCGTCCGTAGGCCCGCCAGTCGAGCCGGCGCAGGTCGTCGCCCGGCACGTATTTTCGATACTCGGCAAACTCGACGCTCGATCCGCGATGCGGGCTGGGGTGCCGTCCCGACACAGTCCCCTGCATCGGCCGCCGCGCGAACAGCGGCACGGCCGCCAGGCGCGAGAGCACCTGGGCATCGAGGAAACTGCGAGGTTGACGGTCGGGAAACATGGGCAGACCAAAATCCGAGTATCGAAGTCCGTAAGAAAGCCGAAGGCTCAAATGTGCCAGTCCAATCAAGGCTCCGAATTCGTCTCCTCGATCAGCCGCCGCACGATCTTCTTCGCGTCGATCCCTTCGGCCTGGGCGGCGAACGTGGTGATAATGCGGTGCGTGAGCACCGGCGGCGCGACTTCTTGCACGTCTTCGAGCCGGACCATGTAGCTGCCGAGCAGCGCCGCGCGGGCCTTGGCGCCGAGAATCAGGTTCTGCACGGCGCGCGGCCCGGCGCCCCACGCGACCAACGGACGCAGCCACGCCGGCGTGGTCGATCCGTTCGGCCGCGTCTTGCGGGCCAGCCGCGCGGCGTATGTATAGATGTGGTCCGGCACCGGCACTCGCCGCACCAGGTGCTGATGCTGAATGATCTCGGGCGCGTGCAACAAGTGCTCCAGTTCCGGCAGCGCGTCGCCGGTCGTCGTCCGCGCGATCAACACCTCTTCGTCCTCGGTCGGATAATCCAGCTCGATCAGAAACATGAACCGGTCCAGTTGCGCTTCGGGCAGCGGATACGTTCCCTCTTGTTCGATCGGGTTCTGCGTCGCGAGCACCAGGAACGGCGGCTCGAGCGGGAACGCCTTGCCCAGCACCGTGACCTTGCCCTCTTGCATGGCTTCGAGCATGGCCGCTTGCGTCTTGGGTGGCGCCCGGTTGATTTCGTCGGCGAGCACGATATTGGCAAACACCGGCCCGAACACGAACTCAAACTGACGCTTGCCCTGCTGGCCGTCCTGCAGGATGTCGGTGCCGGTGATGTCCATCGGCATCAGGTCGGGCGTGAACTGAATGCGACTGAACCGCAGCGACATGGTCTCGGCCACCTTGCTGACGAGCAGCGTCTTGGCCAGGCCGGGCACGCCCATCAACAGCGCGTGGCCGCGAGCGAACAGGCAGATCGCCAGCCGCTCGATCACCGCATCCTGTCCCACGATGACTCGACCCAGTTCGCGACGAAATCGGGCGTACACGTCGCGCAGCGCGTCGATCGCTTCGACGTCGTTTTCGCTGAGCCGTTCTGACGCCGCCGCCACAGATTGTGTCATGGTTTGTGTCTCAGGTGCTCCAAGGAACTTACCCAGGCGTCCGCTCGGGCCGCCAACCGGCCAGCCATTATCGGCTCGGCCGCGGCGGTTTTCCATGCGGCACACAAAAGGTCTATTGTGTTCTTGGGGCCGTCGGCTAATCTGAGCAGCCGTGTTGTCCGGTTTTCGAAGCAAAGGGAGACTTTGGTCATGGCGAAGAAGATCTATGTAGGCAATCTGTCGTTCGACGCAACGGAATCTGAGCTGACGGAGCTGTTCAGCCCGCACGGCTCGGTGATGTCGGCGCAGATTGTGACCGACCGCGACACCGGCCGGTCGCGCGGGTTCGCGTTCGTCGAGATGGGGGACGGCGCCGATGCGGCGATCGCGGCGCTGAACGGTCAGGACTTCAAGGGACGCAACCTGACGGTCAACGAGGCCCGGCCGCGCGGTGAAGGCGGCGGCGGACGCGGCGGATTCCGATCGGGCGGCGGCGGCGGGGGACGCGGTGGGCGCGGTGGAGGCGGCGGTGGCTACGGCGGGCGCCGGTACTAGACCTCGCTGAACGGTGGGACCAGCCATGAGCCAGAGAATCGGGCTGATCCTCAGTTGCCTCGCCAGCGTCGCCCTCATCAGCGTAGTGCAGGCGGCCCGCCTGCAATGTCGTCAAAGGAAACCGCAGGCGAGCCGCCTGCACTACGACTTCCTTGGGAGAGCGGTCGATGCTGGCGAGGTTGCTTCACCAAACATTGTGTTTGTCATCGCCGATGACCTTGGTTACGGCGATCTGGGGTGCTACGGCCAGAAAAAGATCCGCACGCCGAACGTCGACCGAATGGCGGCGGAAGGCGTGCGGCTCACCCAGCATTATTCCGGCAATGCCGTTTGTGCGCCGTCGCGATGCGTGCTGATGACCGGCAAGCATCCCGGCCACGCATTCATTCGCGACAACCGCAGCATTCAGCCCGAAGGGCAGTACCCGATCCCCGCCGACACCGTCACGTTGGCCGAGCTCTTGAAGGAGAGCGGCTACGTGACGGGTGGCTTCGGCAAGTGGGGGTTGGGCGGGCCGGGAACCAGCGGCGAACCGCTGCGCCAAGGCTTTGACCGGTTCTACGGCTACAACTGCCAGGGCAAGGCGCACAATTTCTACCCCACTCATCTGTGGGACAACGATCGTCACATCGAGATCGACAACCCGCAGATCACCATTCCCCAGAAGCTGCCCGATGGGGCCGACCCATCGGACCCCGCAAGCTACGCGCCGTACGCGGGCAAGCATTACTCCGCTGATCTGATCATGGACGAGGCGCGGCGGTTCGTGCGCGACAACAAGGACCGACCGTTCTTTCTGTACGTGCCAACCACGGTGCCGCACCTCGCGCTGCAGGTGCCCGAAGATTCGCTAGCGGAGTACGTCGGCCTGTGGCCCGATCCGCCGTACGTCGGCGGCACAGGCTATCTGCCGCACCGCTCGCCGCGCGCGGCCTACGCCGCGATGGTCACTCGTATGGATCGCGAGATCGGCCGGATCATGGACCTCGTCGCCGAACTGAGGCTCGACGAGAACACGATCTTCGTCTTCACCTCGGACAACGGTCCGCTCTACGACCGACTGGCGGGCACCGACACCGACTTCTTTGAATCGGCTGGTCTGCTGCGCGGTCGCAAGGGATCGCTCTTCGAAGGCGGCTTCCGCGTGCCGGGCATCGTGCGCTGGAAGGGGCGCATCGCGCCCGGCCGTGTGTCGGAGCGAGTCACCGGCTTCGAAGACTGGCTGCCGACGATCATGGAACTGGTCGGCGCCGCCGATCGCACGCCGGCGGGACTCGACGGCATCAGCTTCGCCGCGACGTTGTTCGGCCGCGAGCAACCGGAGCGGCCGTTCCTGTACCGCGAGTTCCCCAGCTACGGCGGCTGGCAGTCGGTGCGCATCGGCGACTGGAAGGGCGTGCGTCAGAACCTCAAGCCCCGCGCCAAGAACGCGGCGCCCGTGAAGATCACCACCGAACTATTCGATCTCAAGGCTGACGTAGGTGAGACGATGAACCTTGCCTCGCGCCACCCTGACGTGGTCGCCCGAATCGAACGGATCATGACCGAACAACACACGCCGTCCGCCGAGTTTCCCATCCCAGCGATTGACAAACCGTAGCACGACTACGGCACAGCAGCGTGTCGCATTGCCTCGCGGCTGACCGTTCGCATGAAACGCCTTAGCGAATCCTCGGGATAGACGCAGAACGCCCAATCGCGACCCTTGAGTATCTCCATTGCCGCGGCGTCGGCTTCGGCGGCGGACAGCGACGACTGGGCCGCGACGCGCTCGTCAGCCACAAACGCGGCGAGCGAGCCGTTGATCTGTCGCAGTCGCTCAAATCGGCTGCGGCGTTCGGATCGCAGCGGCGGACGTTCGCCGATCAAACGAGCCTTCTCCACCACGAGCGGACGGACGGCGCTGTCGCTCCGGAGGCCATGTGCAAGATGCCGGTCGGGGTTGTACTCGAGGTCGCGCAGCAGGCGACGCAACTCCGCCACACGGCCCGCCTCGACGAAGCGAGCGGCGACCGGAAGACGCAGCGTCCCGGTCAGCGTCAGGAAGCCAGGCGGGCGCAGGCCGAAGAACCGCTCGATGATCGTGTCGGCCAGTTCGTCGTAGCGAGCGCCGCCGAGTCCGTGGATAAACAGGTCGGCCAGGCAGAGGCGCGTGAACAGCGTCGTCGTCAACGCCCGCGTGCGAATCTTGACCCCGCGCCGCGCGATGGCGTCGAGCGCGTCGACTGCACAGCACGCCTCGCGGTCGGCGGCCAGCGGCAGCCGCGCGGTCCACGCTTCGCGATCGCCTAGTTCGATCTCGCGGCCCGCGTGACGGGCAAACAGCCGGCGGCGCCGCGGCGCGTCGGACGTCCAGACCCAGAACGGCGACTCGATCCACTCGCCGTCGGCATGCAGTTTGGGCACGGGATGGTTGCGGCTGCGAATGCCGTTGCGGCGGCGGTAGTCCACGAGCGACTGATTGTACACGGCCGCGAAGCGTGGCAGTTGAGCGAGAATGTGACAAACGAACCAGTAGAACGCTTCGGTCTGACACAACCGACTGACCGGCAACTCCAGGTTATCGCATCCCCACGCCGCCTCCTGACGGCGGCGAGATCGGGCGATCCGCTCGCCCAGCCGGTCGGCGGCCGCGCCATCGGACACGGCAAGCGGCCAGAATCGCGTCGCCAGCGGCTCGAACCCCAACGGCCGCACCACGGCGGCGACCCGATCGCCAAACCGGCGAAACAACTCGTCATCGGCTACGCGACATTCTTCGAACGGGATTTCTCCCTGCCAGCGATCGAGCGGCACGTGTACCACGCTCGGCTCAGTCGGTGAGCCGGTCGGCACGCGCACGGTCGTTCGTTTCACCGTGTCGTTGTCGACGACCAGGTGCATTGACGTCCCGCCGCAGCGTCGCGCCAGCTCATGTGCCGCGAAGTTCTTTATCCAAACCCCAGGGTGAAACAGTTCCGGCTGATGGCCAGTGAGGAAGAACAATCGCTGATTGCTGATTGCTGATTGCTGATCGCTAGTGTATGGCGTGTCTTCGGGGTAGCTTCGCAGTTCGCCTGAGAACTGAGTACGAGGTACTGAGTACTCGCGTGCGTCGCTAGAGAGTGCTTCGCGGGCCATGGCGCGCAGTCGGGCCGCCGAGCGTCCTTGAAAATCGTAGTGCCAGGTGTCGAGTCGCCGGCGGTTTTCGTCGGCCAGGTCGACGGCGCGGTCGAACGGCGGCGAAGCGAGCACAGCGCCGTCGTCAGACGGGGCTTCGAGGCGATGCGCCGGCATCAGTTCACGCCTCCGGCGTGATGCGTGGCCTCGCGGCCTCCGCTCGACGCCGCCTGAAGGTTCGGCCGGGCCACGGAATCGCCGAGCGGAAAGTCGCCGCGTTCCACACGCTCGGCCGCCCGGGCAATGACGTCGTAGTAGTGTGCAAGTCGCCGCGCCGCGTCGTCGAGCGATCCGCCGAACGCCCGCCTCTCGTCGAGGTAGATCAGCGGCACCGGCGCCTCCTTGATCCGCAACGCGAGCCGCGCCGCCTGCACCCAAAGTTCCAGCGGCATGCCGTAGCCGGGTTCGGTGATGTCGAGCTGGCGCAGCGCCGACGTGCGATAGGCCTTGAACCCGCAGAAGCCGTCGGTCAGCTCAAGCCCGAAGCGTCGGTTGATCGCACGGGTGATCTCGATGTTGATGCGTCGCCGGTCTTCGGGCGGCGCCGAGTCGCCGTCGAAGTGGGTTAGGTAGCGGCTGCCCGAAACGATGTCCGCATCGCCAATGGCTTCGAGTAATTCTGGAATCCGTCTCGGCTCGTGTTGGCCGTCGCAATCCATCGTGACCAGCACGTCGTAGTCGTGCTCGATGGCGAACCGAAACGCGCTGCACAGCGCCGCGCCATACCCTTGGTTCTTGCGGTGCGTGACGACCTGCACACCCGGCCAGCTCCGCAAGAGCGCCGCCGTGCCGTCGGTCGAGCCGTCGTTCACCACGAGCAGTTGCGACGAGTAGTCGCGCGCCGCAGCGAGCACCTCCCGAAGGTGCCTCTCTTCGTTGAACACAGGAATCGCGGTGAGGAATCGCATGGTGCACTGTCGATGCCATTGTAGGTGGCCGCGCGGGTGGGACAAGTCCGGCTACTTACTACCGCTCCATACTGAATAGGTTCTGAAATCGGCTTCGGTCGTTTAACCCGCAGCCGCAGGCGAGGCGTGGCTGGCGTTGGTTGTGCCTCGCCTGCGGCTGCGGGTTAAACGAATTCAAACCCCTTTTAGTGTGGAGCGGTATTGGCCGCGACGCACGGCAGGACGTACGGGCCCTTGGGAATAACCGCGACGCGGGCGCGCGGGCCGTATTCGGCCAGCGATGCGTGTACCGCAGCCTCCACGCTCGCGGCCGGCTCGACGTAGCAACTGCGCAGCGTATCGGCGTCGAGTCCCGTGCTGAACACCTTCACCTTCGCACGCCGCGCGACCTTCGCCAACTCCTCGACCTGCCACTGGTCCATGACAAAGTAGTCCTTGCCGAGAATGCGGCGATGGAACGCTTCGAGTGAATCGTTCTCGCGGAAGATGCGACAGAACTCGGCACCACCCACCCCCTCGCTCAGACTCGCCGCCAAGATGATCGTGCCGCCCTGCTTCACGATCGGCAGTACGCCGGTCAGGCCCTTCACCGCCTGATAGAACGTCGTGTCGAGCGGGTAGCCGGCTGACGAGGTGACGACGATGTCGACCGGTTCGGGCAACGGCGCCTTGACGACCTGCTCGACAAACCGGACGCCTTCGAGGAACGCCTGTTCCATGTCGCCGGCGACCACCTTGGTCACGCGCCGCTTGCTGTCCATCGCGACATTGACGATGAAGTCGCAGCCGGCCATGCGAGCGATGCGCGTGTTCTCCTCATGGACCGGGTTGCCGTCGAGGATTCCGCAGTCGGCCTTGGGATGCTCCAGAAAATCGGGGCCGTGCCAGACCTTGACGGTGTCGAGGTGCGCGATGCCGGGACAGATCAGCTTGCGGCCGCCCGAATAGCCCGCCATCAAGTGCGGCTCGATCAGGCCGGTGGCGATCTTGAGATCGGCGGCGACGTATCGGCTGTCGAGCCACACCGGCACGCCGCGCGGGGTCGTGCCGAGGAACGTGTGCTCGTCGCGCACCGTGCCGTGATGGTTTTCGATGCGATAGAGGTTCGGGATGTCGGGGCCGAGCATCTCGATCAGTTCATCGCCCAGGTTCGGGCGGTGTAGGCCGGTCGCGTTCAGGATGGTGATCTGATCGCGACGGATGCCGGCCCATTCGAGCGTGCGGAGCACGGGCCGCAGGATCAGTTCATTCGGCACGGGTCGGGTGATGTCGCTGATCAAGATGCAGGCGTCGCGACGCCCGCGGGCCAGTTCGGCAAGCGGCTGCGTGCCGATCGGCCGCGCGATCGCCTCCTCGACGGCTCCGAGCGGATCATCGAGCGGCGCGGCCGGCCGGATCTCGAGCGGCCCCACCACGCGATCGTCGGGCAGTTCCACCTCCAGCCCCGTGCGGCCGTAATCCAACATCACTCGCATGAAAGGACCTCGGTTGCCTCAAAGATCACCGCCGCTTACGTCCGTCGTTGACTACCGAACGCATTCTACGAACCGATTAAGCAACGCGAAAGGCGGCCATCGGCACGAACAGACCGTAGCGACAGTCGGGTGGTACGGCGACGACGACGCAATCAAACTTGGCACCATATCTGATTTGATATAGACTCGCGGACGATGAATGCCGAAGACAAGCCGCTCGTGTGGCTTCACGGCGAGGTCAAGACGCCGCCGTTCTCGGCCGCCGCGACAGGAAGCGGGCATGCTGCTGCGGCGACTACAGCAAGGCGAGTACTTCGGAATGCCCCGCTCGCGGCCGATGCCCGGCGTCGGAGCGCGATGCCACGAGTTGCGGATTCGCGACGAGAATCGAAACTGGCGAATCATCTATCGAATCGACGACGACGCGATCGTGATCGCCGAGGTCTTTCAGAAGACCTCGCGACAAACACCACGACGTATCATCGATGTCTGTCAACGGCGCATGCGGGACTACGATAGCACTAGTGAGTCGGTGGATCATGGACAAGGCTAAGCGACAGCGTCTGGAAGCCAGAGGATGGCGGCTAGGCAGCGCGGCTGACTTTCTCGGACTGACGCCGGAAGAAGCCGCCTTGGTGGAAATGAAACTCTCGCTGGCACGGTCGCTGCGCCAACGACGACAGAAACGAATGACGCAGGCCGAACTGGCAGAACGGCTGCGTTCCAGTCAGCCGCGCGTCGCCAAGGCGGAAGGCGGCGATGCGTCCGTGTCTTTGGAATTGCTTGTCCGCGCCATGCTGGCCACCGGAGCGACGCCCAAGGAGATCGGCAAGGCGCTGGCCGTTGCGGGGAAAAACGCGCGAACGGCCGCAGGAAGCTAGCGGGCAAGGTTCATCAATCAACCTGATCGCGCGCGCAACCCCAGTTGCTGAATATCACGGCGACGATCGGAGCGGTTGGGAACGCGGAACCGACTGAACCCATGCACCTCATCGCTCACACCCGCTTCACGCCCTCCTGCACCGTCTTCAAACATTCGCGGATGTCGGCGAGCGGGTTGGTCGGGTTCTCTTCATACTCGAGGGCCATGCAGAACTCGAACTTCAGTTTCTTCAGCAGCTTCAAACAGCCGACGACGTCGAGGTCGCCCTGGCCGAGAATCTTGAACTGCTTATTGCCGTCGGGCAGGTGCTTGACGTCCTTGAGATGAACGCCGTAGGTGCGCGGGCCGAACGCCTCGATCGCCTCGACCGGGTTCACGTCGCTGCGCAGGTAGTGGCCGGTGTCGACGCACGCACCGATCCGTTCGTGATGGTTGCGCATCACCTTCAGGCAGTCTTCGATCTTCGAGTAGCGCGAGCCAGGCCCGTGATTGTGGATCGCGATGTTCACTTTGTACTCGTCGACCAGCTTGTCCAGGTTGTCGAGGCTCTCGGGGGCCGGGTCGGCGCTGATCACGGGGAAGCCCATCGCCTTGGCAAACTCAAACTCGCGGCGGTTCGCATCGGTGTCCTTGCCGAACCCCTGGACACCGTAGGCCATGAGCTGAACGCCGTTGTCCTTGAGCTTTTTCTTGTACGTGGCGATCGTCTCGGCGGAATCGGTGAGCGGCAGGTGGGCGCGAAACGACTCCCAGTACTTCAGACCGAGGTCCTTTGTGTGCGTCAGCGCCTCGTCGACTTTGTAATGGCGCAGTGAGTAGCTTTGGATGCCCATCTTGAACCCACCGTACGGATTGGCCTCATCGGCCGAAGCGGAGTGAGCGACCAGGCCGCCAGCGATGACGCTGGAAACGCCGGCCTGAAGGAACGAACGTCGAGTCAGATGATCGAGTGGCAACATGGTTGATCTCCTCATAGGTCTTCTGCTGCTTACGGCCTTCACAAGCTAGCGGCTGCCGAAGGCGAGGGCAAGGATCGCGCGGCAGATTGCGACTAGTTCGGGTCGGGTCCGTCACCGATCGAGGCCGCGACGATCGTCGCCACGCGCCGACGCAATTCGGTGACGTCGCCCTTGCCGGCGGGGTGAACGCGGTTGGTCAGAATCACGACGACGGTCTGGCTGGCAGGGTCGATCCAGAGCGAGGTGCCGGTGAACCCGGTGTGGCCGAACCCGCCGCGCGGAAACAGGTCGCCGCGCGGCGCGGAGAACGACGTGTCGATGTCCCAGCCAAGCCCGCGCGCCTGGCCCGGCGGCGTGGCGCCAGACGACGTCATGGCCGCGACCGCGGCAGGGCTGAGCACGCGGCGGCCGTGCAGTTCGCCCTGGCCCATGATCATGTGGGCAAAGGCGGCGACGTCGCGCGACGTCGCGAACAGGCCGGCATGCCCGGCGACTCCGCCGAGCAAGTGGGCGCGGGGGTCGTGGACCTCGCCACGCATCCAGCGTCCATCGCGACGTTCGGTCGGCGCCGCGCGAAGCGACAGGAAGCCGTCGGGCCGAAACGTCGTTTCGGTCATGCCCAGCGGCTCGAAAACGTTCGCGCGCGCGAACTGGTCGAGCGGCATGCCGCCCACGCGCTGCACCAGTTCGCCGAGCACGATGTACCCGACGTCGGTGTACAGGAAGCGGCTGTCCGGATCGTGCAACGGTCGCAGTTGCCAGATGCGATCGAGCGCCGCGGCCGGGCCATCGCGATAATCGGCCAGCGGGTTGTCGGCGATGAGGCCGCCGCGATGGCGCAGCAGTTGTTCGACGGTGATCGATTCCTTGCCGGCGGTCGCGAACTCAGGAACGTGACGACCGACTCGATCGGTCAGCAACACCTGTCCGCGGTCGACCAGCACCATGACCGACGTAGCCGTCGCGATGACCTTGGTGAGCGACGCGAGATCGAAAACGGTCTCGCGGCTCATCGGCTCGGGCGCGTCACCAAGCATGCGTTGGCCGTACGGCCGCCACCAGACGACGCGACCTCGTCGAGCAACGAGCACGACGGCGCCGGGACACTTCTGCCGCGCGATCGCATCGCGGACGGCGTCGTCGATCTGCGCGAGCCGGGCGGTATCGATGTCGACCAGCGCAGGCGGCGTCTCGCCGGGCCAGGCGTCGAAGCCTTGGCTCGAAGCGGCGTTGCGACCCTCGGCCGCAACGGCGGCCCAACTCGTCAGTAGCCACGCGAGGACGATCACGGCATCACGAACTCGTGTTCGGGGCGCCGCACGGTCAGCACGGGACACGGGGCCTTGCGCACGACGCGTTCGGCGACGCTGCCGAGCAGCATGTGAGCGATCGCGCCGCGGCCGTGCGTGCCCATGACGATCAGATCGATTTCCTCGGCCTTGGCGTAGCGCACGATTTCGACGAACGGGCTGCCGGTGCGCAGCATCAGCCGGGCGTGAAACTGCTCGCGTTCATCGGACGTGAGCAACGATTCCAACCGGCTTCGCGCGGCCGCCTCCATTTCTTCATGAAAACGCGGGGGCGGCACGAACCCCTCCGAGACCGGGGCATATACAAACGGGTCTTCCGTCACGTGCAATATGTGCAGCGCGGCGTCGAACTCTGCGGCGAACGCTCGGGCGTACATCATGGCCGATTGCGACGGCTCGCTGAAATCGGTCGGCACCAGAATGCGTTTGAGCTTGATCATGGTTCAACTCTCCACAGAACGTGTGACGTCCCACTCCAGCGGCTGACCGCACGACGGGCACGGCGTCTGGCCGGCCGCGATCGGTTCGCCGCAGTGATAACAATAGGGTTCGCCGGTCGATTCCACCGCGGCCGCCTCGGCCTGCGACGCCTCGGCGCGATGGATCAACCACTGTTGGTATCTGTCGATGATGGGGCGCGATCGGTCGAGATCATCAGGCGGCACCCAGACGCGCGGCGGTGTGCTGAATGGCGATCGCTCGCCGACCGTTCCCTCGGCGGCGTCGCCGACGACGATGGCCTCGACGCCCTCGTCGATGAGCAAGTTGCGCACGAGGTGAGCCTCGAAACTGTCGATCGCACTGTAGACTTCGACGTGATCTTCGGTCCTCATGGCGTGCCCTTTCTTTTCTGAGAAATGTCCGGCATTATTGTGCCTCAATCGGACCGGAAAATCACTCCCAAGGGATGGGTCGGTCGTGGGGCAGGCTGCCATCCTGCCGACTCGTGACGATATTGGGCAGGCTGGAAGCCCGTCCCACAGCTATGTACTGCTCCACATTGAGAGGGGTTCGAATTCGTTTAACCCGCAGCCGCAGGCGAGGCATGGCTGGCGTTTGTTGTGCCTCGCCTGCGGCTGCGGGTTAAACGACCGAAGCCGTTTCAGACCCTATTCAATGTGGCACAGCACTAAGCGAGGAGACTGTATGGCCAAGCCGACCAAGTATCGCTTCACATTCGGACCGTGGAACATTAGTCAAGGGGCCGATCCGTTTGGGCCGGTGGTGCGTAAGGAAGTGCCATTCGCGCAAAAGATTCGCGCGTACAAGAAGCTGGGCTTCGACGGCGTGCAGTTTCACGACGACGACGTTGTGCCCGCCGGTTGGGGCGCGGCGGAGACCGAGCGCGGCGTGGCCAAGGTAAAGAAGATGCTCGACGACGAGGGGCTGTTCTGCGAGTTCATCGCGCCGCGGCTGTGGGAACACCCGAGGACGATAGACGGTGGCTACACCGCGAACTCGGCGTCGGACCGTAGGTATGCGATCGATCGGTCGAAGCGGGCGGTCGACATCGCCGGCATGATCGGCACACGCAACCTCGTGCTGTGGCTCGCGCGCGAAGGCTCGTACATTCGCGAATCGAAGGACCCGGTCGCCGCGGTCGGGCGCATCGTCGACGCCATGAACGTGCTGCTCGACCACGACGGCAACATCCGCATCTTGTGCGAAGCCAAACCGAACGAGCCGATGGACCAAAGCTACCTGCCGACCTGCGGCCACATGATGGGCGTGGCGTATCGCACGGTCGCGCCGGATCGGGTCGGCATCCTGATCGAGAGCGCTCACTCGATCCTGGCCGGCCTCGACCCGTCCGACGACATGGCTTACGCCCTGTGGCACGGCAAACTTTGGAGCGTTCACCTGAACGACCAGAACGGTTTGAAGTACGATCAGGACAAGATGTTCGGCTCGGTCGATCTGCGGCGTGCGTTCAACACTGTGTTCGTGCTCGAAACCGCCGGCTACGGCCGAGCGGGTGAGTGCGTCGGGCTGGACGTGAAAGCGATGCGCACGACCAAACAGGCCGACGATACGAAGCACCTAGCCAACAGCCGGCGCATGTTTCTGAACATGGTCGAGGTAGTGCGCGGATTGGATCACTCGCGACTCGAGGAGTACCGGGCGACTCGCGACTACGAAGCACTCGATCTCTACATCTGCGAACTGTTGATGGGCCGATGACGTAGCACCACTGCCGCCGCGCGCATCTGCGACGCTTGCGTGGGCCTGCCACCGATTGACGGGCGAACCGACATCGAGCTGGACATGCGCCTGGCGTGGAGACCTCGGAGCAATCTCGGACTCGCCGTCGTTGCCCAGAGTCTGCTCGACAGCCACCATCTGGAATTCGGCACCAATCTGAAGGTCGTTCGGATTGTCACGGAGGACGAGAACAGAGACGACGCGGGACTGGACCAAGATGCGCTCGTTCCGTGACTTCACCATCCGCGCCAAGCTGTGGGCGCTGCTGGTCGGGCTGGTGGCCCTGGTGCTGATCGCCTGCGCCGCGTTCATCATCAACGACGTGCATGCACTCAGGACCTCGATGGCCAGCAACCTGACTGCGCTCGCCGACGTGCTGGGCAGCAGTAGTGAGGCGGCACTCAGGTTCCAGACGCCTCGCGACGCCACAGACGCATTGGCTTCACTCCGGCTCAAACCATCCGTTACGCTCGCCGGCATCTACGACGCCGACGGCAAGCTCTTCGTCAGGTATCCGTCCCACGCGGCCGACGCCGACTTTCCCGCCACTCTGGGGCCGGACGGCGCACACCTCAGCGACGATGGGTTCATGAATGTGTTCAAGCGGATCGCACCCGGCGGCGAAGCGCTGGGAACCGTATACCTTTACGCGAGCATGGAGCAGGTTCGTCGGCAGTTTCGAGGCCACGTCGCCATCGCACTGACGCTCGTGGCCGGGGCGATCGTCGCTGCGATGCTGGTCGGGCTCCGCCTGCAACGAGTCGTCTTTGGGCCGGTCCGGCGTCTCGCCGAGGCCACGGCGCACGTACGAGCTGGCAACGATTTTTCAACCCGTGTCGAAAAACAAGCCAACGACGAACTAGGCGTTCTGTGCGACGGCTTCAACTCGATGCTCTCCGGACTGCAAGCGCGCGACGCCGAGTTGGAGCAACACCACAGGAACTTGGAGGAGATGGTCCGCGAGCGAACCGCCGGCCTCGAGGCCAAGACTAAGGAACTGTTCCGCACCAACGCCGACCTGGCCGCTCAACACGCCGCGACCCGCGTGCTGGCCGAGTCGGCGACGCTGATCGATGCCAGCCCGAAGATACTGCAAGCAATCTGCCAGACGTTGGGCTGGCAGATGGGCGCGATTTGGAGCGTCGATCGCCCGGCCGGCGTCTTGCGCTGCGTCGAGACTTGGCACGAGACCGGTGTCGATGTCGTCGAGTTCGAAGAGTGTACGCGCCAGGTCACGTTTCCGTCCGGCATCGGACTGCCCGGCCGCGTCTGGGCCAACGCTCGGACCGCGTGGATCGTCGACGTCACCCAAGATACGAACTTTCCGCGGGCGCCGTACGCAGCCAAGGTCGGCCTTCACGGCGCGTGCGGGTTCCCGATCGTGCTCGGCGGCGAGGTGCTCGGCGTGCTCGAATTCTTCAGCCGCGAGATTCGCCAACCAGACGAACACATCCTCAAGCTGATGGGGAACATCGGCAGCCAGATCGGTCAGTTCATCGAACGCAAGCAAGTCGAGGCCGAACTGATGCACGAGCGGTATCTGCTGCGATCGCTGATGGACAACGTGCCCGACGCGATCTACTTCAAGGACTCGAACAGCCGGTTCATCCGCATCAATCGCGCACTCGCCCATCGCTTTGAACTGAGCGACCCGGCGCAGGCGATGGGCATGACCGACGCCGATTTCTTCACCGCCGAGCACTCTCGCCAGGCGCTCGAGGACGAACGCGAGTTGATGCGTTCCGGCCAGCCAGTTGTCGGCAAGGAGGAAAGGGAGACCTGGGTCGGCGGCCAGGAGACCTGGGTCTCCACCACCAAGCTGCCGTTGCGCGACCAGGCCGGCAATGTCTGCGGTACGTTCGGCATCTCGCGCGACATCACACGGCGCAAGCGTGCCGAGGCCGAGTTGGAGAAGGCGAAGGAAGCCGCCGAAGCGGCCAGCCGCGCCAAGAGCGAGTTCCTTGCCAACATGAGTCACGAGATTCGCACGCCGCTGAACGGCATCATCGGCATGACCGAACTGGCGCTCGACACCGATCTCGCGCCCGAACAGCGCGAGTATCTCGGCATGGTCAAGTCGTCCGCCGACCACCTACTGAACGTCATCAACGACATTCTCGACTTCTCCAAAATCGAGGCCGGCAAGCTCGACCTGGACCAAGTCGACTTCCGCCTCCGCGACGCGCTCGACGAAACGCTCGCCACGCTCGCCGTGCGGGCGCACAAGAAGGGCCTGGAACTCGCCGACCATGTGCCACCCGACGTGCCCGACAACCTGATCGGCGACCCGTTTCGATTGCGCCAAATCCTGGTCAACCTCGTCGGCAACGCGATCAAGTTCACCGAGCGCGGCGAGGTAGTCGTCCGCGCCGAAACAGATTCGATGGCAGATGGCCAGATCACGCTGCACTTCAGCGTGGCCGACACGGGAATCGGCATCGCCCGCGACAAGCAGGACCTGCTGTTCAAGGCGTTCTCGCAGGTCGACGCATCGACCACGCGGCGCTACGGCGGCACCGGACTTGGACTGGCCATCTCGTCGCAGTTGGCCAAGATGATGGGTGGACGAATCTGGCTCGACAGCGAACCCGGCCGCGGCACGACCGTCCACTTCACGGTCACCATCGGCGTGTCGACGTCCCGGCGCGAAACGCCGACCGAGCCGGTGTCGCTGCACGGACTGCCTGTGCTCGTGGTCGACGACAACGCAACCAACCGCCGCATCCTCGAAGAAATGCTCGCCAACTGGCACATGAAGCCGACGTCCGCAGCGAACGGCGCGGCCGCACTGGCCACTTTGCAGGCGGCACACCTCGCTGGTGAACCGTTCGCCCTTGTGTTGCTCGACAGTATGATGCCCGAAATGGATGGTTTCTCACTCGCCGCCGAACTGCGGCGCAATCCCGACCTGGCCGCCGCCACGGTCATGATGCTCTCGTCGGCCGACCGGCAGGGCGACATGGCCCGCTGCCGCGAGCTGGGCGTGGCCGCTTACCTGATCAAGCCGGTCCGGCAGTCGGTACTGCTCGACGCGATCATGACGGCGCTAGGCACATCGCTCGCCGACCGCACGACGCCAACGACGCTCGACGCACCCGCCACGTGTCGGCGACCGCTCGCGATCCTGATCGCTGAGGACAACGCAGTCAACCAGCGTCTGGCGGTGAAGCTGCTCGAGAAGCGCGGCCACTCGGTCGCCGTTGCCGGCAACGGCCACATGGTCCTCGCAGCCCTCGCGCGCCGGCAATTCGACGTGATCCTGATGGACGTGCAGATGCCCGATATGGACGGCTTCGAGGCGACCGCCGCGATTCGTGAGCACGAGCAGACGACCGGCGCACACCAGCCGATCGTCGCCATGACCGCTCACGCCATGAAGGGCGACCGCGAACGCTGTCTGGCGGCCGGCATGGACGACTACATTTCCAAGCCGCTCCGCGCGGCCGACTTGTACAACACGGTCGAGCGTCTGGCCGCCGATACGCCGGCCGACCGGCCCGCCGCGCTGACCGAGTCGGCCGACGAAATCTTTGACGAGGCTACGGCGATCGAGCGGGTTCAGGGCGACGTAGAGCTTCTCAAGGAACTAGTGGACATCTTCTTCAAGGAGTACTCGCACTTGATGCCCGAAATCCGCGCGGCCATCGCGGCGAACGACGCCGCCGGGGTCCGCCGCGCCGCCCACACGCTTAAAGGGCGCCCTGGGCGTCTTCGGGTCGCAGGCCGCCGCCGAAGCAGCGCTGCGGATCGAGACCATCGGGCGCGAAGGCAACCTGTCCGAGGCGAATGAACTGTGCGCAGCGCTGGATGACGCCGTCAGTCGTCTGCGCCCGGCCCTGAACAAGTACTTGCGTCTGACATAATCGTGGAGTCCCGCAACGACGACGGTCCCAATGGACCCAAGGAGATGAACTCATGGCAACCATACTGATCGTAGACGACTCGGCCGTCGATCGACGCCTGGCCGGTGGCCTGCTCGAAAAACAACTGAGTGCGACCATTCGATACGCCGAAGACGGGTCGGCGGCCATGGCCGCCCTGCAGCACGAGCCGCCCGATCTCGTGCTCACCGATCTGCAGATGCCGGGAATGACGGGACTGGAGCTGGTCGAGCAGATTCGCAAGCATCATCCCACCGTGCCAGTCGTCTTGATGACCGCTCACGGCAGCGAAGAGATTGCGATCGATGCACTGCGCCGCGGTGCAGCCAGCTATGTGCCGAAACGCCTGCTTGCCACGGACCTGGCGTCCACCGTTCAGGGTCTGTTGGCCGTCGCCGGCGCCGACCGCGAGAAACGCCGCGTCTTCGAGTACCTGACACAGGCTGAGTGGCTGTTCGACTTGGAGAACGACACGTCGTTGATCGCGCCCCTCGTGGCCCACATCGAACAGGAACTGAAGTGCATGAAGGTCTGCGACGAAACGGACCTGATCCGCATCGCCGTCGCGCTGCGCGAAGCGCTGGTGAACGCCGTCGAGCACGGCAACTTGGAGGTCGGTTCTGAACTGCGCGAGTCCGACCCCAACTCATACTACGACCTGGTCGAACAACGCAGCCGGACCGAACCGTACTGCAGCCGCCGAGTGCGCGTGTCTGTGCGGAAGTCGCGTTCCCGAACCGTGTTCGAGGTGTGCGACGAGGGCCGCGGCTACGATCCTTCGGGCCTGCCCGACCCGACCGATCCGGCCAACCTCGAGAAGGTCAGCGGCCGCGGCCTGCTGTTGATCCGCACGTTCATGGATGAAGTGAGCCACGACCAGAATGGCCGTCAACTCACGATGGTCAAGCGCGCCGACGGCGGCTCGACGCCGGCGGGTCGGTGATCGAAGCCGCTGGCCCGGCCATGTGGTGGCGCGGCATTGACCAAACAAGCCAAGTCGAGATAATCGGCCCGCGTTGCCGCCCCCCTCATGTTTCGCACGGGAGCTTCACGGATGAGGCCCGCACGTTCGATCGCCGATCTTGTCCCGCGAAAGGATTCGACCTATGTCATCATCCTCGCCGGCGGACTGTGCGTGATCGCCGTGCTCGGCGGCCTGTACTGCGTCGGCATCCGGCTCAGCTCGCTCACGACCGACGGCATGGTCGCCGCCTTCGATCTCGACTCCGAAGGTTCGCTGGCCACGTGGGTCAGCATCGTCGCGCTCGCAGCGTGCGCGCTGGCAAGCCTGCTCGTGCGCGAGTTGCGGGCGGCAAGCGGCGGGCCGCCGATGGAACGGCATGCCTGGCTGCTCGTCAGCCTGCTGTGGTTCACGATGAGCGTCGACGAGGGTGCCAGCCTGCACGAGGCGTTTAAGGAGATGATGGTCGTCGTGACCGGCACTCGGATTCACGGAGACGGCTCGATCTACTGGGCGTTCCCGTACGGCGGACTGCTGCTGGCGTGCGGCGTGTTCCTAGCGTCGGCGTATCGCGGCAACCGTGTCGCGCTGGCTTGTCTCGCGGCGGGCGGCGCGTGTTTCGGACTTGCGGCGGCGGGTCAGTTGGATTGGCTGCTCGCGGGGCGGCCGTTGCTCGAAACCTGGTTCGAGGAAACCTGTGAGATGCTGGCCGTGCTGTTCATCTTCACCTCGCTGCTGCTGCACGCGCGAAGTCTGGTGGACAGCCCGAGCGACCGGTCGCTACCATTCAAGCCGCACCACACACGAGTGCGTCGCCATCTCGGAGAACAGTACGATGCCCGATAAATCGAACGTCGCCGTCGCCCCGGTCGCCTCGCGGCCGCGACAGGAACCTGACGAGAAACAACGACACGCACCGCGGTACCGCGTGTTCATCCACAACGACGACGTCACACCCATGGACTTCGTGGTCGAGACGCTGCGCGGCATCTTTCACAAGCCCGAAACCGAGGCGGTCGAGATCATGCTCACCGCTCACAAGACCGGTGTCGCTCACGTCATCACCTTGCCGCTCGAACAGGCCGAGTTCCGCGTCGACCAGGCCCACTCACTCGCCCGCACCCGCAAGTATCCGCTCAAGCTCACGTATGAGCCGGAGTGATTGCGACAAATCTGGCCGTCAGATGAGTCCGCCTCGGGCGTGCCGAATCGAACGGATGAGTTCGCATCGGCCATCGGCCCAACGGGCCATGCACTCTGTCAGCACCATCGGATTTGTGCGACGCCAGGTTGGGCGCGACAATCAGCCGTCCGCGCCATACGTGGAGCCACAGACACAATGAGCGACTCAAGAAAAACAGACACAACAAGTGACTCAATCAACGCGCGACGGCGAATGCGTTGGTTGGATCGCGAGCAGAACAATGGCAATTAGTCAGAGCGCGGGCGCACAACTCAGGGCGCGGCAACGTATCTGGATGTTCGGCCGCGCATCGGGATTGCGTGTACCATCCCATCCAGTTCCGGGTCTCGTCATCCGCGACGACCGGACTCCATGACCAACAGACGATGTTTCAGCCGGATTCCCTGCGGGCACGAGTAGCCGCCCAGTCCGCCGTCGCTGCGAACGACCCGGTGGCAGGGGATCAGAATGGGCAGCGGGTTGTGCGACATCGCTGATCCGGCGGCACGGACCGCGCGCGGCCGACCCGCCTGCGACGCGAGTTCGGCGTAGGTGACCGTCTTGCCGTAGGTGACCGAACGGCACACGTCCAGAACCTGTCGGTGGAACACCGGCACAGCGTCGGTGTCGATGGCGATGTCGTCGAAGTCGACATGGTGTCCGGCGGCGTAGTCGCACAACCGTCGCCGCGCCGTGGGATGCCAATCGCGCCGCCTCATGCCGTCGCCGAACCGTCGCCGCGCAGTCTGCTCGGCGGCGTGACGACTTGCGTGCCCGAACGAACACCACTGCACTCGGCCCGTACGGCCCGCGAGCGCAAACCATCCGAGCGATGTCTTGAACAAGGACACTTCAACTTCCAGCGATTGGGTGTTCATGGGTCGCTTCCCTTCTTTGAGCTTTATCCACTTCGTTCGGTTTATCGAGCTTCGTTACTCATCGTGTTACTCGTCGAACGGGCTGGGCTTGGATTCGAACTCGTCCAGGCCGTCTTCGTCGTAGCCAAAGTGGTGGGCCAGTTCGTGGATCAGCGTGCGGCGAATCTCGTACTCGACCTCGGCACGGTTGCGGCAGGCGGTCTCGATCGACTCCTTGAACAACGTGATCCGATTCGGGTGCCACTCGTCGTGCCGCTGTTCGGTCAGCGGCGTGCCGTGGAACAGGCCCATAATCTCGTCCCACTCGTCGGCGCCCAGGCCCTGGTCGCGCAGCTCGTCAGGCGTCGGCCGCCGCTCGACGTCGATGGCGACGTTGTCGAGCCGCTCGCGAAACTGGCTGGGTAGTTCTGCCACGACGCGATCGACCACGGCGATGAAATCGGCCATGCTCATTCGCGGCGATCGCATCGCTTCGCCCTCAGTTCCGCTCCGAGCCGCCCCGCAGCCGCAGCCGCAGGTAGCTCGCCCGCGCGGCGTTGCGGCCCTGGCTGTCCAGCTCCATGTCTTGAATCTTTTGCAGGTGGGCCGGCTGAGTGTGAATGAACAGTTCATTCACGGTCGAGATCGACAGATCGTCGATCAACCCGAGGTTGACGCCCATGCGCACGTTCGACAGATGGTGCATGGTTTCTTCGGAGCTGATGCTGTGCGCCGCGCGGAGGATGCCGAGCGATCGGGCCACGCGATCTTGCAGCGTGGCGCGGCTCTCGTTGAGCAACGCCTGACGCGCCTCGCGCTCGTAGTGGATGATCTGGGGCACCACGGTCGTGATGTTCTGGATGATCTTCATCTCGCTCGAACCGAGCGTCACCTGGTTCGAGATCTGATAGAAATCGCCCGAAGCCTGGCTGCCCTCGCCGTACAGTCCACGAACCGCGAGGTTGATCTTGTGCAGCGCGCGGAACACCTTTTCGATCTGCTTGGTGATCACCAGCGCCGGCAGGTGCAACATCACGCTCGCCCGCAGTCCCGTGCCCACGTTCGTCGGGCAGGCGGTAAGGTAGCCGAGCTGATGATGGTACGCGAAGTTCAGGTGCTCTTCGAGCGAGTCGTCGACCGAGTTGGCCTCTTCCCAGGCCTCGACGAGCGCCAGGCCGCTGCGCATGAACTGCATGCGCAGGTGGTCTTCCTCGTTGATCATCAGGCTGACGTTTTCTTCGGGCGGAAACGCGACGCCGCGGCTGCCGTCGCCGCCGGCGTGCTCGCGGCTGATGAGCTGACGCTCCATAAGAAACTGGCGATCGAGCGTGGTCAGGTCGTCGACGCTGAGGTAGCCGAGTTGCCGCGTGCGGTTGGTCTGCTGGATGGCCGACTGGATGGTCGCGGCGATCTCGGTTTTTTCGTGGATGCTGGCGCGCACCGAGAACGGGTAGTCGGCCAGGTTGCGGGCCAGTCGAATCCGGCTGGAGATCACAATGTCCGATTCCGGCCCGGTGCCGCGCAGCCATTCGCCGCTGGTGCGGGTCAGTTCGTTAAGATCCATGACTCATCTCCCTCGCACGGATCACATCCCTGAGTTGCGCCGCCTTTTCATAGTCCTCGGCCTCGACCGCCGATCGCAGCTCGCGGCGCAGCCGAATCAGTTCGGCGTGCGGGCCGGCCGTGGCCGCGCGACGGCGCGGGCACTTGCCCACGTGCTCAGCGCTGCCGTGGATCCTCTCGAGCAGCGGCACGAGTCCCTTTTGAAACACTTCGTAGTCGGCCGGGCAGCCGAGCCGACCCTTGGCCCGGAACTCCATGTACTTCGTCCCGCAGTACGGACAAGCGAGCTTCGCCAACTCGCCGGCCAAGTCGCCGGCAAACGCCGCGATGATCTTCTTGACGATGTGCTCGACATTCAAGTGCTGTTTCAGTTCGCCGTTTTTCTCTTTCTCGGCGCAGCCGCCGCACAGGTGCAGGACGCGGTACTTGCCCTGCGACATGTCGGTAATGTGAACGGTGGCCGGCTCGGAACAGAAGTCGCACTTCATGACGGTTCGGCTACTTACCCTGCTCCATATTCTTAATGACGTCGCGCAGTCGGGCGGCCTCTTCGTAGTCTTCGTTCGAGATCGCGTGGCGCAGCGCGTGGCGCAGTTGGACCAGCTCGGTCTGTCGCCGCCGATCCGCGGGAATCCGCTTCGGCATCTTGCCGCCGTGCTGAGTCTCACCGTGAATGTTCTCGAGCAGCGGGATGAGTTCCTCGCGGAACGCCTCGTAGTCGTGTGGGCAGCCGAGCCGGCCCGCGTTGCGAAACTCGAGGAACGAAATGCCGCACACCGGGCAGGTCTGCTTGTCGAGTTCCGACGTGTCCTTGCCCTTGCCGACGGCCTTGACCTTGGCCTTCTGCTTGTCACCCGGAGTCACCGCCGGCTCTTCGCCCGACAGTTGTTGCCGCGCGTGCTCTTCGCACAGGTGAAACTCGAGCGGGTTTCCTTGCACGATCTCGGTGATGTGGATCGTCGCCGGCTTGGAACACTTCTGGCACTTCGTCACGAACGGGTCCCCCGCTTTCAGACTTGCTTGGACGGCTCAATTCTAGTCGGCGCGCGAGGGGTGTCAAGCACGCAGACCGTAGGCTTAGTACTGCTCCACATTGAAGGGGTTCGAATTCGTTTAACCCGCAGCCGCAGGCGAGGCATGACTGGCGTTTGTGGTGCCTCGCCTGCGGCTGCGGGTTAAACGACCGAAGCCGATTCCAGACCCTATTCAATGTGGCACAGTACTTAGGGCACACCGAGCCTTGCCGCCGCGGGGCTTGTTGGCAAAACTGTACGCGGAAGATAAAGGAGAAGTGCATGGGCCGGATCAGTACCGAAGCCACCATCGAAAGCCTGGAGGACCTGTGGGCCCAGCGACGCGGTCAATCGCGAGTCGATAACGTACGACGGGTCGTCGTGCCGAACGCCCTCGTCGACGCCGGCGCCGTGGCGCTGTCGCCCCCTACGCAGATCATTCGGCAACTTGGCCTGGCGCCCGCCCACGGCGGCCACCAGGTGCTGGAGATACTCTGCCACACAACGAATTAGGCCTCCATCGGATCGCAATGGCATATCATCCCGACTTCGACAGGTTCGTGGCTCTGGCGCGGCGATCCAGCGTGGTGCCGGTGTATCGCCAACTGGCGAGCGACACGCTGACGCCCGTGAGCGCGTTCTGCAAGCTCGACCAGGGCGGCAACGCATTTCTGTTCGAGAGCGTGATCGGCGGCGAGAAGGTCGGCCGGTACAGTTTCGTCGGGTCTGATCCGTTCCTACATTTCGAGGCGGCGGGCAAGCAGGTGCGGACCGGCGGTCGTGGAGCGCAGGCCGCTGGGCCGCTCGCGTCGCATGGCGGTCCGCTCGAACATCTCGAATCGCTGCTGGCCCGCTACCACGCCGAGCATGTGCCCGGCTTGCCGCGGTTCTGTGGCGGGGCCGTCGGCTACCTGGCCTATGACGCTGTGCGATACAGCGAGCATCTGCCCAACGCGCCGCGCGATGATCGCGGACTGCCCGACCTCGCGTTCGATTTCTACGATGCGATGGTCATCTTCGACCACATTCGCAAGACGATCGCCGTGACGGCCCATGCCCACGTGCCCGTCGAGGCGAGCGGCGGCGGCACGGCGGCGGCCGAGTCGTTGCGCCGCGCGTACGACGCGGCTTGCCGGCGCGTCGACGAACTCGTCCAGCGCCTTGAGCACACGCCCGTCAACCTGCCGCTCAGCGACATCGAATCGGACGGCCAGGTCACGCGGCAGTTCCGCTCGAACTTCGAGCGACCGCAGTTCGAAGCGGCGGTCGAAAAGTGCAAGGAGTACATTCGGGCCGGCGACATCTTCCAGGTCGTGATCAGCCAGCGGCTGCAAACCGAAACGACCGCATCGCCGTTCGATCTCTATCGTACGTTGCGCGTGGTGAACCCCAGCCCGTTCATGTTTTTTCTCCGCACCGGGCCGACGTGCCTGGTCGGCAGCTCGCCCGAGATCATGGTCCGCGTCGAGGACGACCTGGTGACGATCCGCCCGCTGGCCGGCACACGACGGCGCGGCGCGACCGACGAAGAAGACGCGGCGCTCGCGGCCGAACTGATCGCCGACCCAAAGGAGCGGGCCGAGCACATCATGCTCGTCGATCTCGGCCGCAACGACGTCGGCCGCGTGGCACGCTACAACACCGTGCGACTGTCCGACGTGATGACGGTCGAGCGCTACAGCCACGTGATGCACATCACGTCGAACGTCACGGGGCGACTCGCGCCGGGCCGGAGCGCACTCGACGCCTTGCGGGCCTGCCTGCCGGCGGGCACGGTGAGTGGCGCGCCGAAGGTGCGTGCGATGGAGATCATCGACGAGATCGAGCCACATCGTCGTGGCCCGTACGCCGGCGCGGTCGGCTACATCGACTTCACCGGCAACATGGACACCTGCATCGCGCTGCGCACGCTGGTGATCCAGGGCAACACGGTCTACCTGCAGGCCGGCGCCGGCATCGTCTACGACAGCGTGCCGGCCACCGAGTACGAAGAGACGCTGAACAAGGCCCGCGGCCTACTCAAGGCGATCGAGATCGCCGAGACGCAACTGGTCCGCTAGCCGCAGTTGTTCCTCGGCATTCTCGCCGGTGGCACGGTGTTCGACGGCCTGAAACTCCTCGACCCACGGACGCAGCGGCGTCGCGGCTGAAGCCGCTCGGTCGTCCGCCGGCAGTGCGGCGAGCACCAGCGCAACCACCACGGTCAGTATCGCAACGAGGTTCAGCATCTGACTGACGCCGTGCCACATCCCAAACGTCTTTCGCAGACTGGCCGCCCTCGCCGCATCGCCCGCATCGGCGGCCTGGTAGTGTTCGTCGAGAATGCGCGTGCTGTGTGGATAAACCGTCAGCCCGTGCAGCGTGACGATCGCGAGCGCAACGATCGACAACGCAAGGACCGATCTGGACCACCGCCCGTGCCGCCCCGCCAACAGGCCGGCGCCGACCGCCATCGCACCCACGGCGATCTGGGCGGCGAAATAGCTTGGGAACACCGCACCGACCGTGTCGCCGGCCAGCCTGAGGCCGACCTCGGGCGTGAGACCTGCCACACCAGGCGGCGGATTGTGCGGCAACTGGTCGCGCAGCACGTGGAAGATCCGTGGCGTCGTCAGAAACGAAAAGAAGATCGCGCCTCCGGCCCACAGGCCCAGTGCCACCGTTCGAACTGTTCGGCACGCAGCAATCATGGTGCAGCAATCTACAGCCGGCGGCTTGACATGGGCAAGCCTGCTCGGCCGCCGGTAGAATCCGGCCGGATGCAGAATCGTCTCGATCTCCCGCAACCCGAGGCTCCGTTGTGCTCAGATCACTCGCGCCGCACCTCCGACTCGATCGAGTGACGGACATTCGCGGCGACATGATCCGCGCGTTGGGCGTCGAGGCGCTGCTTGTCGATCTCGACGGAACGCTGAAGGATTACTACGAGTCGAGTTTTCCGGCCGACATCGTGGCGTGGGTCGCGGAGATGCGCGATCAGGTGAGGCTCTGCATGCTGACGAACGGCCGGCCCTATCGCGTGCAACCGTTGGCCGACCGTCTGGGAATCGAGTGCGTGGCGCCTGCGTACAAGCCGCTCACCTGGGGCGTTCGCGCCGCACTCGCCAGACTTCAGCTCGATCGCACGCGAGTGGCGATCGTCGGCGACCAGCTATTCGCCGACGTCCTGGCGGGCCGGCGGGCCGGCATCTTCACGATCCTAGTCCCGCCGATCAGTCCGCGCGAACCGTGGATCACGGGCGTGAAGCGACCGCTCGAACGATGGCTGCTGCGGACGACAGCTCGCTGACCGATTGGCAAGAACATGGGTCCGACCCGTCGGACCGGTCCGACCTGTCCGAGTTGCGGGCGACGGCCCGCTGACCTATTTGCGAAACTACCTACTCGTCGGCCGAGCGACCATCTCCCTGGCGGCCGCGGCCGTGCGTGCGGTCAGAAGTTGCTCGGCGAGTTGCCCCAAGGTGTCGCTGGCGAGCGTGGCAAGGCTGCGGCGCGCGGCGGCGAGCTGGCCCACGGGCAGGCTCAGCGAATCGACGCCGATCGCGGCCAGCGCGACGGCGCCCTGCGGATCGGCGGCCATCTCGCCGCACACGGTGACCGGCCGCTCGGCGGCGTGAGCAACGCGTACAACGTCGTCGATCGTGCGCAACACGGCCGGATGCAGCGGGTCACTCAGGCTGGCCACGGCCGGATCGTCGCGGTCGATGCCGAGCGCCGAGGCCACCAGGTCGTTGGTGCCTAGCGCAAAGTAGTTCACGTGCGGCGCCCATGTGTCGGCCATCACCGCCGCGGCGGCCACCTCGATCATGATCCCGAGCGGCACGTCGGCGGCGAAATCGAGTCCATCGCGAGTGAGCTCGTCGCGGGCGCGGCCCAGCGACTCGACCACGAAATCGAGCTGTTCGGTGCGAGTCACCAGCGGCACCAGAATACGCGCCGGCCCGACCGTTGCCGCGCGCAGGATCGCACGCACCTGGTCGCGGAACAACTGCTGCAGCGTGGGCGACTCCAGCACGAGCCGCCAATCGAGCGGCCCGCTGGTCGTCGCGCGCAGGTGCGAGTTGTGCACCATCTTGTCCGGCCGCAAGTCGAATGTGCGAATGCTGGCCGGTCGGCCGCCGAGCATCGTCAGCAGCTTGCGATAGGTTCCCACCTGCTCCTCTTCCGTGGGCAATGTGCGACGGGCGAGAAAGAGAAACTCGGTGCGATAGAGTCCGACGCCCGCCGCGCCGTGTTCGATCGCCGGCGCAACCTCGCAGAGCAGATTGATGTTCGCTTGAAGTCGAGGCAGTCCGGACGGCGTGGCCGCGGTCTCTGCGGCGGCCGTGGGCGTTGCAACAGATCGCGAGGCGCATGACGCGATCTGGTCGGCGGTCGGCGAGACATAGACGACTCCTGCCGACCCATCGACGAGCAACTGCCGGCCCGGTTCGATCGTGTCGAGCAGCCGGCTCACCTGACCGACCATCGGAATCGCCAGACTGCGGGCCAGAATCGCGGCGTGACTATGTGGGCCGCCGTGTTGGGCCACGACGCCTGCCAGTCGGTCGAGGTCGACTGAGAAGAGTTCCATGACCGACACGTCGCGCGCGACCAGGACGATCCGCTTCGCCTCGCCGGTCGGACCCGGCCCGGCCGCCCACGGCTGCAAGTGCCAGAGGACCCGCCGAAAAACGTCGCGGATGTCGAAGATGCGGTCCTGGAAATACTCGCTCGGCAGTTTTTCAAACGCGACGACGTACGAGTCGAGCGTCTCGAGCAATGCGGCCTCGGCCGTGGCGCCCGATCCGAGATGGTCGCGCAGGTCCTTCTCGATCTTGCGGTCTTGCAGGATCATGAGCTGGGCCTGCAAGATCGCGCCGTGGTCTTCGCCGACGAGCGACGAGATGCGGTGACTCGCCCGCGCGATCTCTTCGCGAGCGGCGTCCATCGCCCCGGCGAGCCGCGACGGTTCGGCCGAGGGGTCGCGACTGCGGACCGCCAGCGATCGCCGCCACTCATCGAACCCGTTGACGATGTACGCCTCGCCCATGCCGGCGCCCGGACTGAGCGACGTGCCGCGCACCGCCGCCACGCCCAACGCGAGAACCCGCTCGGCGGCCGACGACCCTCTATGCGCGGCAGCGACGATCTGATCGAGCAACTGCGCCTCGCTCACCAGCGGCGCGATCTGCGATGCGACCGTGACCAGCATGCGCACTTCGCTTGTCGAGAAATCCCGCGGATCGGCGGTCTGAACCACCAGCACACCGTGCAACACGCCGCCTTCCACGAGCGGCACGCCAAGAAAAGAATGATAGGGATCCTCGCCCGCGTCGGGAAAGAACTTGAACCGCGGGTGCTTGAATGCGTCGGCGACCATGACCGCCTTCATCTGTTCCGCGGCCAGGCCGGTCAGGCCCTCGTCGAGTCGCATGCGAACGCGGCCGACGCTTTCGGGCTTCAGCCCGATCGTGGCGCCCAGCACCAGCTCGCCACGATCGGGCTCGAGCAAGTAGACCGAACAAACGTCGGTGCGAAACCGCCCCTGGATCAATCGGACAATGTTCGCCAGAGTCTCGCCTGGGTCGTGGCTGTGCGAGACCAACTGGCTGATTTCTTCCAGGGTCAACAGCAACGAACTTTCGGAAACGGCCTTGCGATCACTCATGTTACTCGCAAGCCCGTCAGCACACTTCGCAACCGCAAGCTCCCTCTTGCCTCCGGCTCCAATAGCCCCTCACGATGCCACCGCGTCCAATCACGCGGCCGTCGAGACGTGCGGCGAAAACCACGGAACTTGCGTCGTTGCTTTGGACTCATAGTTCTCCTCCTCGACGAAAATGGGACGTGAACCGAAACGGTCGAATCGCGTGTTGCGTCTTGGGTAATCCATTCCCATGTCTACTCCACCCGCCGCCGAACGGCGACATGATTGAGCAACGTCAGTGCCAACCTCGTCGGGTTGCCGAACGCGTCCCATTATCTGCAACAAACCGCCGGGGAATCAACTATTAGATTGAATCGCCCACAAAAAGGTTCGCGGCGCCAGCGCGGTCCGATGCCTAGCCTATGAGCAATGCCGGCGTCGTTTCGGAGCGGACGACAACACGGCAGCCATCGACCATCATCGACCAACAGGGTGCATACCCGTAATTGCATTCGTCGCTCGTTTAACCCGCAGCCGCAGGCGAGGTCGGCATCGTGCGAATTGCACGGATCAAACACGACCTCGCCTGCGGCCGCGGGTTAAACGAGCGAGGCGCAGCTACGGAAATACACCCCGACCAACAGCAATCGTTGACCCGATCACCGCATGCGGTTAGACTCGTCGCCACTTCCAACCTGTGTGGGTCCCACCAACACCCGTACCATCGGAGGTCATCATGAAGCGCGCGTTCCACGTCTGCCTGGCGATCGGCGTCGCTACTAGCCTTGTGTCGATTCGTGCCGACGAGCCTGCCAAGAAACCCACCGCTGAAAAGGTGGAAACGAAACTGGCTGTCGGCCAGCAGGCACCGGATTTCAAGATCAAGGATTCCACGGGCAAGGTCATCAACCTCGCCGAACTGACCGAAAAAGGGCCGGTGCTCGTGCGCCTCACGTGCGGTTGCTCAGGCTGCGACAAGGAGCTTGCGTACTTCCAGGAACTGCATGAGGCGTACAAGGGCAAGGGGCTTACGAGCCTCGCCGTCTTCAAAGAAGCGGACGCGAAGGTGGAAGAGTACGTCAAGCAAAAGGGACTGAACATGCTCTACGCGGTCGACACCAAGGGCGAAAGCTGGAACGTGTTCCAGACCAAGACCATGCCGACGAATTCTCTGATCGACCGCGGCGGCAAGATTACCGCGATCGCCGCCGGCTGCGACACGACCGGCCTCTTGGCCAAGAAGCTGTCGGAAAAGACCGCCGGACTAGTCGGCGCTGATTCGGTCGACGTGAAGGCGAAGGTCGAGCAGAAGGCGAAGGGCGCGGCGACGCCGGAAAAGAAGTAGCACTCGCCCGTTTGCCTGACGGCGGAGTGTGCCATGTTCTCCATTTCGGGTCCGCCGACGCGGTGTTGCGAGGGGACGAGCCGGCGCGAGTGGCTGCGCGTCGGCGGCTTGAGCGCGCTCGGGCTCACGTTGCCCGACCTCTGGCAAGCTCGCGCGTCGGCCGCGATCGCCGGCAAGTCCGTTCGCGACGGACACTTCGCCCGAGCCAAGTCGTGCATCGTCGTGTTTTTGTTCGGCGCGCCCGCGCATCAAGACACATGGGACATGAAGCCCGATTCGCCGAGCGAGGTGCGCGGCGAGTTCCGGCCGGTTCCGTCGCGCGTGCCCGGCACGTGGGTCTGCGAGCACATGCCGCACTTGGCGCGGCTGACCGACAGGTTCGCGATCGTGCGGTCGATGAGCCACCCCGACAACACTCACACGGTCGCGATGCACTACATGCTCACCGGCGTGCGGCACATCGCACCGAACACCAACCCGCGCAATCAGCCGGGCGACTTCCCCACGTTCGGCTCGGTGCTCAGCTACTTGCGGCCGGCCGCGAGCGCGATGCCGCCGGCCGTCAGCCTGAACGCGCCGGCCAATCAGGTGTCGGCCGGCAACTTCATCTTCCCCGGCTTCTTTGCCGGTTTCCTAGGCTCGACGCACGACCCGATCTTCATCTCACAGGACGCCAGCTCGCCCGACTTCCAGGCGTTCCCGGCGTCCGACGACGCGGCGCGGCTCGCGACGCGACGAGCGCTGCTGGACGAGGTCGACCGCCGCAGCGCTCTCGCGCGGCGAGCGAGCGTTCGGCAGGTAGACAGTTTCTATGAACGCGCGTTCGACCTGCTCACCTCGCCCACGACGCGGGCCGCGTGCGATCTCGACCACGAAGGGCCGCACATCCGCGACCGCTACGGGCGCAACGCATTTGGTCAGGGGCTGCTGCTCGCGCGGCGGCTCGTCGAGGCGGGTGTGTCGCTGGTCACGGTGAACTGGGCGCGCGACGACGCGTTCTGGGACACGCACAAAGACAACTTCAAGGACCTGAAGACGAAGTTGCTGCCGCCGTTCGATCAGGGTTTTGCCGCACTCATCGAAGACCTGACGCAGCGCGGCCTGATGGACGAAACGCTGGTGGTGTGTCTGGCCGAGTTTGGCCGCACGCCGAAAATCAACGCGGCGGCCGGCCGCGACCACTGGGCGCCGTGTTTCTCGGTCGTGCTGGCCGGCGCCGGCATTCGCGGCGGACTCGTCTACGGCGCGTCCGATCGCATCGCCGCTTATCCCACCGAGAAACCAGCCTCGCCCGCCGACTTGGCCGCAACCATCTACTCGGCGCTCGGCATTGCGCCGGACGCTGAACTGCACGACCGACTCGGCCGCAGCTATCGGGTCTCGACCGGAGTTCCGCTCGCCGGCCTCTACTGAGATTCGTACGCGACGCACTTTGCGAACCACGGACGCAACCCCTTCACCTGGAATCGACGTCCATCCGCCGAAAATCCTTGCCCAGGCTGCGCCAGCGATGCTACGAAAGCGGGACGATCTCCAAAGGGGAGAGGGAGCGAGTTTCTCCGTCTCCCCTCTGGGGCATTGGTATCTACACAAGTCGGGATTGACGCCGAAGGCGTCGCACGACCACAGCCCAGGGTCGCGAGTCTGCGAGCGCACCCTGGGTACCAGAGCGTTCGAAACCCGGCACCCTGAAAGGGTGCAACCCTAGCCGGATGGGTTGTGGAACCCCTACGGCGCCCTACGGGGTTCGACCGGTGCAACTCCCCAGAAACCCAGGGTGCGCTCGCAGACTCGCGACCCTGGGCTGGGGTCTGAAACCCCTTCGGGGTAGCTGCGTAGCCGGACCTGTGTAGATACCGAAGTGTGTCGCGCCCCGTGAACCACAGTGCGCCCGCTGGCCACGGCACCGGCCGACCCTCGCCATCCTCCCTCAGATTCCCCGCATCGTTGTCCGCCGTTTGCGAGGCGGCATAAGCAGCTATTCAGAACGAACATGGGAGGAAACGGAACTTTTTTCGAGAAAGTCGGAAATGCGCGGGCCGTTTCGAGGCTATGGAAGATAGAGGCGCCTCTGACACGCACGCGATCGCTGGCGCGGCCCCTCGTGGCCGACACCCAAGATCGCCACAAGGGACGAAGGCACCACAAACGGGGGATGCAACCATGGCTCGCTCATCCCATCGCGTCGTCGTTCGACGATCGCAGTGGCACAACAAGTTGGGCGTCGAACTGCTGCTGGAATCTCGCACGCTCGCGGGGAGCTTTCTGGGCGGCTGGGGACCGGACCATCTCTCGCCCGGTGCTTCCGCAACCAGAAACGAACCGCCAAATCCCCAGTTCCTCCAAGAACTCCTGGACTTCATCGCTACTTGTGGCCGCGCAGCCGGTTTGCGCGGCGCGCCACAGGGCGCGGGCAAAGGCGACGCGGGCGTCGTGCAGCATGATGCGGACCGCGTTGGGACTGAGCCGTCGCTCCAGCAGCGGCGACAAGACTTGAGCCAACTCGCCGCTGGAATCGTCCGGGTACAACTCCCGGAGCTTGAGCACCGTCGAGTGCCAGCAGCCTGGCTGGCGGGCCTCGTAACGTTCGAGTTCGCGCCATGCCGAATCGAGCAGTGCACGACGCGCCTCGCTGCGATACGCATCACCTGGCCGCTCGCACCGGTCCCGGCGGGAAGCTGATCCACGTCGTCCTGTGGCGCCTCAGCATGCCGATGGCCCTCGCGAAGCCCGCGCCGTCGCCGGTTCGCGACTACCCGACCCAGAGTGCGCTTGATCTGTGCACCGAGTTCTTCCTCGGCCGAGACGACAAAACCGCCACTGAGAAACGACACACAGAACTCGCCGATTAGATCGTGCGCGGCATCTGGATCGCGGGTCACACTGAGCAGGTACTTGCAGGCCGGCCGGATGTATGGTTCGAACAACGCACGACGTGTCGCTATCGCCGGTGGTGAATCGCCGCGTGCGAGTTCGACCAAAGTCCAGTCGGTCGGCTTCTCGTCCAAACGGGGCTCGGGCCCAACCTTGTTGTTGCGTGTTGCTGCCATTGCTCAGATCACAAGAGCCGTCGAAACACATTGCCGATTGGCGTAGCCACGCTAGATGACCGTGCGCGAATATGAGAATACCCCTCACCCCGACCCTCTCCCCGCAGCGGGGAGAGGGAGAATAACATCTCAATCGCTCCGTTCAAATACCATGCATTCTTTTCTCCCTCTCCCCTCTGGGGAGAGGGTTGGGGTGAGGGGTAGCACGGGTGATTCTCAGATTCGTGCACGGTCACATAGCTGGGAACACGAGACAACCTCCGCCGGATTCGGTGAGTTCTCTACCGAGCGTCGTCGCTCGACTCGCCTGCCCGTTGGGGCTTCTCGAACCCGTGCCTTGCGAGCACCGCCTGCCCCTCAGGTCCGGTCACGTAGCCGATGAACTGCCGAGCCAACCCAACGTTCTTCGAGTCGGACACGACCGTGATCGCCTGATCGATCGGCTTGTGCCAGGCCGCGTCGATCGGAGTGACGTTTGATTCGGACGAGTTGGCGACGGAGAGCGCGACGATGCCCGCCTCGGCGTTTCCCGTCTCGACGTACTGCAGCGCCTGCCGCACGTTTTCGGCCAGCACGAGCTTGGGTTGCAGACGGTCCCACAACTCCCGATGTTCGAGCGATTGCTTCGCCGCTTGACCATAAGGGGCGTGCGCCGGGTTGGCGATGGCGATGTGCTTGATCGATTCGTCGAGCAGGTCTTCCAAACGAACGGCCACGGCGCCGGAGTTCTTGCGGGTGATGAGGACGATGCGGCCGCGCGCGTAGACCTGCGTCGAATCGGCGACGGCCTTTTTCTTGTCCACCAACCGCCGCACATACTCGACGTTCGCTGCGGCAAACATGTCGAACGGCGCCCCGTGTTCGATCTGCTGCGCCAGTTGGCCCGACGAGCCGAACGTGATTACGACCTGACATCCCGCGCGGCGTTCGAACGACTTGCCAATCTCGCCAAACGCGCCCTGCAAGTCCGAGGCGGCCGCGACCGTCAACGTGTGCGCCGCGGCGTCGGGTCGCGGGCCGCATCCGGCCGAGGCCGCGACGACGGCCCACACAGCAAGCATGGTGAATCGGTTCATCTCATTCCCTGTGCACCGCATGCCAGAACGAGGGCGCCGGCGTTGCCTAAAGTACGACGCGCCCGCCTGGCGTGTGGTTCTGGAACGCCTTGCTCTTGAGACAATACCAAAGACTCTGGTAAAGAAGGCACAGATTTCCGACACTACGATCCACTGCCCGGCAGCGAAACTGGAAGGAGCCCACGTGTCGTCAGGAACTCAGGGTACGGAACAGACGACGGACGCCAAGCAGCTTGTCGCGGAGATCACCGGCAAGTTGAACAAGGCGCGAACGCTGCTGGCGATGGCCCACCGGCTGGCGTCGAAGATGCCGCCGACGCCCGACGACCAGACGAAGTGCAAGGCGTCGCTTGCCGAGGCGATCGGGCTGTGCGTGGCGGCGACGCGGGCCGCAAAGGACAACTCGCTGTACAAGCTGCCCGATTCGGGTCTGAATCCCTCAGAGATCCGACACGCCGTCGAACGCGGACTTCGGCCGTCGCGAGATTCAGGCGGCCGGCCCGGCCCGCGCGGTCGATCGGACGACGGCAAGGTACACCCCACGTTGCTCGCTCAACTCAATGCCTGCCGCGCCATGAATGCCGAGGGACTGCGCTGGCTGGCTCAGCCGCAGCCCGCCGCCGACGCCGCCTGGCGCGGGAACCAACTGCTCAAGATTGCCGAACAACTCTGCGTCATCACCGCGCTCGAATCGAAGTTGCTGGGCGTCTACGTCATGGGCGACTCGCGCATGGAACCCGCCCGCGCTCGCCGCGCGATCAACGACTGGGCCACCGAGACTACGCGCCGCGAGGTGGCCGAAGAGTAACTTGACTGGCCGCTCAGGCCCGCGACGTTACCACAGATTCCACCGATCGCTCAACCACTGAGCACGCCCGTAATCGCCTCGCCCTCTGGCAGCACAGCGATTGGCCGATTCTGCCGATCGTGCAACATCGCGTGCGGATCAACGCCGATCGCTTGATAGATCGTCGCGGCCACGTCGGCCGGCGTATAGCCGCGGCTGGTCGGATAGGCGGCGTGCTTGTCGGTTGATCCGATGACCTGTCCACCGCGCGTGCCGCCGCCCGCAAAAAAGATCGAGCCAGCAGCGCCCCAGTGATCGCGGCCGCCTGTAGAGTTGATCTTTGGTGTGCGGCCGAATTCGGTCAGGAAGACCACAAGCGTCTCATCGAGCCGGCCGCGTTCGGCAAGTTCGCCGATCAGCGCGGCGAATGCCCGGTCCGTACCCGCCAGGTGATACGGCTGCTTCACGATGTCGCAGATGTGCGGCTGGTTCTGAACGGCCACCCGGTGATTGTCCCAGAGATTTCCAAACTCCGGGTCGTAACCATAGTCAACCATGACGAACGGCGCGCCGGCCTCGACGAGCCGCCGCGCGAGCAGACAGCGACTGCCAATCTTGGTGCGGCCGTACCGCTCGCGGGTCGCGCCCAACTCCTTGCGCAAGTCGAACGCGTCGCGCACCGCGGGCGACGTGAGCATCTCAAAGGCGTTCTTGTACTGGTCCGCCAATACGTCCGCGTAGCCTGCCGTTTCGAGCCGCTGGAGTCCGTCGTCAAGCTGCTGGCGAATGGTGCGGCGACCGACCAGCCGGCTCGCGTCAAGACCCTCGATCAGTTGCAGCGACTGGAGGTTGAACTCCTCTTCGTCCGGCTCGTGCACCTTGGCGGTGAAATCTTCGTTGCGCGGCGTGCCGCCGCTCGAAAACGGGTCGTACTGCCGACCGAGCCAGCCGCCGGTGAACAAGTTCTTCGGCGGCGGACCCGGCCGCGTCGTGCCTGGGACGGCGATGTAGCCCGGGAACCCGGCCCGAGCCCCGTGCAGCTTGGCGGCGATCGAGCCGACGTTCGGCTCGGTCGTGATCTGGCTCATCGTCACGCGCCGGCCGGACAGCGCAAACGCCTGGCTCAGAAAGTGATCGTTGGAATCGTGCGAGTAGCTCCGCACAACCGCGAGGTGCTGCGCCTGTTCGGCGAGTCGCGGCATCGTCTCGCAGAAGATCGTGCCGGGGACCGCGGTCCGGATCGCGCCCAGCGTGCCTCGCACTTCTTCGGGCGCGTCGGGCTTTGGGTCGAGCGAGTCGATGTGCGTCACGCCGCCCGCCATCCAGAGCAGAATCACTGATCGGGCGTTCGCCCCGCCAGCCGCCGCTCCCGACTTCGCCGCCCAGGCCGCCGCGCCCGGCGCCAGCGCAGCAGCCACGCTGATCGACCCGACGCGCAGCACATCGCGCCGCGACCAGAGGTTCGACCGCGCAAGCTGGGGGGAAGTCGGCATGCTTAGTACCGCTCCGCACTGAAAGGGGTTTGAATTCGTTTAACCCGCAGCCGCAGGCGAGGCACAACAAACGCCAGCCACACCTCGCCTGCGGCTGCGGGTTAAACGACCGAAGCCGATTTCAGACCCTATTCAATGTGGCACAGTACTTAGGCTCGTCAGGTGACCACAAATATCAGCTTCTGACCGAACGATCAAGTTCTGACCGAGCTTCAGAACAAACGATGCTGCCCGTCCTTCGGTTTCTCAGGATCGATCTGCATGTGTTGATACCCTTCGGGGGTCACCTGCCGGCCACGCGGCGTGCGGATCACGAAGCCGCGGCGCAGCAGGTACGGCTCGACGTCGTCCGAGAGCGTGTCGGCGGCCAGGTTCATCGTAGCCGCGATCGCCTCGACGCCGGCCGGGCCGCCGCCAAAGACGCGGACGAGCGTGGTCAGGTAGCGGCGGTCCTGGCGATCGAGGCCCTCAACGTCGATCTCTTGCATGTCGAGCGCGTGCCGGGCCAGGTCGAGCGAGATGTGCCCGTCCGCCTTGCTGGTCGAGTAGTCGCGGACCCAGCGCAGGCGGGCGTTCGCCAGGCGCGGCGTTCCGCGGCTGCGCCGGGCAAGCTCCACGGCCGCCTCGTCGGTGATCACCGTCTTGAGCTTCCGCGCGTTGATCCGCACGATCTCGGCCAGTTCCTCCACGGTGTAGAACTCCAGATGCTCGTGCATCAGGAACCGCTCGCGCAGCGCGGCCGACAGCATGCCGCTGCGCGTGGTCGCGCCGATCACCGTGAACCGCTTGAGCGGCATGTTGATCGTCCGCGCTCCGATGCCCTCGCCGATGACGAAGTCGATGCGAAAGTCCTCCATCGCCGGATAGATGAACTCCTCGACCACGCGCGGCAACCGGTGGATTTCGTCGATGAACAGGACAGATCCCTCCACGGCGTTCGTGAGATACGGGATCAACTCCTTCGGGCTGGCCAGGGCCGGGCCGCTCGTCATCTGAAGTTCGACGCCCAGCTCGCGCGGCAGCACGGTCGCGAACGTCGTCTTGCCCAGGCCGGGCGGACCATCGAGCAGCAGGTGGGGCAGCGGCTCGCTGCGCTTCTTCGCGGCGTCGAGCGAAATGCGCAGCCGGCCGGCCACCTCGCGCTGGCCGATCACCTCGTCGAGCCGCCGCGGCCGCAGCTTCTCAAAAAACTCCCGGTCGCCGCCGTCCGACGAGTCGGCCTGGTCGATCACCTTTTCGCGTGCCATCGTGCCTCCGTACGACTCGTCGCTCCACTTACGCGAGTTCGAGCCGCGGTTGGCTCGGATTATAGCCACCCGCCGCCGATCCATGTCACTCGGTTTCTCGGCCGGGACCTGTCGCGTCGCGTTGCCGTTCTCTCGCGAGGTTCTCGAGCTGTCTGTTGCTCCTGGCGGCCACCGAACGGCGAAACTCAAGGAATCGAGCGATCGGCAACCAGACAAACACGACCAATACCATCGCCACGGCTGCGATATCGGGCACCTTGCGAAACACGGCAAAGACGCCCGCCGCGAGCACCGTGAGCACGACGATCGCCGCCAGCGACATGCGCCACGGCACACGCACATTGCCCGTGAACCACCCCAGACGAATGAGTGCGGCCCGCACCACGAACCTGGCGATGACCAGGAACAGCAGCGTGGTCGCGACCGCCACCGCGACGACGCGAAACTCTTCGGGCAGGTTGAACTGGTTCATGAGGTCATGATCGCGCGTCGGCCTCCGCTGATCGAAGTTGTCGTCTCCGCGCGAGTCGGTTACAGTCTGCCCAACTAGTGGGCTGTTGATTCAGTCGTTTAACCGCAAGCCGGAGGCGTCGGCGGACAACGTAAGTCCAATAATATCGTCAACGCCGACGCCTCCGGCTTGCCGTTAGACGACCGACCGGACACTAAACCTCAAACAAGCGAACTTTGGAGTGCGGTGGCTTGACACCGCTTTGGATTGCCTGAGCCTTCCGCGCGGATCGATCCAAAAGCGGCGTCAAGCCACCGCACTCCAAAACTTCGTTCGGCCACGATGATCGTCGTCGACTCCCCACGCCAGTTCCTTGAAAGATCGGCAGGCTGGAAAGCCTGCCCCACGATAACCATGCCACGACCGTACCTGCCAGCCTGGAGTGCGATGTCGCTCGTCGTCGTGGCGGTTGTCGGATGCGGTGCGGCAACGGCCGACCCGCAAGCTCCGGCCGCAACCACAATCGTCCAGCCAGCGAAGCCTGCAGCAGCTAAGTTCACCGATCCGGCGCCGCCCAAGGTACACACGTTCGACGCCGTCGCCGCGCCCGAACCTCGCCCGCACCCGCGGGTGAGATTCCACGCGAAACCCAAATCGCTCGCGGCCGATGCAGTCACGCACGATTGGCGATCGTTCCTTGGCCCCAACCACAACGGCGTGTCCACCGAAACGAAGCTGCTCGCCGACTGGCCCGCCGAGGGGCCGCCGATCGTCTGGGAACTGACCAAGGGCACCAGCTACACCTCGCCGGCGATTCAGGGTGAGCGGCTCGTCTATGTCCATCGCATGGACGACGAAGGGATCATCGAGTGCCTGCATCCCGAGACCGGCGAGTTCTACTGGGAGTATCGCTACCCGACTCAGTTCGAGGACCGCTTCGGCTACAACAACGGCCCGCGTGCCAGCCCGGTGATCGACGGCGACCGCGTGTTTGTGTACACGGCCGAGGGCAAGCTGTTCTGTCTGAAGCTCGAAACGGGCCAGGTCTACTGGCAGCGCGATCTCGCCGTTGAATTCCGTGTGCCACAAGACTTCTTCGGCACGTCGACGTCGCCGTTGGTAGAGGGCAACCTACTGATCATCAACGTCGGCGCGCCGGGCGGACCTTGCGTGACCGCGTTCGACACGACGACCGGCCGCATTGTCTGGGGCGCGGGCGAACGGTGGGGGCCAAGTTACGCATCGCCGGTGCCCGCAATGGTGCACGGCAAGCGACGGGTCTTTGTATTCGCCGGCGGCGACAGCCGGCCGCCGACCGGCGGGCTGATGTCGATCGACCCTGCCACGGGCGCGGTCGATTTCGAGTTTCCGTGGCGCAGCCGCGTATACGAATCAGTCAACGCCTCATCGCCGGTCGTGGTCGGCAACCAGGTGTTCGTGTCGGCGAACTATTTCACGGGCAGTGCGCTCGTGGACGTCAAAGCAGACTTCACGCACCAGGAACTCTGGACCAACAAAGACCTGGGCACGCACTGGAACACGGCGATCTACAAGGACGGGTACTTCTATGGCTTCGACGGCCATTTCGAAGACGATGCGGCGTTGTTGTGCATCGACGCGCGCACGGGCAAGACCGTGTGGCGTGAGGCGCCGGTCTGGGACGAGACGATCAAGATCAGCGGCCAGGAGCGGCGCGTACAGGTGGGCGTCTGCCGCGGCACGCTGCTGCGCGTCGACGGCCGCTTTCTCTGTCTGGGCGAGTTCGGTCACTTGCTGTGGCTCGACCTGACGCCCGACGGATACAAGGAGTTGGCCCGCGCGTGGCTGTTCGCCGGGCGCGAGACGTGGGCGCCGCCGGTGCTGAGTCGCGGCCTGGTGTACATCAGCCAGAACACACGCGGCATGCTCGACCGCGGTCCACCGCGTCTGGTGTGCTACGACCTGCGTGGGGAGTAGGAATCAGGGATCAGAGGTCAGAGATCAGGAGTCAGAGTTTAGGAGTCTGGAGGCAATCCAATGGACGGGACTGGGCAGACCAATGCGGCGATTCAAGTCCGCGTAACGCAGATCATCACGATCGCATTGGCGATGAGCTGCGCCGCGTTTCTCGCCGTTGCGATCGTCTTGCGGACCGGCGATGACGCGAAGCCCAAACCCGAAATGCCGATGCTGACCTACGCCGCCATCGGCGTTGCCGCAATGTGCATCATCGGCCGGTTCGTTGTTCCCTCGGTCGTCGTCGTTTCGGGCCGCCGCGCGATCGTTCGCGAGACGGCCGCCGCGAACGAAACGGCCAAGACTACCGCATCGTCCGACCCGCCTGCCGACTCAGTGTCGCGGCTGTACACCCTGTTTCAGGCGAAGACGATCGTCGCCGGCGCGCTGCTGGAAGGCCCCGCGTTCCTGGCGATTGTCGCGTACTGGATCGAAGGCAGCGTCGTGGGTCTCGTCGTCGCCGGAGTCCTGATCGTGGGCATCCTGCTCGGCTTCCCGCAGCGAACCAGCGTGGAACACTGGATCGAAGAACAGTGGCACGAGCTGAGCCGCGAACGGTGATCGCTTGCCGCCTCTCATTTCTTCAGCGGCGTCAACTCGATCTTGCGGAAGTAGATCTCAGCGAATTCCGACTGGAAGATGATCTTGCCGCTCGTGAAGCTTGCCTTGGTCCCCTTGTTCACGACCTTGCCGTTGACGATGTTGGTGATCGAGTCGCCGTCGCAGATCACCTCAAGGCGCGTCCACTGGCCGTCGGGACTTTCGACGTCGCTGCGCCCGCGAAAGCCGAGCTTGTCGGCCCAGTCGACGTCGCGGCCGAACCAGTTGATCCGCCCGCCCGCAAACTCCTGCGGCTTGCCGGCCGGATCGTAGATCGCCTCGCCGTCGCGATCCTTCGTCGCGGTCGAGGTCATCTTGGGCACGATGCGTCCGCCGTCCTTGTCGTGGCCGCCGACCAGAATGAAATCGCCTACACCGCCTTCGATGATCTGGGCCTCGATCGACGCCATCCACGCGCCGTTGAAGTCCTTGCTCGTGTTCCCGTCCGGACCTTGGCAGTGCACCAGGATGCCGCTGTCTTTCGTGCGGTCTCGCCGGCCGCCCCACGTCGCCAGGCCCCAGCGAAACTCAGTCACGAGGTGATAGTTGGAAAACGACTCCTTGGTGATGAACGCGCCCAGCCGCTGGCCGCTCACTCGAATCGCCGGCGCTCCGTCCACCTGGTCGACAACCGAGAAAACCCGTTCAGGATCTTCGTACTTCTGATCGACCAGCCACGTGTAGAAGTTCGTGAGGTCCTTGCCGTTGAAAAGCTGTGTCGCCGCCTGCTTCTGGTCGTCCGCCCGGCCGGACGCAGCCGTGAACAAGATCACGCCGGTCAGAGCGATCGCCGCGAAAACGAACGATGGTACAGCAAGACGTCTCATGGTGTGCTCCTTGGGTAAGCGGCTAAGGCAGGAACCAACGGGGAAGATTCTAGTCGACGCCGGCGCGGATGAAAACAGAGTTGAAAGAGCTGAAGGAGCGGGAGAGTCAAATCGCTGTATCAGGACGCGCACACGAGTTTGAGCGACAGCACGCCGGCGAGCTTGTCGGCCGTCGCCAATCGGATGTCGCGTTCGCCGCTCAGGAACCGAGAAAGGAGGGTCTCAGATACGCCCGCATCCTTGGCGATCTGGTACACAGACTTGTCGCTGGTGCGGAGCGCTTGTCGCAGGGCTTCGCTGAGCATATCCGGCGCGGCGGCGGACGTGCGAGCTGGTGGAAACTCCGCCCGCACCTGGCGACGGATCTCCCGGTCCCGCGCCACTTGTTTCGGCGTCAATCGGCGATTGCGGTACACCCGCTCGAGGTCTGGAACTCCTTCAGCCCCCCTACTTCGCTCCGCGCATTACCGGCTTGATCTGGATGTCGTCGAATGCGATGCGGCCGGTCGCGCCGGAGAGGCCGATCATGATGACGGCGTCCTGGGCCGTGCGAGGTACGGCGATACGTTGTGTCTCGCGGCCCCATGAGTTCGTGCCCTCGAACGGACCGGCGCGGACCGTGGATACGTACGAACGATTGCGGTCGAAGAACGTGATCGTGATGCCCGCCGTGTGCTCAGGCTTCGGGCCGGGCCGGACCGCCTCGGTCATCACCCAGAAGCTCAGATCGAGCGACTCGATGCGCTTGCCATCGATCGCGAAGCCCTGGTTTGAGTGAGTCAGGTGGCCAGGATCGTCGTTGGTGTACGCGACGAATCGCTTGCCTTCGGGGGCGGCGGCGTCTTCGATCCGCACGCCCCGGTGGTAGTACCAGTTCTCAGGCCCGCCGTCGACGTCGGCCTGCAGCTCAAAGTTTCCGTTGGTCACGGCCGGCCGCGACCCGTCGGGGTTGTCGCGCCGTTGCCGCTCGGCCTCGCCGGTCATCGGCACGAAGAACGTACCGAGCAGCCGCTGTTGCTGCAGCTTGCCGTCGCGTTTCTCGACGAGATGGAAGCTTTGCTGGTAGCGCTCGCCCACTGGAATGATCATTGTGCCGCCTTCGCGGAGTTGGTCGATGAGCGGCTGAGGGACGTGATCGGGCGAGCAGGTGACGATGATCTTGTCGAACGGTGCTTTCTCCGGCCAGCCCTTGTATCCATCGCCGACCTTGACGAAGACGTTGTCGTACTCGAGCCGCTTCAGCACCTCGGCGGCGCGGCGACCGAGCGGCTCGACGATCTCGATCGTGTACACCTCCTTCACCAGCGGCGACAGCACGGCCGCCTGGTAACCCGACCCGGTGCCGATCTCGAGCACTCGGTCGCCGGGCTGCGGGTCTATCTTCTCGGTCATGTATGCCACGATGAACGGCGGCGAGATCGTCTGGCCGTGGCCGATAGGCAGCACGGTGTCGACGTAGGCGTTCCTGCGATACTGCTGCGAGACGAACTGGTGGCGCGGCGTCGTGCGCATCGAGTCGAGCACGCGGCGGTTCTTGATCGGCGGCTCGGCCTTTTCGAGCGACTCGCGCACCAGCTCTTCGCGCAGTAGGCGGAAGACTTCGTCGGACTGCGCGGGCGTGGGCCGGGACGGATGCACCGCGAGCAAGGCGACGGGCCTCGAACCGGTTTCTCCCTCTCCCCTTTGGGGAGAGGGTTGGGGTGAGGGGTTTGAGTGCGACGGCATGACCCAAGAACCCCTCACCCCAACCCTCTCCCCAAAGGGGAGAGGGAGAAGAGCGCCTGATCCTTCGTCGTCGACTGATCCAGCGTCGCGATCTGATCCAGCGTGGTTCCTCCGAAAGACCGCCCGCCCCGGCAGCGCACCAGTGTGCCTGCCGTCGTCGAGCACCTGAACGCCGTTGACGAACACGTGCCGGACGCCGACCGCGTACTGTTGCGGCTCGTCGAAGGTGGCGCGGTCGGCGATCGTCGCGGGGTCGAAGACGACGACATCGGCGAAGAACCCGACTCGCACGAGGCCGCGGCGGTCGAGGCGCAGGTTGGCGGCGGGCAGTCCAGTCATGCGATGGATCGCCTGTTCGAGCGACAAGAGTTTCTCGTCGCGCACGTACTTGCCGAGCACCCGGGCGAAGTTGCCGAACGCACGCGGGTGCGTGCCCATGCCGCGAAACATGCCGTCGGTCGCGATCGACGCCGCGTCCGATCCGAACGTGATCCACGGAATCTTGATCTGCTCGCGCACGTTCTCTTCGGTGTCGGTGAAGTACACCGTCTCGACGCGCGAGCGGTCCTCGGCGATCAAATCCATCAGCGTGTCGATCGGGTCCTTGCCACGCTGTGAGGCGATCTGGGCGAGCGTCATGCCCTCGAGCGGCTTGAGCGACTCGCTCTGGAAGTGCACGGGCATCAGTCGATCGGGCGAGCCGAGCAGTCGGTATGGGTTTTCCCAACCCTTCGGCTCGCCGCGGATGTCGGCCGCAATCTTGCGCCGCGCGGCCGGGTCGGTCAGGCGGCGGAGCATCGCGTCGGCGCCGCCTTCTTGAGCCCACGGCGGCAGACAGGCGGTCAGGCCCGTGCAGCCCGCGTGATAGGCGTGCATGTTCGCCGTGATGTGCAGCCCTTCGCGCCGAGCGGCCTCGATGTGCCGCACGACGTCGGTCATCTTCGGCCAGTTCGCCTCACCCGCCGCGCCGATGTGGTACACCTCGGCCCGCACGCCCGCCTCGCGCGCGATGCGAATGAGCTCGTCGGTCGCCTCGACGAACCTCGGCCCCTGGTCGCGGATGTGCGAAATGTACATCCCGCCGTGACGAGCAGCGACCTTGGCCAGCGCGATCAGTTCCTCGGTCGTGGCGTACGAACCCGGCGGATAGACCAGGGCCGACCCGACGCCCAGCGCGCCGTCTCGCATCGCATGGTCGACCAGGCGCTCCATCTGTTCCAGTTCCGCGGCGCTCGGCCGCCGGTTCGCGAGGCCGAGGACATGTTCACGCACCGTGCCGGCGCCGACTAGCGACGCGACGTTCTGAGCCACGCCACGACGTTCGAGAAACAGCAGGTACTCGCGGAGCGTCGTCCAGTCGTAGTCGAACCGGACGGACGTCTGTGCCGCCTTGCGTCGTCGCTTCATCGCGCCGTTCAGGGGGCCCATCGATTGCCCTTCGCCGAAGACCTGCGTGGTGACGCCCTGCCGGATCTCCCCCTCGGACCGGCCGTCGGCGATCAGCGATTCCGTGGACCAACTGAGCATGTTGATGAACCCCGGCGCCACAACCAACCCGCGAGCGTCGATTGTCTTGCGCGCGTCGGCCCGATCGGCCTTGCCCACCAGGGTGATCTTGTCGCGAGTGATCGCAACGTCCGCAGCGACCGGCGGCGAACCATCGCCCACGTACACCGCGCCGCCCTCGATGACGACGTCAAAGGTCTCGGGCTCCGCCGCGGATGCGCCCGACAAGGCGGTCGCCAGCAGCGTCAGGCACACGGCGCAATACGAACTGGCGCGCACGCCGCTCGCCGGGCCGGCGTTGCAGATGTCTGATCTCGGTTGTTCTTTCGCGTAACTCATGCTCACTTTGGAAGCGACGACTATTCCTCAAACAAGCGAACTCTGGAGTGCGGTGGCTTGACACCGCTTTGGATTGCATGAGCTTTCCGCACGGATCGATCCAAAGCGGTGTCAAGCCACCGCACTCCAAAACTTCGCTCGGCCACGATGAATCGTCCTCGATTCGAGATTTGCCGAAGGAACCTCGCTTGTTTGAGGACTATTCTAAATGGCTTTGCGTGATTCTGGGAGTCCGCAGGGACAGTAGCCCGACGCGCCAGCGAGGGACCGGGCCTGATTTCTTGTGTTCGCCATGTGCTCCCTCGCTGGCGCGTCGGGCTACTGTCCCAGAATCGTGCAAGGCTATTTAGCGTTCCGGACCGGACCGGAGAACGGCGCGCACCGGACTGGCGTCGAAGCCGACCAACTTGAGCGGCAGCGCGATCAGCTCGTAGTCGCCCGCGGGAATCCCCGCGAGCGCAAGGCCCTCCAGGATGGCAATGTCGTGAGCGAGACAGGCTCGGTGCGCCGGCAGGTCGGCCGAATCGAACGGGTCAACGCTCGGCGTGTCGATGCCGATCAGCCGGACGCCGCGCGCGTGCAGCCAGTCCACCAGTGCAGGAGTCAGCGAAGCGAAGTCGTCGTTGAAGTGTTCTGGGTCAGGGAATGTGCCCGTGGCGATCAACACACGCTCGCGGTTGATTGGGCCAACGAGATCACGCGGCCGAAGACAGTGCTTTCGATCCACACGGACACGCACGACCTGGCACGGACCCAAATACATCTCGACGCGACGTTGGTCGATCGTGGGCGCTCCGCCGCCGTAGTGACTTGGCGCGTCGGCATGTGCCCCCAGGTGAACGGTTGCTCGCAGCGTCGAGAGCGTGATGTTCTCGCCCCGAGCCATGTCGGACAACACCTGGCGCGTCGGCGGCGTGTCGCCTGGCCACACCGCAGTACGCTCTGAGATCGGTGGTGAGATGTCGTAGATCATGTCCTGACCTTTGACGCGAACGGAGCTTTGACGCCTGATCAACCCGCTGATAGCTTAGGGGCGAAGTTCTGGGAATCAACCACAGAGACCGCAGATGCCACAGAAAGCCAACCAGATGCGAAACACGCTGCCACGCGCGGCCACCTGCTCGCGACTCCTAAATAGCCTTGCACGATTCTGGGACAGTAGCCCGACGCGCCAGCGAGGGAGCACATGGCGAAATCACAAGAAATCAGGCCCGGTCCCTCGCTGGCGCGTCGGGCTACTGTCCCTGCGGACTCCCAGAATCACGCAAAGCCATTTAGCTCTCCTTGCGTTCTCTTGGGTTTTTTGCGGCTATCCTTCCCTTCTGTCGCTCGTGCGGGCCGAAGACCCCAAGCTGGTCGCGCCGACCGGGCCGCTCTCGCCCGAAGAGCAGCAGAAGATGTTCCACTTGCCGCCCGGCTTCGAGATTCAACTTGTCGCCGCCGAGCCGCAGATCAACAAGCCGATGAACATCGCGTTCGACGACCAGTCGCGCCTTTGGGTCACGTCGTCGGTCGAATACCCGTTCCCGGCCAAGGACGGTGCGGCGCCGCGCGACTCGGTGAAGATACTGGAAGACACCGACGGCGACGGCCGCGCCGACGTGGCAAAGACGTTTGTCGATGGCCTGAATATCCCGATCGGTGTGCTTCCCATGACGACACGGCTCGGCGGCGCCGATGGCAAACTCACGAGCGGCTGCATCGCGTACTCGATTCCACACATCTGGCGGTTCCTCGACACAGACGGCGACGACCGTGCCGACACGCGCGACGTGCTGTACAGCCGGTTTGGGTTCCAGGACACGCATGGCATGGCGTCGAGTTTCACCTGGGGCCGTGATGGCTGGGTGTACGCGACGCACGGTTTCGCGAACACATCGGAAGTGAAAGCCGCCGACGGCTCGGTGGCCCGAATGAACTCGGGCAACACATTTCGGTTCCGCCCCGACGGCGGCCGCGTCGAGCAATGGACGTGGGGCCAGGTGAATCCGTTCGGCCTCGCGTTCGATCCGCTCGGCAACCTCTTTTCCGCCGATTGCCACAGCCGGCCGGTCATGATGCTGCTGCGCGGCGCGTACTACCAGAGTTTCGGCAAGCCGCACGACGGGCTCGGTTTCGCGCCGGAGATTTGCACGCACGATCACGGCTCCACCGGCATCGCCGGCATCGTGTACTACTCCGGAGTGAATCAGTTCCCGCCCGCATTCGACGGGGCGATCTTCACGGGCAACCCCGTCACCAACCGCATCAACTACGATCGACTCGAACAGCACGGGTCGACCTTTGTGACCGTTCACCAGCCCGATTTTGTCAGTTGCGACGATCCCTGGTTTCGGCCGGTCGCACTGGCGGTCGGACCGGATGGCGCGCTCTACGTCGCCGATTTCTACAACAAGATCATCGGCCATTATGAAGTGTCGCTCACGCATCCGGGCCGCGACCGAGAGCGGGGCCGGATCTGGCGCATTGTGTATCGCGGCGACCGACCGACAGCGCCTGCCCCGCCGCCCAAGAACTGGAAAACGGCCGGCGTCGCCGAGCTGATGGGCGATCTGGCCAGCCGCAACATGCTGGTGCGTACCCAAGCCGCGAACCAACTGGTCGAACGGGTCGGGCGCGAAGCGGTCGAGCCGCTTCGGCACGTGCTCGCGACGAGTGCCGACGTCCTCCAACGCACCGACGCGATGTGGGTGCTGGAACGGCTCGGCGCGCTGGAAGATTCCGGCCCAACGGGACTCGCGAAACTTCTGGACGACGAGAGGATTGTTCCGCCCCACGCACTCATGCTGGCCGGTAATCGGCATGAACTAACGCCTGAGCAGCATCGACGCGTGCAGGAAAAGCTCGACGCCTCCAGTGCACTGGACCGTCGCGGCGCGGCCGACGCGCTGGCCCGGCACCCGACGCCAGAGAACATCGCGCCGCTACTGAAGCTGCGTCGCAACGTGCCGGCCGACGACACCCAACTGTTGCACGTAACGCGAATGGCTTTGCGCGACCAGCTTCGTTCCGACGGCGTATTCGCCGTCGTGGCGACGATGAAGCTCGACCGTGCCGACGCGGCAAACCTGGCGGACGTCGTCCCCGGCGTGCCGACGCCCGCGGCGGCCGAGTGGCTGCTCGCCTACATGCGTGGCCAAGCGAGCGAAGCGCCCGACAGTCGTTTCCTCACTCACGTCGCGCGGTATATGCCTATCGAACGAGAGCAGGACTTGCTCGACCTCGCGCACGAGTCGACTGGCCGGGGCGGCGATCTGAGACGGCAAGCGGCCGCGATTCAGGCGGTCTACGACGGGATGCAGGCACGCGGCCACAAGCCGGCCGACTACCTATACTCTTGGGCCGGCGGCGTCGGCGAGGCATTGATCGAGTCGAAGAACGTGGACGACGCGCGCGAAGCGATTCGATTCGCCCGCGCGATCAAGCTCAATCGGCTTGCCATCCCCATCTCCAAAATCGTCACCGGCGAGCGGCCGCTCGAGCCGCTGCGGGCCGACGCTGTTTCGATGCTCGCCGAGGTCCCGGACGAGTGGACCCTTGCTCCGCTCAACGCGGTCCTGGGCAACGCCAACGAGCCGCTCGCGCTGCGCCAGCACGTCGCGGCCGCGCTCGGCCAGCGACAACAGCCCGAGGTTCACGTCGAGTTGGTCCGCCACCTGCGCACCGCGCCCGATGAACTGGCGGCACACCTGGCCGCCGCGCTGGCCGGCGGCGCTGCGGGCGCCGAAAAGCTGCTCGATGAGTGCGCGACCGGCAAGGCGTCGCCCCGGTTGCTGCAGCACCCGCTCGTCAACGGCCGATTGCGGGCCGCGCGCGTGCGCGACATCGACGACCGGATCGCCAAGCTGACCGAGGGCCTGCCGCCCGCCGAAGAGCGGTTGCAGCAGGCGATCGCCGCGCGACGGGCCGCGTATGCGAAGGCGCAGCCGAGCGCCGATCGTGGCGCAGGACTCTTCGAGAAGCACTGTGCCGCCTGCCATACGATCGCGGGCAAGGGAGGCAAGGTCGGTCCGCAACTCGACGGCGTCGGCGCCCGCGGCCTCGATCGAGTGCTCGAAGATGTACTCGATCCGAACCGCAACGTCGATCAGGCGTTTCGATCGAGTCTGGTCGCGCTCACCAACGGCCAGGTTATCTCGGGCCTCGTGGTCAATCGCGACGGCGACGTGCTCGTCATGGCCGACGCCCAGGGCAAGGAGCTTCGCGTGCCGAAGGCGGAAGTCGAAGAGGTTCGGGCGTCGAAGCTTTCTCCGATGCCGGCGAACGTGGCCGATATCATGAGCGAGCCGGAGTTCCACGATCTGGTCGGTTACCTGCTCTCGCAGGTGCAGGCGACGGGCGGGGAGTTGAAGTAGTTGAAGTAGTTGAAGTAGTTGAAGTAGTTGAAGTAGTTGAACAGGCGTTGCGACCGATCCTGACTCCTTCAACTTCTTCAACTCTCCCCAACTCTCTCCAACTCGGTCACCAAACGATGAACGACACTTCTGAAGAGTCTGTGCTGGTGAGCGCCTGCCTGCTGGGGGTGCATTGCCGCTACGACGCGAGCACCAACCCTGCCGCCGACTTGGTCGCGCGGCTGAGTACTATGCCGCATTGAATAGGGTTTGAAATCGGCCTCGGTCGTTTAACCCGCAGCCGCAGGCGAGGCATGGCTGGCGTTTTGTTGTGCCTCGCCTGCGGCTGCGGGTTAAACGAATTCGGACCCCTTTCAATGTGGAGCAGTACTGAGCGGCGGCCGAATCGTGCCGGTCTGTCCTGAGCAACTCGGCGGCCTCGCGACCCCGCGTCCGCCCGCTCATCTTGAGGGCGGCGACGGCGACGCCGTGCTCGACGGCCGCGCAAGAGTGGTGACCGACGCCGGCGTCGACGTGACCGATCAGTACCTGCGCGGCGCTGCGGAGGCGCTGCGTCTCGCCCGCACGTGCGGCGCACCGCGAGCGATCCTGAAGGAACGCAGCCCGTCGTGTGGCTGTGCACTGGTACACTGTAACGGCGCGTTGCGACCAGGCATCGGAGTCACCGCCGCGCTGCTGCGACGAGAGGGTATCGACCTCGAATCGCTCGACCCGCCAAAGCAGTTGGCTGAGCCGGAAGCGCGAACATGCACACCTACGGGCTGACGCGCCCACAATCATCCTGCACAGACTTTCTCAACGCCCCCCCCCCTCC